>Ga0209121_10005313_pt1 | contig 11699 bp, 13 predicted proteins | sample Cruoilmetagenom3_FD_187292 | JGI IMG/M metagenome (GOLD analysis project Ga0209121, IMG submission 187292) | Oil polluted marine microbial communities from Coal Oil Point, Santa Barbara, California, USA - Sample 3 (SPAdes) (version 2) | ecosystem: Environmental > Aquatic > Marine > Oil seeps ...
GCCTTCTCAGCGGTCTTCTTGCCAGCCAGCCTTTCCTGTCTGTTATCACCGGTGATGCCTCTCTTCGTAATCGTCCTATGGGCAGGTTAATTGAGCCTCTAAGGTTGATGGGCGCTGAGATTTGGGGAAGGGGGCGAGATTCTTTTGCTCCTCTGGTAATTAAGGGAGGAAAATTGCGGGGTATAGATTTTGCCCTGCCCATTCCCAGTGCTCAGATTAAATCAGCGATTCTACTAGCCGGCCTTTTTGCCCGCGGCAATACTGTCCTACATCAGACAATATCTTCCCGGGACCATACGGAAAGGATGCTCAAACGGATGGGAGCCAGTTTGGAAAGCCAGGGAAATTCGATTTCCCTGTTGCCTCTGAGTAGCCCCTTAGTTTCTGTCACCCTTCGCGTCCCGGGCGACATCAGTTCAGCAGCCTACTTTCTAATTGCCGGAGTTATTCATCCTAGCGCCAGAATAGTGATAAGAGATATTGGAATTAACCCAACACGAACGGGAATTATAGACGTGCTCTTGGTTATGGGAGCCAAACTGAAAATAGATAATAAGCGTATGGAGGCTGGTGAATCCTTAGCCGATATTGTGGTAGAATCTAGCGAGTTAAAGGGGATAGAGGTCGGTGGCGATATTATTCCTCGCCTCATTGATGAGATTCCCGTGTTAGCCGTAGCTGGCTGTGTTGCTGAAGGGAAAACTATAATCAGGGGTGCTGGAGAGCTGAGGGTGAAGGAATCAGATAGGATTGCCACTGTGGCAAGTGAGCTTTCCCGCCTGGGTGCTAAAATTGAGCCTTTGCCGGATGGCATGGTCATCTATGGCGGTAGATCTTTGTCGGGCACAGAGGTTGACAGCCATTTTGACCACAGATTGGCGATGAGCCTGGCAGTAGCCGGTTTGATAGCCAAAGGGGAAACGGCTATCAAGCATGCCCAGGCGGCACAGGTGTCGTATCCCGACTTCTGGCAAACTTTATTGTCAGTGACAAGCAAAGAGCCCATCTAAGCTTGCTGGGCGAAGGGTATAAAGCAAACATAAAAGGAGGGCAGTATGGCTACAGAATTAGTTAATATCGGTTTTGGTAGTGTTATCGCTGTAAATAGGGTGATTGCTTTCCTTTCCATAAATCAACAACCAATCAAGCGACTCGTTCGAGAAGTAAGAGAAAAGGGACTGTTAATTGACGCCACTCATGGCAGGAAAGCCAAGACCGCTATTCTTTTTGACACTGGTCACATGATGTTGGCTGCCGTGACAGCGGAGACTATCGCTCATAGATTAGCCACTGCCTCCGTGCTGTCTGAGGAAAAAGTTGAGCTATGAAGTGCCTGACCAGAGCTTTGAGTCGAAGCTTCGAACCAAGCGAAGAGACGACAAAGGCTCTCGACCCCTGCTAGTCGTTCTTTCCGGACCTTCGGGAGTAGGCAAGGACACTGTGCTTGCCAGAATGAAGAAGTTAGGACGTTCCTTCTACTACGTCGTTACTGCCACTACACGTCCTAAGCGTGCCCAGGAAAAAAATGGAGTGGACTATCACTTCCTTTCACGGAAAGAATTCCAAAAAATGATAGATAAACACCAGTTCCTTGAGTGGGCCAATGTCTACGACAACTACTATGGTGTGCCAAAAGACGAGATAACTTCGGCTTTATCCCAAGGGGTAGATACAATAGTCAAAGTAGATGTTCAGGGCGCCGCTACTATCAAGCAAATCCTGCCCCAAGCAGTATTTATTTTTCTCATACCTCCTTCAATGGAAGAATTGGAAAAAAGGTTGAAGAGGCGAAGCAGTGAGTCTTCAAAAGATTTGGCTCTAAGGTTGGAAAAGGCTAAGGGGGAAATAAAAAGCCTGCCGTTTTTCGATTATGTCATAACAAGCCACCAAAATAAGCTTGATGAAGTTATATCCCGGATAGACGCCATTGTCGCCGTCGAAAAATGCCGTGTGAAGCCCAGGATTGTGAAATTCTAGCTTCCTAACCCAACCCCAAAAAAATCTTGTGACTTTTTGAGGATCGTGATAAATCTAATTTTTGGATTTCCCTAGGCAGATTTGGTTTCCCGAGGGAGTAGCCTGCATTTTTGACAATATCCCACTTCACTTCTACAATAAGCCCCGGTATGAGTTTGGCAGGGCAACTTTATAAGTTGCAACAGCTTGATCTGGAGCTTCAAAAGAGGCAACAAGAGCTAAACGAGGTTGAAAATCAACTAAGGGATAACATGGCCCTGGTTGCCGCCGAATCTAAACTTGCGTCACAGAAAGAACATCTGGAGGACGCGAGGAGAAAGCAAAAGAATTCTGAATGGGAATTAGAAGATCTTCAAGAGAAAGTCAGGAGAATTGATAACAAACTCTACAGTGGCACAAGCAAGGATTCCAAGGAACTGGTTAACCTTGAGAAAGAAGTTAAAGGTCTTAAGAGCCAGATTAGGACGAGGGAAGATGCTCTGTTGGGATTGATGAGCCAGGTAGAAGAGATAGAAGCTGAGGCAAAAACCACCGCCGAAGAGCTTGACCGATTGAAGCGAGAATGGGAACAGGGGCAAGAAACTTTGAGGCCAAGGAAAAGTGAAATTGAGACCGTGCTTGCTAAGCTTAGAGGGGACCGTAATGCACTAGCGCAGCAAATTGACTCTGAAGCCCTCAACATCTATGAGCGAATCAGGCTAGCAAGCGGACAAGCTGTAGTCAAAGTGGAGAGAGGAAGATGCCTGGGATGCCACGTTAACGTACCCACAAGTCAATGGCAGAAAGCCAAAGCTGGTGATTTAATCCAATGCAATAACTGCAGCAGGATACTGTACCTGGAGTAGCTCATACAGAATCGTGTTCGTGTCAAATAAATTCTACGGAGCGTTACAGTATTAGCTTCCATAGACAAGGTCGGCGACTTACAGTACAATAGCTAGAAGCCACAGATATTTGGTAGGAAGAAATTATGGCAAAGGTATTAATAGTATATTACTCTCGAAGCGGAAATACAGAGGCAATGGCAACAGCAATAGCGAAAGCAATCACAGAGGCAGGTCTAGATGTTGTCTGCCAAAAAGTCGAAGATGTTGCCCTTGATGAGTTGCTGGAAGTAGACGGTTTGATTGTTGGCTCACCCACCTATTATGGCACAATGGCTGCCGAGATAAAGAAGTTTCTTGACGCTAGTGTCAAGCATCACGGAAAACTCGATGGCAAGGCGGGGGCGGCATTTGCCTCTGCGGCTGCTTCAGGCCAAGAAACAACCGTATTGAGTATTGTGGAGGCCTTATTTATTCACGGTATGATAGTCCAGGGAGACCCGAAAGGACATCATTATGGCGTAACTTCTATAGGAAAGCCCGATAAACAGGTTCTGGAGAAATGCCAGCGATTCGGACACCGATTTGCCACCCTTGTTAAACAGATTACAGACAAATAGCGCTGCTGGTGTTGTGCTTCAATGAAAGTCGGAGTTGGGGATTTGGGCAGGAAGATGAGACGGCGAGTTGACAAGTAGAAATGGAGACGGAGTCAGTTCATGACTGGCGTTGTTTCATATGGTGCCTGTATACCATTATGGCAGCTCTCTCGACAGACTATCGCCGAGGCGTGGCGAAGCGTCTCAACTGGAGGTGAAAGAAGTGTAGCCAGAAACGACAAAGACGCTATCACCACGGCAAGCGAGGCTGCGATTAGCTGTTTAGCTAGACTGGAAGGGGAAAAGTAGATGGCTTATGTTCTGCCTCAATTACTTTGCTCTATAAGAGGAAGGAATGCTTCACTTTGTTTGCCATAGCTGTCGACTTAAGAGTTGTAAATACGCCTCGCTTATCACGTGAGATATTAATACGAAAGGATGAACAATGGTAGAGAGAAAATGGGAAAAAGTGCCAGGGTTTGATTTCAAAGACATCGTCTATGAAAAGAGGCCTGGCGTGGCCAGAGTAACCATAAATAGACCTGAGGCATATAACGCTTTTACTACCTCTACCCAGGACGAACTCATAAAAGCTTTCGAGGATGCGACAAACGATGACACTGTAGGAGTGGTGGTATTTACCGGCGCTGGTGACAAGGCATTTTGTACGGGTGGTGATGCTAAGGAGGCAAAAGCCGGCTATCGAAAGGGAATGTTGGAAAAAGATTTAAGAGTCAAAACCCTGATACGGGAGATGCCCAAACCGGTTATCGCGGCAGTGAACGGTTATGCCATCGGAGGGGGACAGGTCTATCAACAGATTTGTGACCTTTCCATAGCTTCGGAGAACGCCATCTTTGGCCAGGTTGGTCCCAGTGTGGGAAGTTTCGACCCCGGTGTAGGTGTTGTTGATTTGATGATGGTAGTAGGAGAAAAGAAAGCCAGGGAAATATGGTATCTCTGTCACCGATATACTGCCAGGGAAGCCCTGGAGATGGGACTGGTTAACAAGGTAGTGCCAGCAGATAGGCTAGAACAGGAGGTGGACAAATGGTGCGACGAAATACTGGAAAAGAGTCCTGGAGCTATAGCTGGCATTAAGGCATGTTTCAATGCTGCCACTACCTATATGCGGGGTATAGAGGCAGTTTCCACTCAGTATCTCTGGAAATACTACGCTTCGGAAGAGGCTGAGCATTGGAAGAACGCATTCTGGCAGAAAAGGAAGCCATACTGGCAAAAATTCAGGAGGAAGGAAATATTTCCCGAAGTTTATGAAGGGGAAGAAAAGGACGAGACGTGAACTAATAGCTGAGGAAGGGTGAATAAATAGAGAGTGTGAAGGATAACGTTGCCATTTCTAAACAAATCCAAATTTTGATCCGGATTTAGTCGCGGCAAAGCTCTGAACTGGCTTGCTTATTCACATACGATTTGGACGAAAGAAGGAACTGTGCTAAAATTTCCTTGCCAGGGTGAGATGCCTATTTATGAGTATTGGTGCGATTCCTGTCGCCGAATTGTTAGCTCATATCGGCAGAGATTCTCTGTGCCTCCACCACCCTGTCCCCGCTGTGGCAGCAGCGAACTTAAGCGGATATTCTCCACTTTTTCCGTACAGAAAACATACAGCGAACTTTATGAAGATATACTTTCAGACCATGAGTTGACCCATGGCATGATGCGCAATGACCCCAGAGCACTAGCCGAGTGGAACAAGAGAATGAGTGGTGGTGAGAAGCCCTCTACAGAATATGAGGAAATGACTGAGAGAATGGAGATGGGTGAATGGCCCGTTGCCCAGCTAGAAGAAAAAAAGCAAGAGTTCTTTGGCCAAGGAAAAAGCAGCTCTGAAAGTGGTTGAACAAGGAGGTTTCTCGTGCCTATCTACGAGTTTGTGTGTCAGAACTGCCACAAGAGACTGGGTTTTTTGGTAAGGGATATTTCTGCCCCCTTTGCTCCAAAATGCTCATTCTGCGGCAATACAAACTTATCCCGTACCATTTCCAACTTTGCCTACCATAAGTCGTTGAAGACGGTATGGGAGGAAAGCGGCGAGCCCACAATACACCCCAGTGAAGCTTATTACAAGGACCCTCGGAATATTGGCCGCTGGGTGGAAAAGAGGTTTCAGGATCTGGGACAAGAACTACCGCCACAGATTCAGAAGAGAATACAGGAAGCCCGAGAAGGCGTATTACCTGAGCCGTTGAAGGACATAGGAAGTGTCTCACCAACCACTGCGTATGATTGATGCCAACCTAAACCGCTCCAGTGAAGGCTTGCGAGTTCTGGAAGACATCGCTCGCTTTCTTCTCAACAATGCAGAATTGCGCCAGCGGTTAAGAACTTTGCGTCACGAATTAGCCCGGGAAACTAAATCACTGAGGGTAGGGCTCTTATCTCAGAGAGATTCTGAACATGATATTGGTCACCCTTACCCTATCCCTCCAGCGGAGAAGGAACTAAATATAAAAACGACCTCACCGCAGGGCATGCTGGATTTAGTTACAGCCAATGCTAAAAGGGTGGAGGAGTCTCTTCGCGTGGTAGAGGAGCTAGCTAAATTGCCACATATAAGTTCAATGCTGAATTCAGCCAGCTTTGAAAAGGCGCGGCTTACCCTTTATGCCTTAGAGCGCGATTTGATTTCCCAAATCTCACGCCGGGACAAAATAGAAAGGATGCCCGGGCTTTACGTCATTCTGGATAGGCAATTTCTGGTGGGCAGGGATGAGCTGGACATCGCCAGACTAATTATTGAGGGTGGTGCCCGGTTAATTCAACTTCGTGATAAGCAAAGCAAAAAGAGAGACCTGTTTCTTGTAGCGCAAAGGCTCAAGGAACTCTGTAGTCAAGCAGGTGTTCTCTTTATAATAAATGATTACCTCGACTTGGCTATAGCTGTTGATGCCGATGGGCTTCACATTGGACAAGAAGACCTACCCTTGCCTGTAGTTCGCAGGGAATTATCCATAGACAAAATAGTTGGCTGTTCCGTCACCACACTGTCTGAGGCAAAAAAAGCTCAAAATGAAGGAGTGGATTATATTGCCGTGGGCTCTATCTTTCCCACGACAACGAAAAAGGGAGCCACTGTTGTGGGAGTGGACATACTCAAAGAATTCAAGCGAACAGTGTCTGTCCCTCTAGTAGCTATTGGTGGCATAAACCAAAATAATGTCGGTGAAGTAGTGGCTGCCGGCGCTGATGCTATCGCTGTGATTAGCGCCGTCCTGGGTGAAGAAGATGTTAAGGTAGCTGTACAGGGGCTGGTCACGAATATGGACTCGGTGAAGGAGAAATGTCAAAACCATTAGAAGATTTAGAGGCTATCGCTACGGAGCTTCGCCCCCAGTTTGCGGCTGAGGATGAAGCTCGAGAGAAAGCTTTGCGTAGTTGCCGTCAGGTAATCCGCTATAGCGCTGATGCCATACGTGCCGTACATCGCCAGGAGCAGGATAAGGCAAAGCAACTCCTTGATTCAGCTCGTGAATTACTTCGAGAGCTAAACCACGACCTGGCCAGACATGGGAGGTTACTTCATTCAGGTTTCGTTCACGACGCTCAAAAGGAGTTCGCTGAAGGATATATAACCCTAGCTTTGATTGTCGGGGAGGACTTGCCAAAGCCGGGAGCACTGGGCGTAAGCAATGCTGCCTACCTTGATGGCTTAGGCGAATCCGTAGGGGAGTTACGGAGGTATATATTAGATAGTCTAAGGCGAGGTGACTTCTCACGTTGTGAAGAATTACTGACCATAATGGATGAAATCTACGGAATATTGATGACCATGGATTTCCCGGAATTGCTGGCTCATGGCTTGAGGCGAACCACCGACGCCATACGAGGCATTATCGAAAGAACTCGGGGAGATTTAACAGTATCCTTAAGACAAAAGAAATTAGAAACGAAGCTCAATGACCTTAGCTAATTCCCTTTAAGTGCTGGAGACCGTGTTAAACTGCGCCCTTCGCTTCATGCGAAGCGTAGCCAGGAATCCTATAGAATTCGAAGCAGGCATTGCCAAAGGTTTCAAGGTTTTCGTTGTCTGAGAGATGGTCATAATCCCATCTCTTTAGCTACCACTTCTCGATAGAAATTAGTATCACCATAAGCAAGCTCTGCAGCTTTGGCTAGCCTGGTGTGAAAATGTAGATCATGTTCCATGGTAACGCCAATAGCTCCATGAATTTGGTGCGCCAGAGCACTGACACGCTGGGAGGCCTCGCCTATCCAAGCCTTGGCTATAGCTACCTCTTTAGTGCAGGGAAGTCCCTTGCCTAACATCCAGGCTGCTTGGTAGGTGCTTAACCTGGCACAGTCAACATCGGTTGCCATGTCGGCGCAATAGTGTTGCATAACCTGAAAGCTGCCAATGGGACGGTCAAATTGTTTTCTTTCCTTGGCGTAGTTTATGGTCATCTCCAATATTCGCTGCATATTGCCGACCAATTCACAACATTTTCCTACTGTTGCCCGCTCAATTATCTTTTGCACTGCGCTCCACCCTTGGGCCAGTTGTCCCAAAATGTTAACTTCAGGTATCAGCACTTGGTCAAAAACCACCTCGCATAGCTTATCACCAGCAATAGTCTTCAGAACGTTGTAGTTTATCCTGGGATTATTGGCATCGGTCAGAAATATACCAACTCCGTTTTCAGGTCTAGTTCTGGCTACACATAGCAGGTAGTCAGCAATATGAGCATCGGGGACAAACAGTTTTGTGCCGTTGATAATATAATTGCCATTATCAGGAGTAGCCTCGACTATGATTGAAGAGGCATCGTAATTCTGATAGCCGGGTTCGGTTAGGGCTAGGGTAAAGATTTTCTCCCCACCGATTAACTTGGGCAGGTATTCTTGCTTTTGCTCTTCGCTCCCAAAATCTAAGATAGGCAAGCCTCCAAGAATAACTGTTGAGAAAAAGGGGCCAGGCAAACAAGCCCGTCCCATCTCTTCTAGTATCACTGCCAGGTCGAGAAAATTCATGTCGCCGCCACCATATTTCTCCGGGAAGGGCAGGCCCATCCAGCCCAGCTCAGCCATCTCCCGCCAGAGTTCTCTGGAATAGCCTGCCTCACTTTCTTGCGTCTGTTTAACGAAAGTTTTTGAGCATTTATCCACCAAAAAGTCGCGGGCTGTCTTTCTTAACATTTCTTGTTCTTCAGTAAGAGTCAACTTCATTGCTATCCTCCTATGTCAACCATTCTGAGCGCCATTCTCCGTTGCCGGGGAAGAATCTTTGAGTCATTAGACCTTTCACTTCGCTCAGGTGACGGCTTATGAGCTTGGTAGTCCCAATCCCCGTACAGCCAGGACATTTTTTAAGATTTCGGTTGTGCCTGCTTGAAGACTGTAGCCTTTAGAGCCCAAGTATGAATGCGCGGCCATACCTCGCAGAGGAACTAACCTGGAACCTGACACCAGTTGTCCATAGGGACCAAGGACCTCCATAGCCACGCTAGCCAGGCGTTTCTCAAATTCTGTACAATAGGCTTTAGACATAGCAGATTCCCAATTAGGAGCTCGCCCTTCTTCCATTACTAAGGCCACTCTATAAATAAGCAAGCGGCCCACCTCAAATTCAATCTGGAGTTGTGCCAGTTTATTGCGAATCTCATGCTCCTGAGATAATCTATTTTCTTTGACAAACTGTATGATGGCCTCAAATAGGGGATAATTGCCCATGAGGCGTTCCATGCCACTCCTCTCGTAATCAAGCTGATGAAGGACTTGATAAAAGCCACGGTTTTTCTCTCCCACCAAATACCTCTTGTGCACGCGGATATTGTCAAAGAAGATATCGTTCCAGGCCTCGGTGCCGGTAATATCAGTCATGGGGATGCGACTGAAGCCGGGCGACTTTGCATCCACGATAAACTCACTAATGCCCCTGTGTCTTGGCGCCTCAAGGTCTGTCCGAACATACACATCAAAGTAGTGAGCAAAAGAGGCGCAGCTAGCCCAGGTTTTTTGACCGCTAATTACATAATAATCGCCATCTTCTACCGCCCTGGTTTGCAGTGAGGCCAAGTCAGAACCAGCTCCCGGTTCGCTCATTCCTAGACCAAAATAAGCTTCTCCCTTAGCAATCCTGGGCAGAAATTCTTTCTTTAACTCTTCTGATCCGAAGGAGAGGATACAGCCACCTATTTGTCGGTCGCCAAACCAGTGGCAAGCTGCCGGCGCCCCATAGCGTAGCATTTCTTCAGTGAGTATAAGTCTATCTGTATGGCTGCGCTCCTGTCCACCATACTCCTTGGGCCAGGTTACACCTATCCAGCCCCTCTGTGCCACCCGTTTAGTAAATCCTGGGTCAAAGCCTTGTATCCAAGCGTCACAGGCAGGTTGCCAATACCCCTTCTCTATCTCCCCTTCCAAAAAGTTCCGTACATCCTGTCTAAATTTATTCTGTTCTTCTGTGAAGCCGAAATCCACCTTCTTGCTCCTTTCCTAGAGATTGATGTTGGAATACTTCCTCTCCGGCCTAGCCACACATTTACCTTCCAGAATATCCAGTGCACTGTTTATGACCCTCCTGGTATTTGAAGGGTCTATCACATCATCGACATAGCCTCTCTCCGCAGCGTGATAAGGGTTTTCATACATTTCTGAGAATTCCTTTATCCTTTGTGACCGCACCTCATCAGGCTTATTTGCTTCCCTTATTTCCCTGGCAAAGATAACGCTGGCAGCAGTTTCAGCTCCGACAATGGTAATTTGGGCCGTAGGCCAGGCAAAGACAAAATCAGCCCCAATAGATTTGTCCAGCATGCCGTAGTGAGCGCCGGCATAAGACTTTCTGATTATAATTGCAATCAGGGGCACGGTGGCATCAGCCCAGGCAAAAAGCAGCTTGGCGCCATGGCGCAGGATTCCGCCCCAATCTTGCTGAGAACCTATCAGATACCCTGGGGAATCCTGAAGAGTGATCAGGGGGATGTTAAACAGGTCGCAGAACCTGACAAACCTGGCTCCTTTGTCGGCAGCATCGATATCTATGCAGCCACCCATCCACTTCGGTTGGGTAGCAACTATTCCCACAGGACGCCCATTAAAGCGAGCCAAACCTGTGATTATATTCCGTGCGTGAAGTCCCAAGGTCTCAAAGAAATGACCCTGGTCAACCATTTTTTCGATAACCTCGTACATATCGAAAGGTTCATGTGGATATTGTGGCAGCAGACTAAGCAAATCCTCCTTCCTTTCTGGATCATCGCCCGTTTGGATGCGAGGCGGTTTCTCTCTATTGTTGGAAGGTAAAAAGGACAAAAGTTCCTTGCACTTATCCAGACAATCTGCGTCATCTTCAGCCACGACGTGCGTTTGCCCTGATTTGACGGCATGGGCCTTGTAGCCGGAAAGTTCCTCAAGGCTGATTTCCTCGCCGGTTTGCGTCTTAACGAAAGCAGGACCAGCAATGCCCATGAACCCTGTGTGCTTCGTTTGAATCAGGAAATCTTGCATTATAGGATGATATGCCTGTCCCCCTAAACAAGGGCCCATGAGTAGGGCTATCTGGGGTATTATCCCCGACGCAAGTATTTGAGATCTGAACAGCCAACCGTAACTTTCCAGCGTATCCATTCCCTCCTGCAGTCGAGCGCCCGCTGAGTCATTCATACCTACAAATGGCCATCCATTATCCTTGGCGAAATCTACAGCACGAACAAATTTCTTACCATGATATTCGCCAAAAGTTCCCGCCATTGCGGTATAATCCTCAGCAGCAACAACGACATGCCTGCCGTTCACTTTGCCAAAGCCAGTGATTACCCCTTCAGCGAGCACTTCCCTTCGGTCCATGCCAAAAGCAGTCGTCCTATGCTTAACAAAAAGCCCTATTTCCGTGAAGGTGCCAGGGTCGAAGAAATAATCTATCCTCTCCCGGGCCGACATCTGCCCCTTCTTATGGCGCTCTTCAATCGCCTTTGGCCCTCCCATCTGCAAGATGTGTTCTTGCTTTCTCTTCAGTTCCTCTAACTTATCGAGACCTTTGTCAGACTCATCAGCCATAAATTAACCCCCTTATGATTATAATTCGCAGAGCTTTTATAATTCCCATTACCTTCGAAGAGGGATTCGTGTACGAAGAATAACCGCTCACTGCTTAACCCTCTATCATATGGCATAACCGCCAGCTTTTCAATGCTCCGACTCAGGACTAAGAATAGGAAGACGCAGCCTCGATGGATGTTGCCGTAACACTGGCAATCCAGAAAATATGTCGTGAGGCTGTCCGAAACCTTCTGCAGGGGAACTTTTTGTAGCTCCCACAGATTGAGAGGGAACTTTG
>Ga0209121_10005315_pt1 | contig 11698 bp, 10 predicted proteins | sample Cruoilmetagenom3_FD_187292 | JGI IMG/M metagenome (GOLD analysis project Ga0209121, IMG submission 187292) | Oil polluted marine microbial communities from Coal Oil Point, Santa Barbara, California, USA - Sample 3 (SPAdes) (version 2) | ecosystem: Environmental > Aquatic > Marine > Oil seeps ...
CTCAAAAAATAATCCTTGGAATATCAAATATATGCCTGCGGTTATTTTCTTCGCATGCCTTGCTCTTGAACAAAAATCCTCATTTCTGGATGGACACTACCTAAATGAATACAATTTTTATCGCACCTATTTCCCTGAAAGCCGTCAAATCTAAACCTGTAAAGAATCTTCTATACTTTGTATTATTTGCTTTAATTTAACATCTTTTTCCTTAAGCCTGCTTATCTTACCGTTACCATATATTACCGTCGAGTGATCTTTTCCACCCATTGCCAATCCTATATCCGGATAGGACAGACTGGTCAGTTTTCTTGAGAGATACATCGCAATTTGTCTTGGGATAATGTAATTTTTGTTTCTCTTTTGAGATTTTATGTCGGATATTTTTACATCAAATTTATTGCCGACAGCCTTTATTATTATATCTACGGTTATCGCCTTTGATCCGTTTTGTTTAAATATATTTTTAAGAACATCATTTACCAGTTCCATATCTATCTGTCTTTTTGTAAGAGAAGAGTAAGCGCTTATTCTTATAAGATAACCCTCTATTTCCCTTATATTTGATTGAGCGTCAGAAGCTATGTAGTAAGCGACATTATCTGGTATTATTATATTATTTTCATGTGCTTTCGCGTTTATAATAGCAACCTTTGTCTCTATTTCCGGTGGTTGTATATCCGCTATAAGTCCCCATTCAAATCTTGAGCGCAACCTTTCCTCAAGCTTCGGAATATCTTTCGGAAAACTGTCACTTGTAACGACAATCTGTTTGCCGGAGTCATGAAGTGCATTAAATGTATGAAAAAACTCCTCCTGTGTTCTATCCTTACCGGCGATAAACTGGATATCATCAATGAGAAGCGAATCTATGTTTCGGAATTTTTCACGGAATCTCTGCATCCTGTCATATCTTATGGAGTTTATAAGTTCATTCACGAATTCCTCGGCAGAGATGTATAATACGTTCATTCCCCGGTAAAGGGAAAGAGTGTGAATACCTATAGAGTTAAGAAGATGAGTTTTACCCAGGCCAACACCGCCGTATATGAAGAGTGGATTATAATTCTTTGCCGGCTGTTCCGATACAGCCACGGATGCCGCGTGCGCAAACTGATTACATGAACCAACAACAAACCTGTCAAAGCAATAGTTGAGGTTAAGCGATTGATTGATTTTTCGTGGATTGTCCTCAGGAGTATTGGATTTTTTTACTTTTTCAACAACAATCCTTTCTTTATCGCCTCTTATAATAAAATTGATATTTGCTTTTATACCTATTACCTGTGATAAGGAATCTACTATTACAGGTAAATAATTCTCGGTCAGCCAGTCTTTGAAAAACTTATTCGGCACGGATAAGTTTACATTTCCCCCTTTTAGAGAAACTATCTTTATCGGACATATCCAGGTCTCAAAATTCTGCCGGCTAATCCTTTCTTTAATTATTCTACCGCTTTTTTCCCACAGTATTTCCAAAGTTAAACAACCTTATTAACAGCGTTATTAACATCTGTTAATAACTGTTATATTTAAGTTTATAATATAGGGAATTATATTTTACTTTTAATATATTATAAAAAGCCCGCCCGAAGGGACCAAAGCTTATATTCCCTCTATTATAAGTCGGACCAGACTGTTCAGTTCTTCCATGTTTGTAAATTTAATTTCCATAGTCCACTTTTTTTTTGACTGTCTGATGTTTACCGGTGTCATTAACTTTGAAGACAGTTTATTTTCCAGATCAACGGTATATTTGTCCTTTTCTGTTTTATTTTTTGTGTGTGGGCTCTTTTTTAGATTTTTAATTATTTGTTCCGTTTCACGAACACTTAATCCCCTTTTTAAAATATCACGGAGGACGCGAATCTGTTCTTCCCTGGAACTCAAGGCGAGGAGAGTTCTTGCGTGGCCGGCAGATATACTTTTCTCAATCAGGCTTTCCATGACCTCTGAAGGTAATTTAAGAAGTCTTATAGTATTGGCTATTGTCGATCTGTCCCTGCCCACCTTCGATGAAATTTCTTCCTGGGAAAGCAGGAACTTGTTCGTGAGCGTTTGATATGCTTCCGCTTCTTCAATCGGGTTCAGTTCTTCACGTTGTATATTCTCTATAAGTGAGATTTCGGCTGCCTCGCGGTCTTCAGCTTTTCTGACAATGACGGGCACATCTTTTAAACCGGCCTCGCAGGCGGCCCTCCAGCGGCGTTCTCCGGCTATTATTTCATAGCCGGCGTCTGATTTTCTAACTATTATCGGTTGAACAACCCCATTTTTCTTAATGGAAGAGACAAGGTTTGTATGTTCTTTTCCGTTAAATCGTTTTCTCGCCTGAAACTGATTTGGGACAAGTTCTTCAATCCCGCATATTACAAAACATGGGAATCCGTCTAAATTATCAATAATATCCGGGAACATTGCCTTTATTCCCTTGCCGAGTGAGTCTTTTGGCGGCATTTATATCCTCCCGTTGGACAGGATTTCTTTTGCAAGCTTCATATAGGAAAGGGCGCCGCTCGATTTAATGTCATAGAGAATTATCGGCAGCCCATGACTCGGACTTTCAGACAGTCTCACGTTTCTTGGTATGATTGTTTTAAAAACTTTTTTACCAAAATGGTTTTTTACATCCTCGGCAACTCTATGGGAAAGCCTGTTTCTTGTGTCAAACATGGTTAAAAGTATTCCGCAAAGCGAGAGAGAGGGATTTAACCTTGCCTTAACGAGCTTCACGGTCTTCAGCAACTGGCCGAGGCCTTCCATTGCAAAGTATTCACACTGTAGAGGAATAATGAGAGAATCTGAGGCAACGAGCGAGTTTAAGGTGAGAAAACCGAGCGACGGAGGACAGTCTATGATGATAAACTCATGTGAAGTATTCAGATTCATCAGCATATTTTTCAGCCTTTTCTCCCTGTCTCGAAGGGAAACAAATTCAATTTCTACACCGATAAGGTTCTCATTGGAAGGGATTATATCAAGGGTTGGAATCTGCGTATCAGTAATAACCTCTTGTATGGGAATTTTATTTGTCAGCGCGTGATAGAGGTTCTTGTTATCTATTAATGCTCTATCTATACCTGTCCCGTTTGAGGAGTTGCCCTGGGGGTCGCAATCTATAAGAAGGGTTTTCTTTTCCGCTGCCGCCAGGGATGCCGAGAGGTTAATTGCCGTTGTTGTTTTGCCGACACCGCCTTTTTGATTGGCTATGGATATAATTTCACGCATTATTTTCAGGAACTTTCACTATCTGTAAAGTTAAACTCAATGCCTTCGCAAAAAGTTCACGCGGTGTTGTTCTGAGGAGTTGAGCGACGAAGAATCTCAATAATATCAAATTCTTCACTATCGCTCAGAATGACAAAAGAGTGTCTTCCTGACTTTTTTTAAGATTAACAATTCTATCACGGAAAAGGTTTTTTTTGAAGAGCTATTTTGTCTTTTTAAAGATTATAATGTTTCTCGTGTCTTGAGTAATCGGCAACCTGATTTCGTGGCGGGCGTAATATTCAAGACCAACTGTCCGTGATATTTTCTCTGCCTGCCTGAGTTCAGCCTCAATATTTATTCCCTTCATGGCTATCAGTATTCCACCCGTATGTATAAAGTGATGTCCCGTCTTGAGAAATTGCGGCAGCTTAAAGGATGCTCTTGATATTATAATATCGAAATTTTCTCTGTAGATATCTTCGTTTATTATCAGCTCAGCCCTTCTGTTGACAGTTGTCGTATTAACAAGCTGAAGTTTACGAATAAGATGTTTGAGAAAAGACATCTTTTTTCGAGAAGAATCCACCAGAGAGAGCTTTAACCGGTTTGCCGCTATCTTCATTGGAATGCCCGGGAATCCGGCTCCTGTGCCAATGTCTATAATAGAACTTTCTTTGTTTTCTATGAATCGTAAGGGTATCATCGAATCGATGAAGTGTTTTACGGGAACATCAATGTCAGACTTAATCGAGACAAGATTAATTTTATTGTTCCAGAAAAGGAGAATTCTGTAATATTCCTGAAAGAGCGCTATTTCTTTTTCTCCAAGCGTTATACCAATAGAATTGGAGGCTTCGGAAAGTATTTCCGACAGATTATCTTTCATTTATAGAAGAGTATTGATTTTAGTGTCAAATTTATTATAAGTAGGGAAATTTGCCATGCGAGGTTAAAAAGTTTGCCTATATATGAATTTTATTGTGAAAACTGCAACACTATTTACAATTTTTTTTCAAAGTTTGTCGATACAGGGAAGGTTCCATCCTGCCCTCAGTGTAAGACGGTTAAGTTAAAACGTCAAATGTCAATCTTTTCCACGATTTCCAGGAAAGGTGGAGAAAATGATGACATGTTGCCTGTCGATGAGGCGAAGATGGAGGAGGCAATGGGGCTGCTTGCGGGAGAGGCGGAAAAGATAGATGAGGACGACCCGCGCCAGGCCGCAATGCTGATGAGGAAACTTTCGGCTGCCGCGGGTCTGAAGCTGGGTTCCGGTATGGAAGAGGCCCTGGGGCGTATGGAGGCGGGAGAGGATATTGATAAGATAGGGGAAGAGATGGGGGAGCTGTTAGAAGAAGAGGATCCTTTTGTTTTGAATCGTAAGGTGAGCGGGAAAAGGAGGCGGCCAAAACCACAGGTGGAGGAGAAGCTCTATGAACTTTGATTTAAAGTGATCTTTAATATGACAAACGAGGCTGTGATTCAGGATATTGCATCGAAGAGATGGCTCCATTTCCGTGAACCCCGGCAGGTGATCAGAGCTGATTGTGTTGAGGAAGTGGTCCCCGGACTGCGCCTTGTTGAGGCAGCGGTTCAGGAGCAGGGTCTGTATGCTGCCGGTTTTATCGGTTATGAAGCGTCGCCGGCCTTTGACCCCGCCCTGCTGGTGCGCCCATCGGCCTCGTTCCCGCTGTTGTGGTTCGGTATTTACTCTCAACCCGATATGTTTCAGACGCTGCCCTCTCCCTCTGACGGGGTGCGCGCCCGGCATAACTGGGCCCCTGACATAAGTCAAACCACATATAAGGAGAATATCGCGCGGATCAGGGAATATATTGCCGATGGTGAAACGTACCAGGCAAATTACACCTTTCACCTGCGCGCTCCATTTCAGGGTGATGCATGGGCGTTTTTTCTTGAACTGGCCCAGGCGCAGCGGGCGGATTACGCAGCTTACATAGATACCGGCCGCTTTGCCGTCTGCTCAGCCTCGCCGGAGCTGTTTTTCCGTCTTAACGGCAGCCTGTTGACTTCATGCCCAATGAAAGGAACCGCCGCGCGCGGCCGCACCCTGTCGGAAGATGACGCCCATGGCAGGTGGCTGCGCCATTCAGAAAAAAATCGAGCCGAAAATGTCATGGTCGTCGATATGATCCGGAATGATATGGGACGTATTGCGACGGCAGGCAGCGTCCATGTATCAAACCTCTTTAAGGTTGAACGGTACCCGACCGTCTGGCAAATGACCTCCACCGTGACAGCGACGACGGATGCCTCTGTTTGTGACATCATGGCGGCCCTTTTCCCCTGCGCCTCCATTACCGGCGCGCCTAAACCGCACACAATGCGGATTATCGCCGACCTGGAGACGGAGCCACGCCGCATTTACACGGGCTGTATTGGTTTTATAGCGCCGGACGGGAAGGCTCAGTTCAACGTTGCTATTCGAACGGTGCTTGTTGACAGGACAACGGGCCGGGCGGAGTATGGCGTCGGCGGCGGGATTGTATGGGATTCCGTCAGCGGCGATGAGTATATGGAATGCCGGGTCAAGGCCCGCGTGCTGGGGGGAAGACTGCCTGATTTTTCACTCCTGGAGACAATGCTGTGGACGACGGGCGGCGGATATTTTTTACTCGATTATCATCTCCGGAGATTGAGTGATTCTATCGCGTATTTCGGCCTTCCCGCGGATATATGCCGGATTCAAAAGAGGATATCTCGCCTAACTGCTTCACTTCCCGACAGCCCGCATAAGGTGCGGCTGCTTGTGTCGCAGGGCGGCGCCGTCTCCTGCCGGGCAGTGACACTGGCCGATGCCGCCGATACCCGACCGGTGAAGCTGCGATTGTCTCCGACACCTGTTAATTCTACCGAACCGCTCTTGTATCACAAAACCACCCATCGCCGGATTTATGACGCCGCTCTGGCCGCGTGCCCCGGCTGCGATGATATCCTGTTCTGGAATGAGCGGGGCGAGATTACCGAGACGTCTGTCGCAAACGTCGTCATTAACCTTGACGGTGAACTAATCACGCCGCCCGTCCGGTGTGGACTCCTGCCTGGAACTTTCCGGGCATGGCTGCTCGATCAGGGAAAGATACGGGAGAAGATTATAAAGGTTGAGGCGCTGAAGCAGAGTGAGACTGTCTATCTGATCAATTCAGTCCGCAAGTGGCGCAGGGCTTATCTGGACTTTGACAGACTTCGTCAAGTGGTCGGGCAGTTGAGTGGTTAAGTAGGTAGGCTGTAACTACTCAGGTTGTCAGGTTCAAGGTTCACAGTTCACGGTTAAAAGAGTTCTAATCGAATCGATTCTGTCGGGACGGCATAAAGCCCTCCCCTGCCAGCTCGACGACTCGGCAAATCAACTATTTAACGAGGACTGCAAGGACGCGGAGGATCACGTATGTCTATGGATACTGTGCCGGCGGGAATATATAAATTTTTCTCTTCGGTCAAGCTCGCGATATTTTTATTTCTTGCTCTCGCCATAACCTCTGTTTTCGGCACGATAATTCAACAGGGTCTGCCCATTGAAAGATATGAGGCTCTTTACGGCCCCCGTGTATTTTCTGTCTTAAAATTCTTCAATATCTTCGATATGTACCACTCATGGTGGTTTGTTCTGCTTTTAGTATTATTATCGGTAAATACCATTGCCTGTACGATTAGGCAGATCCCCAGGGTTGTCAGATCAATCTTTCCCGGAAAAGATGGAATTGACGACGGTGTCTTTGTCTCCTCACAGATCAGAAAAACCGTTCAGTGTCACCGGAGCCTGCCTTGTCTTGAGCGGAAAGCGGTATCGCTGCTGAAATCGTTTGGTTCCCCGCGGGACAGGATAGAAAAAGACAGCAAGGTTTATTTTTTCACTGAAAAAGGAAGATGGTCCAAGGCGGGGGGGGTTCTTATCCATTTCAGTATCCTGTTTATCCTGGGGGGCGGATTGATCGGAGCCGTCTGGGGGTTTAACGGTCAGATGAGCATTGTCGAAGGTGAAACAGCGGATAAAGTCGTTCTTTTTAACGGCAGCGGAGCGAAAAAGCTCGATTTTGACGTTCGCTGCGACAACTTTAAGGTCGATTTTTATGAGACGGGTCAGCCAAAGGAATATAGAACGGATTTAACCATCCTGAAGAATGGGAAAGAGATTATTTTTAGGGCGATCAGGGTAAACCATCCCATGTTCTACGACGGCCTGAAGTTCTGCCAGGCGACTTATGGAATCGCCGCCGCCGACAATTTTCAGATTGCTGCGCGGAACATCAAGTCCGGCGAAGAAGCCGTTTTAACATTGAACATGATGAAAAAAGTCTCCCTGCCGGGGAGCGTGTCTTCTTTTGCGCTGGCCAGATTTATCCCCGATTACCGGGGCGGAGGTCCTGCTGTCCTGGGAGTATTTATTAAACCTGGAAGTGACCATGAGATATTCTGGCTCTTTAAGGATTACCGGCAGGTGAAGAACGGTTTTTCCTTCATGTTCAGGGATTTTGACAGGGATTATTACACCGGTTTACAGATAAGCAGAGATCCCGGTGTGCCCGCTGTATGGATCGGCTGTATTCTTATCCTGATCGGCCTTGTGCTGAGCCTTTTTCTAACTCACACAAGGGTCTGGCTGAGGATTTCAGAGGCGGAAGACGGTTGCGAGGTTAAGATTGCCGCAAGTGTCGGCAAGGACAAAAACTCTCTTGAAGAGAAACTGGAAAAATTTGCCGGGAAATTAAGGTAGCTGTTCACCGCAGAGACCGCGGAGATGACAAAACAGTTAAGTAGCCGTTCACGGCCTGAAACTTGAAATTGGAAAGTAGAAATTTGGGAGACCTGTCTGCGTGCGGGCATGCACAGGCAGGGATGAAAGGGTTCAAAGGTTTAAAAGTTTTAACCCCTGAACCCATAAAAGCATGAAGGCCAAATTTCCAATTTCTATTTTCTAATTTCAATGTTCAGTGAACACTTACAAATTAAGGGTGGATTAAATTGCCATGGATGATACCTTTATCATCAGTATTGTAACCTTCATCTATTTTTTTGCTGCTTTCACGTATTTGATTTCCTTTGTCTTTAAGAGGGGAATTATCGTTGCCCCGGTTCTCGCTGCTTCCGGCTTAACAGTCCATACAGCGGCGATTATTATCCGCTGGATCCACTCTTACCAGTTGGGAATCGGACACGCCCCTCTCTCGAATCTTTATGAATCCTTTGTATTTTTTTCCTGGTCCACCATATTCGTCTATCTGATTATGGCGAGACGATATAAAAGCAGTCTGATCGGCGCCCTGTCTTCTTTCTTTGCCTTTATATTGTTGGCTTACGTCTCTTTGTCCGGGAATATAAATTGCCGGATACAACCTTTAATTCCCGCCCTTCAAAGTAACTGGCTGATCAGCCATGTTATCAGTTCATTTTTCGCCTATGCCTGTTTTGCCATCTCGTTTGGAACGAGTATACTCTATCTATTGAGGCTAAAACTGAAGGGAAGCATTATCGACATACTGCCTGAGCCGAAGTTTCTGGATGAGGTCATATACAGGACGATATCGATCGGTTTTGTATTGTTAACATTGGGGATCATTACCGGGGCTGCCTGGGCTGATCATGCCTGGGGGAGATACTGGGGATGGGACCCGAAAGAAACCTGGTCACTCATTACATGGCTGATTTACGCCACCTTTCTTCATGCGCGTCTTGTCAGGGGATGGAGAGGAATGAGGATGACCTTGATTTCCATTGCCGGCTTCCTTGCAGTTATGTTTACGTACCTTGGAGTAAATTATGTCCTTGCCGGACTGCACAGTTACCTTTAAATTTATTGACATATCCTGAAGGCTGTGATAATGGCTTGCTGATTTGAGGGGAATGTATATCTGCGCCCAAATCATTAAGAAGCGGGCACGATGATACCGTGGTGGTAACTTCTCAATAAATTAGGGTAGGGGAGGTTTTAACCTCCCGATGTGGGCGACTAAAGTCGCCCCTACCCAGACTTATTTTGATATTACCCGTGGTTTTGTGCCTTTTCGCTGGAGTGTGGGGTTTGAATTATAGGGCAAGGTAAAGAGGGCTTTTTGCCTCTGTAATGTGATTTTGAGGTAATAGCTCAATAAATAGCGGAAGCCCCCTCACCCTGGCCCTCTCCCCCAGGGGAGAGGGAATTCATTGATTGAAATCATTAAAGAAACTCCCTCCCCCTCGAGGGGGAGGGGTGGGGGTGAAAAGCCCCTGTTTATTGAGCTATTACATTTTGAGGATATATTTTCATGGTCAGTCAATTTTACTAAGCCATAGGAGGAAAAAGGATGAATAGAGAAACACAGGGAAAAGTATCTGAGTTGATCAGTCGCTACCCCAATAAGGAATCGATCCTTATGCCTGCTCTCGAAATAGCGCAGCGTGATAACAACAATTTTTTGTCTAATGATGACATTGAAGAGGTGGCCGGTATTGCGGGTATATCTGCCGGCAGGGCTTACGGTGTGGCAACGTATTATACGATGTATAATACAAAACCGGTCGGCAAATATCACCTGCAGGTTGATACCAATATACCGGGTTTTTTGTGCGGGGCTTATGATATTCTTGATCATCTTAAGAAAAAACTGGGTATCGAAGCCGGCGAGACCACGAGTGACGGTTTGTTTACATTGTCCGCCGTCGAGGACCTTGGATCCTGCGGCACATGTCCGGTGATCCAGGTCAATGACACCTACTATGAAAACCTGACGATTGAGAAGGTGGATGAACTGATCGGGGCGCTAAAGGCCGGAAAGATGCCTGAACCCGATAAGTCTTCGAATTTTGCCACAGAGTGCGACATTCTTTTGAAAAATCGCGGCAAAGATAACGCTGTGGATATTGATGTCTATAAGGCAGGCGGAGGTTATAATGCGCTTAAAAAGGCCCTTGGCATGAAGCCCTCTGAGATTGCGGGTCTTGTTAAAGAAGCGGCGCTTAAAGGGCGCGGCGGGGCAGGCTTTCCAGCGGGAGTGAAATGGGGTTTTCTTCCCAAAGATGACCCTCGCCCGGTATATTTAATATGCAATGCGGATGAGGGCGAGCCGGGAACCTTCAAAGACAGGCAGATCATGGAGTATGACCCTCACCTTGTGATTGAGGGGATAGCCATTTCAGCTTATGCAGTAGGAGCCAAAAAGGCCTTTATTTACATCAGAGGGGAGTTCGGCTGGATTGCGGATATCTTAAAGGGCGCTGTTGGCCAGGCAAAGGCCGACGGTCTGCTTGATCACGTGGATATTGTGGTCCACAAAGGCGCCGGTTCATATGTATGTGGAGAGGAGACTGCGTTGATCGAGTCCTTGGAGGGCAAAAGAGGAAACCCGAGAGTGAAACCGCCTTTTCCTGCCAATGTCGGCCTTTATGGCTGTCCCACCATTGTCAATAACGTAGAGACGCTCTCCTGTGTGCCCTTTATTGTGGAAAAAGGCGCTGAAGAATTTAAAAAGATAGGATCTCCCGGGAACTTCGGCCCCAAGCTCTATGGTGTAAGCGGTCATGTCAACAGGCCGGGTGTTTACGAGTATCCTATGGGGACGCCTCTTAAGGTTATACTTGAAGCCGCCGGCGGGGTAAAGGGAACCCTGAAGGCAGTTATTGTCGGAGGTCTGTCTGCGCCAATTTTAAAGGCGGATGAAATCGACGATCTGAAGATGGATTTTGATTCGTGCGCCAAAGCCGGCACCATGTTGGGTTCAGGTGGAATAATGGTTATCAATGACACAGTGTCTATCCCGGAACTGGCCCTGCGGACAATAGAATTTTATGCTCATGAGTCCTGCGGGCAGTGTGTCCCCGGCAGGGAAGGTTCAAAAAATATCAAGCTCTTGCTCGGTAAACTTATGGATGGCGGGGGAACTGCCGGTGATATCGACCTCGTTCTTGATATATGCGACACGATCAAGGGCTTGACGCTCTGTCCCACGGGCGATGCGTTGGCGATGCCCATAGAGGCCATGATTACAAAATTCAGGGATGAGTTTGAAAAGTGTGTTCAGAGCTGAGGGCGGCGGACCCATCCGTTTTTTACCATTTGAAACAAATTCGCCATTGATGGTTAATGCGAATGCTGAATTAAAAATATAACGGATAATGTTATAAGCCGGGTTGTCTTTTGTCAGGGCCGAGCCAGGGCCGCCGCTTTGAATAAAGGGGGCTGATTAAGCCCCCTTTTCTTTTAGTTCACCACCGCCGCGCAGCGTCATTTCCGGCAAGCATTTGAGTGCCGTCAGTACTCGGGTACAGCACTGTATTTCATCAAAAATAATCAGATCATGCTCTTTGTCGATGGAGGTATCAAGATAAAATCGCAGTTCATTGGTAATCCGGACGGGCGAAAAATCATTTTCAAAATGTCAAATAACTTTCAGGTTCCCATGCTGGAGTGCTGCCGTTACCCCGCAAAAAAAGCTGAACAGTGGCAAAGGATGTTGTTATAGTTTAATTTATGAAAACTATAACAATAAAACAA
>Ga0209121_10005316_pt1 | contig 11696 bp, 10 predicted proteins | sample Cruoilmetagenom3_FD_187292 | JGI IMG/M metagenome (GOLD analysis project Ga0209121, IMG submission 187292) | Oil polluted marine microbial communities from Coal Oil Point, Santa Barbara, California, USA - Sample 3 (SPAdes) (version 2) | ecosystem: Environmental > Aquatic > Marine > Oil seeps ...
CCACATGCATCATCTTTTAATTTTGAGACCGCTAAACCTTTTTTTAATTTTCTTAGTGTTTCATAACGATTTTGATTGTCTTGATCAATTTGAGTAATCATTGTTCTTCTTTTAGAATTTAGTCCCCGGATTTTTTCAAGTAAAGTGTTTTTCTCACCTTGGAGTAGTGATTTTTGCGTAGCGAAGTTAGAATTAGCGTTTTTAAAACTCTCCTTTTGAATTTCAAGGATTTTTTCGGATTGATCTACGCGAATCATTACTTCAAGCAAAACATCTTCAAATTTACTAATTGTGTTTTTAATCGAGGATATTTCCATTTGAAGGTCTTGAAGTTCTTTTGGATTTTTCACAGAACCATTGTATAGATTTGCTTCGCTTTGGGAAATTTTTATTTTTCTATTTTGTATCTCCTCACTAATGTTATTAAATTCATTGTTATCTGACATAAGCTGTTTTTTTGCTTTTACAAGATCAGTTTGGGCGTTAATGATCCTAGTATCATTAATAATAAGATCATCAATATCATTAATTCTTTGTTGAGCGTTGTCCAGATCTGTATCTATCTCTTGAAGTTGAAAAAGCTGAAATCCAATGTTCATAATATGAATTGAAATGAAAATTAAATATTATTTGTATTATATCGGAAACAAAAAAAGAATGAACTTGTTTCTTTCTTATCAAAATTGATTATGAATAGGTGATATCTAGTAATAAAGATTTTATGAGTGTATCCTATTGTATGGACTATATAATTTTAATTTGAAATATAATACAAATTATTGAAAAATGACTCAGGCAATCATATAATACTAAATACACATTTATTGGAGAGAAAAACGTGGCATCTATTACAAACAAGAAAATTTTAGTAGTTGATGACGAAGAACGTATGTTGAGATTCATCCGATTGAATCTTGAGCATGATGGATTCCAAGTTATTGAGGCTATCAAAGGGCGTGAGGCATTAGATAAAATGCGAACGGGAATGCCAGATTTAATTTTGCTTGATGTGATGCTTCCAGATCTCGATGGATTTGAGGTCTTGAAAATGGTTAGAGAAATTAGCAGTATCCCGATTATCATGCTGACTGCAAAGGGCGAAGAAGATGATAGAGTTAAGGGATTGGAATTAGGGGCAGATGATTATGTAACAAAGCCATTCAGCCCTCGCGAATTGGTTAGCCGCGTTAAAGCAGTATTACGCCGGGTTGAAGCAGAGGGAGGTGGCGAAGAAGAAGTGATTGAAGTTGATGACCGCCTGAAAATCGATTTCAATCGACGGGAGATTTGGGTTGAAGGGAAATTGGTTAAACTACGGCCAACTGAATACCGACTTCTCTACCATCTTGTTCAGAATGCTGGATGGGTATTAACATATGATCAGATACTTTCAAGAGTATGGGGATATGAATATAGAGATGAACCCCATTATGTGCGTTTATATATCAATTATCTTCGTCAAAAGCTTGAAAAAGACCCCACTAAACCAAAATATATTTTAACAGAGAGGGGTGTAGGATATAGGTTTATAGATTATCAGCGAAAGAAATAGAATCGCTTTGGTGGGGAAAAAGAAATCAAATAATAAAAGTTTTATTAATAATTGAATTTTGTAGAATTTAAACGATAGAATTGGCGCATCGAATAAGCAATTATTAATGGTAAGAACATATTAAGGAGAAAAAGATGAATGAACCTGTTCATGTAAATGACGATGCGTTTGAAAAGTCTGTTTTAAAATCAGCAATTCCTGTAATTGTAGATTTTTGGGCTCCCTGGTGCGGACCCTGCAAGATGGTAGCACCAATTTTAGAAAATATCGCAAGAGACTTTGATGGAAAGTTGATTGTTGCAAAAGTGAACACTGATGAGAATCAGGAATGGGCAGGAAGGTATGGAATACAGGGTATTCCTACCATGTTATTTATAGCTGGTGGGAAAATTTTACACCGACAGGTTGGTGCTGTTCCCGAGGGAATATTACGCGACGCATTGGAACAGTTTCTTGAAATAGCTAACGAACAGAAAGTAGAATAATATAGTTGATAAAGGCGTCATACTTGTTTTCATGACGCCTTTTGTATTTAAACCCTACGAATATTTGCGCCAAGAAGTGAAAGCTTTTCATCGATACGCTCATATCCGCGGTCAATTTGTCCTACATTACGAATCGAAGAAATTCCATCAGCTGATAAGGTTGCCAGAAGAAGGGCCATTCCAGCGCGGATATCAGGACCTTCCATTTTTTCACCATATAAATGATTTGGACCCTGAATAATACACCTGTGCGGATCACATAATACGATCTGAGCACCCATCCCGACAAGTTTGTCTGTAAAGAACATACGACTCGGATACATCCAATCATGAAAAAGAACAGTTCCTTTTGATTGTGTGGCGACAACAATTGCAATGCTCATTAGATCAGTTGGAAATGCGGGCCAAGGCATTACACTGATTTCGGGAATAGCATTACCGAGGTCTGGTTTAATAATCAAACGTTGCTCTTGAGGAACAAAAATATCATCATTTTCTCTTATTTCCCAATCCACTCCTAAACGATGAAATACAAGACGAACCATATCCAAGTAGATGTTACCTGCGTTTTTAATTGTAATTGATCCTTTAGTAACGACGGCAGCTCCGATAAAACTTACAACCTCTAAATAATCAGGACCAATCTTGAAATCTCCGCCGTGTAATTTATCAACGCCGTTTATTTCAAGAGTATTCGATCCAATATTATTTATTTTTGCTCCCAGAGAATTCAAGAAATGACAGAGTTCCTGAACATGTGGCTCAGAAGCCGCATTACGAATTATGGTTGTTCCTTTAGCCATGGTCGCAGCCATAATTGTGTTTTCCGTTGCTGTCACACTGGCTTCATCTAAAAGGATATTTGCTGCCAGTAATTTATCTACGTGGAATGAAAAATGTCGATTATATTCTACTTCAACACCTAATGCTCCTAAAGAAAGAATATGTGTGTCTACTCTTCGCCGACCGATGACATCCCCGCCAGGAGGAGGTAATTCAATTTTACCCACTCGTGCCAACATGGGTCCCGCGAGTAAAATGGATGCGCGAATATTCTTGCAAAGATTGGGGTCAAGGTCAGCGGGGTGGATTTCTATTGCTTGTATCTCCCATGTGTGTGAATCGATACATCGTATAGAAACACCTAAGCTTTCTAACAGAGCGCGCATTGTATCGACGTCTTTAATGTTAGGTAAATTTCTTAAGATGATTTTCTCGTCAGTTAAGATACATGCTGCAAGAATTGGAAGTGCCGCGTTCTTATTGCCAGAGGGTAAAACTTTACCAGATAGAGGATGCCCGCCTTCAATTATAAACTTTTCCAAAAAAACTCCAAAATTTCATGGATTTGAAAATTAAAATGTTTCGGTCACTTTAGAAAGCCCTTTGGGCTTATCACTATCATACCCTTTTTCAATAGCTAAATGGCGGGCAAATAACTGCCCGGGAATTACTGACGTAATTGGCGATAACCATTCGGGAATGCCATTCGGAAGATTAAAAACTGCCTTTCCACGATTCAATATTTTCTGTTTGTCAGAGATTACAATCAATTCTGCGCCTAAATTTAGAAGTTTCTCGGTGAAATCGAAAATATGCTCAAACATTTTCCCTGAAGGAGCGACGATAAAAATGGGAAAACCCTGATTCACCGTGGCAATAGGTCCGTGTTTAAAATCGGCAGAAGAATATGGTACTGCTATTACACGTGTCAATTCTTTGATTTTCAGTGATATTTCAAATGCAGTAGAGTAATTATATCCCCTGCCTATGACAACGCAATGCTCTATATAACGATAGCGGCTTGTTTGCTCAATTTTATCAAGCGTATTATTAAGAGTCTCAGAAATTTTTTGGGGTAATTTTTTAAGATCTTCTAATTTGAATTTGTCATGATTTAATAAACATGAAAATAATGCAAGAGCAGATAAAGAAGAAGTATATGTTTTAGTAGCCGCAATAGCTTTCTCGTTACCGGCTTTCAAGGGAATTATGAAATCGGATACATGTGCCAGAGGGGATGATTCATCATTTGTAATACATATTGTTGGGCGTCCTTGTTTCTGAGCTGTATCAAGGACAGCAACAATATCAGGTGATTGTCCGGATTGTGAAATCCCCATTACAAGCGCGCGCTTAAGGGATGGTGGAGTTTTATAGATTGTAAATAGAGAAGGCGTTGCCAATGCAACTTGGATATTGTTGTGTGAGCCCAATAAATATTGGGCATACCGAGCTGCATTATCAGAGGTACCTCTCGCAGCAATAAGAATATAATCAAATTTCCCTTTAAGATTTGCGCAGATCTTATTCACATGTTCTTCTTCATTATGAATAAGATTTGCAATGATATCTGGCTGTTCCGAGATTTCTTTTATTAGGATTTTATTAACCAAAGAAACTCCCGCAGATTTTCGTTGCTTCTTTATAAGACATGTGTTAATAATATCATAAAATGAGAAAATAAAATTTTCAATATATACTAAGGTTATTATCATACAGAAAGGTTATGTGAAAAATTATGATTACCATTAAACAAGTTGATACTCAGTCGAAAAAAGAAGTAAATGAATTTGTACAATTTCCGTTTGGTTTATATAAGAATGTAGATGAGTGGGTTCCACCTATTGTTGCTGATATAAAATTAATGCTAAATCAGAGTAAACATCCTTTTTATGAACATTCTGATGCTGATTTTTTTACAGCAAGAGATAATGGAGAGATCGTCGGAAGAATTGCCTGCCTTGAGAATAAAAAATTCAACCAATATCATGATAAGAAAAACGCATCCTTTTATTTGTTTGAGTGTATAGATGACCAATCTGTGGCAGAAAAATTATTTGATCGAGCGTTTGATTGGGCGCATGGTAGAGGACTTGATAAGATCGTTGGGCCCAAGGGATTGTCATCGTTTGATGGATATGGTTTTTTAGTAGAAGGATTTGATAAGAGACAAATGATGACAATGATGAATTACAACCTTCCCAACTACCCAAAATTTGTAGAAGCCCTTGGTTTTACAAAAGTAGTCGATTGGGTTTCTTCATACATAAATATTCCCGATTTCAACATGCCTGAAAAAATCAAAAAAGTCGCTGAACGTGTTGAGGAGAAGGGAAAATTCAAAGTTTTACGTTTTTCATCGAAGAAAGAGTTAAAAAAATGGGCTTGGAAAATTGGGCATGCTTATAATAATACTTTTGTGAATAATTGGGAGTATTATCCATTATCAGATAAAGAAATAAAATTTGTTATGGATAACATTATGGTTGTGGCAGTTCCGCAGCTAATGAAGGTGATTACATATAATGATGAAGTTATTGGATTTTTATTCGCTTTCCCGGATATTTCAGCAGCTCTGCAAAAATACAATGGGCAATTATCGCCCCTAGCGCTAATAGGTTATTTAAAGGAGTTGAAGAAAACTAATTGGATATCCTTCAATGGAGTTGGGGTTTTACCAGAATATCATGGGCGAGGAGGGAATGCACTCCTGTTCTCTGAAATATATAAATCTGCAAACGCATTTAATTTTGAGCACGGGGAATTAACGCAAGTTGCTGAAACAGCAACAGAAATGCGAAAAGACTTAGTGAATCTTGGTGTAAAACCGTATAAAAATCACCGAATCTATAGTAAAAAAATATAATAAATTGCGGAGAATAATTTCTCCGCATTTTTTATTATAATTGGCACCTAAAGAAACATTTCATTGGAGATAATAATGAAGAAATTTATATTCGTGCTGCTATTAATATCGATTATTTTAATATCTGGATGTGGAAATAAGAAAGAATCTAATGCAGCAGTGGCAACTGAAAATTATATTATTGCACTTGCCGAGAAAAACAAATCTCAAGTTGTTGCCTTATCTTGCAAAGAGTGGGAAGAATCTGCTACTTTAGAAGTAGACGCGCTTTTGTCAGTTGATGCTGCCGTTACAGGGTTAAATTGTGAAATCAATGGAGAGGATGATACTGGTACTTTTGTAATATGCTCAGGAACGCTGGATCTTACTTATAATGATGAGATTCGAGCTATTGACCTTTCACGAAGAACTTACACTTTGCGGCAGGAAGATGGGCAGTGGCGGGTATGCTCATACAAATAAATTCGACGAAAAATCCATAATAATGAAAAAAATATTTAATAGGGAAAACGTAATTACCATTTTTTTTTGCCTGCTTATTATAGGGTTGGCTATTGTTTCGAGTGATGATTCCCCTCTCTGGATATACCAGGGATTCTAAATGAATTTAAATCAGACAATAATTTTTATATCAATCTCTTTGTTGTGCAGATTAGTCCTGAAAGAAAAATGGTTGGAATGGTTCGTGTTATTAATTAGCATTGCAACAATTTATTGGCTTCAACCAATTTCGGCAATTAGAACACTAGATTTCTGGTTTCCAACATTAAGTATTACTTTTGGAATGATTTCCTGGATAATAGTCTCTAAGAAAGAAGAACTTTACTCAAGAGAAAATATAATTACATCCGTTTTTGTTATAAGCTTCTTATTATTGATAGGGATATCTCGTTTTGTACCTGACCTTAGAATTTACCAGTTTGTTTCTGTACCAAATTTCATCCAAACAATTCTATTTCTGACAATTTTAAGTTTTGTAATATTTACAATAAGTTTATTTCACAATAAAATAATATTTTTGTGGGGAATAGCAGGTATATTATTATTAATTTTCATAATACTTAAAAATAATCTTCTATCTTACAAATTAAGTTCATTCTTAAGACAAATAAATAAGCAATCGATAAATTTAGCATTACCTGATGAAATTGTCTGGGTTGGATATTCTTATATTGCCTTCCGAATGATGCACACTTTGATAGAAAGTAAAAAAAGGATGGGGATAAGCATTTCACTCAAATCATATCTTAGTTATCTATTTTACTTCCCCGCATTTTTAGCTGGACCTATTGATAGAATTGATCACTTCCAAAAAGAAATTTTATCCAATAAGAACCCGGTAACCGAAGATTTTATTAATGGTGCAGAAAGAATTGCAACCGGATTGTTTCAAAAATTCATTTTAGCAGACTCATTAGCAATAATATCCTTGAATGAAACATTATCAGCAGCAATAACATCAAAATTATGGATGTGGTTTGTGGTAATTGTTTATGCTTTCAGGATTTATTTTGATTTCAATGGATATACACACATAGCTATAGGTATTTCCAAGTTATTGGGAATACAACTTCCTGAAAATTTCAACAAACCATATCTTTCCCCAACACTAACAATCTTTTGGAAAAACTGGCATATAACTCTGACACGGTGGTTTCAAGCCTATTATTTCAATCCGCTAACTCGATTTTTCCGAACCAAATTTAGATCCTCGAAATCACAATTCATCATGGCATTCATGCAAATCACAACAATGGTGTTGATAGGTCTATGGCATGGTATAAGTTATAACTTCATTGCTTGGGGAGCGTGGAATGGAATCGGATTGTTCCTGCAGAATAGAATAACAGGATTCATCACAAGGGAAATTGGGGGCGGGAAACCATTATGGCAGATATCAACAATATATCAAACGATATCAACAATACTGACATTCATATATATTTCCCTGGGTTGGGTTTGGTTCGCATTACCCACTTTAAATGACTCAATGCAAGTATTTTGTGTTCTTTTTGGCAAATAATGAAAAACGATATTACAAGTTCAACAATTTCAATAAAACGTATAATTATTAAGGTAATTTTCATTTTGTTTATTTTTAATTTCGGATGGATTTTATTAACGAATTTACCAATCGGTGATCTGAGTTTATATAATCTTTTATTTGAAGGGCGATATCGATTGCCATTTGGGGAGAATCCAAAAAGATCCTATAACCTCAGTCTATTTAATATTGATGCGATGTTCTCATCCCATGAGATTAATGGGAAACCAACTAACGAAGAAGATTTTAATGTGGTTTTAATAGGTGATTCATCAATCTGGGGAATTATTCAAGAACCAGAGGAAACTCTCTCAGGATTATTGAACAAAAGATTTTCGGAGAAAGATAATAAAATAGTTTTCCATAACATCGGTTATCCAAGCATATCCGTATTTAAGGATTTGATGTTGATTGATAGAGTTATGGAATACAATCCTGACTTGATCTTATGGTTCACAACCTTGGAAGCTTTACCTAAAAGTAAACAATTGGATATCCCAATTAATAAAAACAACCCACGGATTGCGAACTCCATTATAGAAAAATATAAATTAACTGAGCTAAGGAAATTTGATGAAAATTATTTAGAAAGTACATTCTGGAATCAAAGAAGGAATATTTCTGACTTATTGAATCTTCAATTGTATGGAATTCTATGGGATGCAACTGGAATAGATCAAGAATATCCCGAAACCTATAATCATGCTCAAAGAGATTTCTATGAGCCCATTGAACAATATTATGGAATTAATCCCGATGATAATATTGGAGACTTTTTAGGACTTGAAATTATGAAAAAGGGAATTGAGATTAATTCCGGAACAGATTTCATTTTAATAAACGAACCAATATTAATCAGTGAAGGGGTTAATAACTCTATTCAATATAACTACTACTATCCAAGATGGGCATATGACCAGTATCGATTGATAATGAAGGAGTTTACAAAAAAGAATGGTTTTGCATATTTTGATTTTTGGGATTTAATTCCACAGGAGAAATTTACTAATAGTGCAATTCATTTATCCAAGGATGCTGAAAGGAAATTGGCAGAAGAGATCACTTTTATTGTCGAAGATTATATGTGCCAAAATGTTGATAATGAAAATAAATAAGAGATTTGATGTATTAATATACAGCGGTTTTATATTAATACTTTTGTCTAGTTGTAAAAACCAAACCGAATTAAAAGCAACAAAAGCATTAATAGATAGTACTGATAGTAAAACTATTACAAATATGCAACCCACGCTAATAAGTGGAAAAAATAACGAAGCGTTTACACTACAAGCAACTATAGACAGTTCGACGCCTACACCTGATATAAGAATCCCAGCTGAGGAGTGGCAGGATTGGCCAATTATTCCTGAGGTCACAAATAATGCGATTGTTATATATGCGAGTGGAATACAAAAGAAAGTTGATTCTAGGTCTTTCTCAAAGATTGGAGATTGCCAGAATATCAAAGAAGCTTTCTTGGGTATTTATGATCTCGAGGGGAGATATGTTCTACCTGAAGATGAAAAAGATTGGCAAGAAACAATTGATAATTTCAAAGGTTATTTCAATAGAGACGGGATGGCAATTGAGCAGGGCTTAAATGTTGCAGCAGCTTTATCACCGCTGCATGCTGACCCAGATGTATGTGAACCAAGTGAAAGCCCTTTGCAATGTGAACTCCGAGAAGCAAACCCAAGTTTTGCTTTTATCAGTTTCGAACGCTGGTGGCCGAATGAAACTCCTCCTGATGTGTATGAAAAATATCTTCGAAAAGTTATCCAAACTACAATAGATCACGGGACTGTTCCAATATTAATAACAAAAGCCGATAATGTGGAAGGGTATCATCAAATTAATAATATTATTGCGAAATTGGCATTTGAATTTGACATTCCTTTATATAATTGGTGGAGAGCAGCTCAATTCTTACCGCATAGAGGGCTGGATCCTGAGCGAAATGATAGTTTTCATATCTCGATCGAAGCCTGGGATACGCGAAGTTATTATGCATTGGAGACGTTAAACACACTTTGGAAAGGATTGTAAAAATCATAAATGAATAAAAAAGAAATTATTTCAACATTGCAAAGTAAAATAGCCGAAGATATTATAAATATACCTGAAAGGATTATCAAAATTGATGAACCCCTTATTTCAAGTGGTCTTATTGATTCATTCAGCATAGTTGATTTGGCAATGCTTATTGAGGAGGTTTTTAAAGTAAGAATTGATGACACTGAGTTGAATTCAGATGTGTTTGACTCTCTCGATCAGCTGGCAGACCTGATTCTTTCCCGTCTTTAAAAATGGCCCTTAACTTAAGCAAGAAATTTCTCGATCAAGTAGATAAATTCCCGGATAAACAAATACTAAAAATATTATTGGGTGTAAGCTATACCAATCTAACATATAAAGATATATTTAATGGAGCATGCAGGTATGAGTACGCGCTAAAAGCAGCTGGCATCGGTTCAGGCGATGTGATAATCCTGATCTTGCCGCATGGATTAGACCTGATCTCTGCTTATTTTGGCGCGGTTCTAAATGGAAGTATTCCCTCAATAATGCCGTACCTAACAGAAAAATTAATACCGGAGAAGTACCGTAAAGATTTTAAATCATTGATTGAGATATCAAAACCGACAGCATTGATTACTTTTTCTGATTTTAAGGAAGAAATAAAATTCCTTGAAATCCATAAATCATCATTGAAATCGGTGATCATTTCTAATGAAATAGATTTCAATCACGGTCATGAAAAGGAATTACTTGACCATGCAGGATTGACACGCAGTAATTCTGCTGTCGCTTTACTGCAGCATTCTTCAGGGACAACTGGATTACAAAAAGGGGTGGCATTATCTCACCAATCAGTCTTTAATCAATTAGAAAGCTATCAGACAGCAATAAAAATTAATGGGGATGACGTTATAGTAAGCTGGCTTCCCTTGTATCATGATATGGGACTGATTGCGGGCTTTTTATTACCATTGTTATATGGAATTCCACTTGTGTTAATGTCTCCTTTTGATTGGGTAAAAGCACCATATAAATTGATGCAAGCAATTAGCAAATATAAGGGCACATTATGTTGGCTACCAAATTTTGCATATAATTTTTGCGCAAAGAAGATACGTGATCGTGATTTGGATAGTGTTGATCTATCTTCATTGCGTGCTGTAATCAATTGCTCAGAACCGATGCGATTATCCAGCCATGAAATGTTTGTGGGGCGGTTTAAAACATATGGATTTCAAGAAAAAGCTCTCGCAACAAGCTATGCAATGGCAGAAAATGTATTTGCGGTTACACAGGGAGGAATTGATCAACCTATTATATATGATGAGATAGATTTAATTTCTTTTCAGGAAAAGAATATTGCAATTCCCGTTAGACCCGGTAATAGATCGGTTTTTATGGTTTCCGCAGGCAAGCCTATATCTAATGTGGAAGTGAAAATCATTGATCCTTCGGGTGAATTTCTTGATGAAAGACAAGTTGGCGAGATTGTAATTCACAGCAATTGTATGCTGGATGGATATTACAACCGTGATGATGTAACGAGAAAATCATTTGTTAATGGTTGGTTTAAAACCGGGGATTTTGGGTACAAGGCAAATTCTGAAGTTTACATAAGTGGAAGAAAAAAAGACCTAATCATTGTTGGAGGAAAGAATATTTATCCGAAGGATTTAGAAACAATTGCTATGGAAATTGATGGTGTCCATCCTGGTCGTGTAGTTGCGTTTGGTGTTTATAATGAATTGAAGGGTACTGAAGATGTTGTGATTATCGCTGAAATTGAAGATGAGTATACAAATCAAAAAGATTCAATCAGTGAGAGCATTAGAAAGAAGGTAACACGTGAATCTGCAATTGCTCTACGCAATGTTTTACTTGTTGATAAGAAATGGCTAATAAAAACCAGTAGCGGGAAGATTGCCCGTGCTCTCAACAAGAAGAAAT
>Ga0209121_10005317_pt1 | contig 11694 bp, 12 predicted proteins | sample Cruoilmetagenom3_FD_187292 | JGI IMG/M metagenome (GOLD analysis project Ga0209121, IMG submission 187292) | Oil polluted marine microbial communities from Coal Oil Point, Santa Barbara, California, USA - Sample 3 (SPAdes) (version 2) | ecosystem: Environmental > Aquatic > Marine > Oil seeps ...
GCATAAAAGGTCTGCCACCCCTCTCCATCGCTCATATCTATTCTCTGGAGGGATAGGCTTGGTTTTAAAGAAATAGAAGCTGGCTGACTTTCTCATTTTTGTAACTCCTCCGGTAACTTAATATCTTTACTAAGTATACCATGAATGTTACCCAGGAATCTCAGCCTCCGCAATGGCTGCAATGGCTGTGGTGCAATATCCAAGACATTCCCTACTACCGCTACATGAAGGAAATTGAATGGCAAACAATGTCTCACACCGAGGTCATAAAAGATATAAAGAAAGGTGCGAACGATATCAAAGGAGAATTGCCCAAATTACATCTTCAAGTGTCTTATATAGAAGCCATCAAAATCTCCTTCCCTCTTAAATATTCTTCTCTCCCAGGGTTATTTGCCTTGATTAAGCTCCTACTCTGATTATATTTTACCCAGCTACATTTAGTCCATTTGACGAAAGGTTTTATTTTTGACTATAACTTTCGTGGAATACCAGCTCAGAAAGTTCCTTCCTGGGTGGTGCCTTTGGTTCTTCATCAGGGTAGCCCATGGGGGTCATTGAGACTACTGCTACCCCTTCTGGTATGCCCAAAATTTCCTCTACCTTTTTGGCATCAAAGGTGCCCACATGGACTGTTCCCAATCCTCGAGAGAAGGCAGCTATCGCTAAGTTCTGCATCCCTAGAGCAACATCGAACATAAACCAGTCACCCTTGTTGGTGACGGGTGCCCCCTTTTTGTATCCTGATTTACCTAGTTCAGCACAGCCAACAATAACTATCGGAGCTTCTCTTATTGCGGCAACGGCTGGAGTAGGAGGGACCATAGCTTCAGCTAGTTTCGCTTTTATCCTAGGGTCTCGCACTACCACATATCGGGCACATTGGGTGTTAGCCCATGATGGCGCCCAGCGAGCTGCCTCTAAACAGTAGCTAACATCTTCGTCACTTACCGGAGTAGACTTGTATTTGCGGATGCTCCTCCGCCCTTTCATCGCTTCAATCACTTCCATAACCATTTACCTCCTTTCGAGCCCGAAGGGCTCAATACTATTGAATTATTTATTTGTTCCAAGCACCTTCACCAATAAGAGGCACAAAATAGCAACCACCTAGGTTTTCTACCTTGTTTCTCTTCTGATATCTGGTAACTTTGAGCAAGTCCTGCTGCCAGCGAGAGCCTACGGGGATTACTAGCCGACCTTTCCAGGCTAATTGCTCTAGGAGGACTTGAGGAATGGAGGGAGCACCAGCAGAGACTACAATAGCATCATAAGGAGCTTCCTCTGGCCAACCTAAAATTTTGCCAGCAATGTGAACTTCGATGTTGGGATAACTAAGCTTGCCCAAAACTAGCTTAGCCGATTCCGCCAACTCAGGGATGCATTCCACAGTGACTACTTTTCGGGCTAGCTCAGCCAATATGGCCGCTTCGTAGCCGCTTCCGGTGCCTAACTCCAGCACCTTTTCATCGCCCTTAAGTTCCAATGCTTGTATCATCAGAGCCACAATGAAAGGTTGTGAAATAGTTTGCCCAAAGCCAATGCTCAGGGGCCTATCCTCATAAGACGCGTGATAATATTCTTGCGGTACAAAAGCCTCACGGGGAACATGCCCCATAGCTTCAACCACACGCTTATCTGCAATCTCTTGGTTAAGATATTTAATTAAGTTGGCCTTAGCTACCTTTAAATCCACCACCATTCATTAACTGGAAATGTTTACTAAAGAACAAAGGACAGTATTATGAGGATTAGAATTATGGACCCGGCAAGAATGCCAATGCGTTTTAATTCGGGCATTATATATTGATACCGCCCAACAGCATCTTGAGTCTCGTGAGATATTCTGGCTGGCGATTGGGGCTTAACAGCCATCGGCTGGAGTTGTTGGGGATGTTTCGTTGGCATTGTTTTCGCCAAATTAGCATGGTGTTTAGCTCTACTACGACGTGATTTTTTAGACATTATCCTTACCTCTTATAAACTTTAGTGCTGGAAATATATGCATGACCTAAAAGTCGTTGGAGGGAATGAAGATCGGCGCCAGTTTGTAGTTTGTGTGTGGCGAAGCTATGACGCAAGGTGTGCGGCGTAATTTTATCACCCAGACCTGCTCTAGAGGCATAGTTCTTAACAATCTGCCAGAATCCCTGGCGAGTAAGCCGCATGCCCCGCCGATTAAGAAATAGCGCTCCTTCCCCTTCATCAAATAATAAATCCAGCCTATCATTCTCAAGGAAATTTTTTAGCAACTGGCTTAAGCGATGGTCAAAGGGGATTTGTCTTTTAGAGCTACCATGAGCGCAATGTACGCAACTTTGCTCCAAATCAATATCCTTAACATTTAATGATACCAGTTCGCTTACGCGTAAGCCAGTGGCATAAAGTAATTCTAGCATTATCGTGTCTCTTTTGGCTTCTGGGGTAGATAGCTTTGCTGGCTCCGCGAGCAACCTTTGGTACTCAGATAGCGACAAAATTTTAGGTGAGTGCTTGCTAACTTGAGGGGAAATCAAATTTTGTGTCGGGTTCTTCCTTAATTTTCCCGATTCAACCATAAATTTGAAAAGGGATTTCGCTGAAGCTACTTTGCGAGCCACGGTAGCTAAGGAATATTTCTTTTCCCTGAGGTTAAGCAAATAGCTCCTTAAAAGCTCGTCATAGGACTTGATTATGCCTTTCATCTTCTCCGTCTTAATAAAGACCGCCATTTGGTTTAAATCATTGCGATAAGCAGCTAGGGTATTCTGTGAACAGCCTTTTTCTTTAGCCAGGTATTCAAGAAAGACATCGATATCTTGTTTCATCATTTATATTCTAACATAATGCAGTTCGTTTTTGCCTCTATTCTACCCAACTTGCTACAATAAATTTATCGTGGAATCAGCACAACTAGAACAGCAATTAAAGACCTTGCCGGCAAGCCCTGGAGTTTATCTATTCAAGGATAAGGAAGGCAAGGTTATTTATGTCGGCAAGGCCACCAATTTGAGTAGCAGGGTAAAGAGTTATTTTGGTGCTCCTACTAACTTATCATCCAAAATTCAGCAGTTAGTAGCGAAAATATGCGATTTCGAGTTCATAGTTACCAGCTCCGAGCAAGAGGCGCTTATCCTGGAATGCAACACGATAAAGAAATATCACCCCCGATACAATGTGCGGCTTAAAGACAATAAAACTTTTCCCTACCTCAAGATAGCCGTTAATGAGGATTGGCCTGGTGTTTACATTACTCGCCGTTTTCGGAAAGATGGGGCCAGATATTTCGGGCCTTTCGCCAGTGCTGGCTCAGTACGCAAAACTTTAAGGTTGCTAAAAAAAATCTTCCCTTTTCGTTCCTGTACCAAATCTATATATGGTAGAGAGAAGCGACCTTGCCTTGACTATTATATCCATCGCTGTCTCGGACCCTGCATCGGCGCGGTAAGCAAACAGGAATATCGAGAGGTAATAAACCAAGTTATCTTGTTTTTGGAAGGTAAACAAGAGCGAATTCTTCGTGAATTAACCAGTAAGATGAAGGTGTCAGTTCGGCAGCTTCAGTTTGAAAAGGCTGCTTTGCTTCGCGACCAAATTCAGGCAATAGAGAAAGTCATAGAGGGACAGAAGATTGCTATGACATTACAGGGTGAGCAAGATATTATCGCTTTGGCACGAAATGAAGGGCAAGCTTATGTGGAGGTTTTCTTTGTTCGCAATGATAAACTCATCGGTCGGGACCATTTTATTATGGAGGGCATCCATAGTGAAGAGCCAGGTCATATAATGACGAGTTTTGTGAAACAATACTATGCCTCAGCTTCATATATACCATTGCTAATATTGCTTCAATACCCGGTGGACGAGCCATCGGTGCTCTGTGAGTGGCTTAAAGAACAGAGGGGGAGTAGGGTAAAACTTCAAGTGCCACAGCGAGGAGTCAAAAAGCAACTAGTGAACATGGTAGCTGAGAATGCCGCTAAAAGCTTACAGTTAGCCAAAGCTAAGCAGACGAATCCAGAGACTATGCTCTCTGCTTTGCGCGAGCTGAAAGATAGACTTAACCTGCCACGAATACCGCTGAGAATAGAATGCTACGATATTTCTGATATTCAGGGTGCTTTGGCTGTGGGCAGTATGGTTGTTCTGGAAAAGGGTCTGCCTAAACCAGCTCATTATCGCCGCTTCCGAATTAAAACGGTGGTTGGCGCTGATGATTATGCTATGATTCGAGAGATATTGAGGCGCCGTTTCAAAAGAGTCATGGCAGGTGAAAAAACCTGGGCAACCACTCCTGACCTTGTTCTTATCGATGGTGGCAGGGGGCAGCTTAATGCTGCTTTGGAAGTAAAGCAAGAATTGAGGATGGATTCTATCCTTATGGCTAGCCTGGCTAAAGAAAATGAGGATGTCTTCATACCTGGTGAGCCCAAACCAGTTGTTATGCCCAAGGATTCTTCCGCTCTCCACTTACTTCAAAGAGCAAGGGATGAAGCACACCGTTTCGCTATTAGCTACCACCAAAAGTTGCGCCGCAAAGAAGGCGTTACCTCTGTTCTGGATAGTATTCCCGGCATCGGGCCAAAGCGAAAGAAAGCGCTAATGAAGAGATTTGGCTCAATTGAAGCCATTAAAGAGGCTTCGTCAGAGGAGCTCGGCCAAACAGAAGGCATGACTCTAGCCTTGGCAAAGAAGGTTAAGGAATATTTGTAAGGGGCGATTTTGATAATTTAAGGAGAAGGGCATATAATCTCTGTTTCGTCCTTATTTTAACCACGGAGGTGAGAATACCAGACTTAGAATATATCTTCCACCCTAGTTCGATAGCTGTAGTGGGAGCTCCACCCGACCCCTCTAACTTTGCTACTGCCACTTTCCTAAATCCACTAATACAATTCGGCTACGAAGGAAAGCTGTATCCTATTCACCCTAGAGCCAGTGAGGTATCAGGCTTAAAGGCTTATCCCAGTATCTTGGATGTCCCAGGTCCTGTAGACCATGTCATTTGCGCTATTAGAGCTGCACTTACCCCTCAACTTATGAAGGAATGCGCTACCAAGAGGGTGAAGGTAACTCATCTTTTCACCTCTGGATTCAGTGAAACTGGAGAGGAGAAAGGAATCCACTTAGAGAAGGAAATCACAGAAATTGCACATCAGGGAGGTGTGCGAGTTATCGGACCTAATTGTATGGGCATATATTGCCCCAGTTCAGGAATTTCCTTTGATGCTGCTTTCCCCAAGGAGAGCGGCAACGTTGGTTTTCTTTCCCAGAGCGGAGGAAATTCAATGGAGCTAATCCAGCTTGGGAATGTGAGAGGTGTTCGCTTCAGCAAGGTCGTAAGTTTTGGCAATGCCTCTGACCTCAATGAAACCGATTTCATGGAATATTTCGCCCACGACCCTCAAACTAAAATTATCATTGGTTATATTGAAGGGACGAAAAATGGAAGGCGTTTCATTAATGCACTACAGGAGGCAGCCGAAACTAAGCCAGTGATCATGGTCAAGGGAGGAATGACCGAAGGGGGAACTCGGGCGGTAGCTTCCCACACTGGAGCATTAGCTGGTAGCAATGTTGTCTGGAGTTCTCTTTTCTGCCAGTTAGGGGTGATACAAGTTTATGATTTGGAAGAACTAGTTGACTTGATTTTATTATTCCAGCGTTTAAAGCCCTTTAAGGGGAGGAAGGTAGGGGTTATTGGTGGTGGCGGCGGTGGTAGCGTCCTGGTCACCGATGATTGTGAGAGGGAAGGGCTAACTGTTCCTACATTTCCTTCAGAAGTACGGAGAAAATTGAGGAAGATCGTTCCTGAGGAAGTTGATCCCGGGACTAGTGTGCGTAACCCTGTTGACCTCGCCAGCAGGACAGCCTGGGATCCCAATATCCTCCGCAGCTCCCTTGAGACTATGGCTAACTATGATGGGGTTGATCTTATCCTCACTCATATCAATGTGGCCTTCGGCTTGTACCGTAGTACTACCGAGGTAGTAGACAGGCAAATTAATTCCCTTATTGAGATCAAAAAGCGTGTGGATAAGCCAATAGCTGCGGTAATACGTCATAGTGGCGACCCAGCGGTAGCAGACTATGCTTTTAGTGTGCAAAAAAGGTGTCTCGAGACTGGCATACCAGTGTTCCCTTCATTTAATCGGGCAGCTCGTGCTATAAACAGATTTATTCGATATTATGAAGTAAGAGGGGGGCAATAACTGGAAGCTGTCAACTGATAGCTTTCAGTTAGATTATAGGTTCCGGCTGATAACATATCGCTGCACTTCTGATGTTCCTTCAATAATCTGTAATAGTTTGGCACTTGTGTAGTAACGAGACACAGGGTAATCGGTCATATAACCATAGCCGCCGTGGATTTGCACTGCACCACTAGCAGCTTTTTCCGCCGTTTCAGAAGCGAAAAGCTTGGCATAGGATGCCTCCAGTGTATGAGGCAAGCCTTTGTCTTTCAACCAAGCAGCCTTCAAATACATCAAGCGGGACAACTCAATGTTCATAGCCATATCAGCTAGTCTAAAAGATATTGCCTGGAAGTTATAAATTGGCTGACCAAATTGATGCCTCTGCTTAGCGTAAATCAAAGAGGCATCAAGGCAAGCTTGAGCAAGCCCCACAGCGATGGCAGCAACGAAAATCCGCCCCGTTTCCAATACCCCTAGATGCTGGGCAAAGCCATGTCCCTCTTGGCCTAAAAGATAATTTTTCGGAATGCGACAATCCTCGAAGTTTAATTCATTAGTTGGGAATGATTTCCAACCTATTTTGTCCCAATGGGTGCCAACCGTAAAACCAGAAGTCCCCTTAGGGACAACAAATGTATTTATAACATTCTTACCATCCTCCCGTTTAAGCTGTGGACACCGTGCCGTTATAACAACTATAGATGCATTATCATAACCGATATTGCTGATGAACTGCTTTGTGCCATTGATAACCCATGCATCCGCATCAAGCACTGCGGTACTCTGGATAGCACCGGCGTCTGAGCCCGCCTCAGGTTCAGTGAGTCCAAAAGCTCCTATTTCCTTGCCCTGGACCATAGGAATTAGCCACTTCTGCTTTTGTTCCTCAGTACCAAATTCATATAATTCCTGGGCTACTATGCTAGTTACATCTAGCAGTAGGCCCAAGGTACCATCCCCTCGAGAAATTTCCTCGGTGCAGAGCATTTGACCTACCCAATCGCCACCACTCCCTCCATATTTTTCAGGGAAAGGAATACCCATCATTCCTAGTTCACCCATTTTGGCAATAATATCATACGGAGGCTCTCCTGTTTTCTCCGCTTCCTTCGCCCTGGGTGCTATCACTTCACCGGCGAACTCCCTACTCATACTTCGGACCATTTCCTGTTCTTCTGTTAACTGGAAATCCATTTCTAACCTCCTGATTTTATTAAATTTAGGCAATTTGTCAAAGCTATAGCGTTTTTAACAGCGAAAGCCTCAGCATCATTATTGAAGTAGATATAAATGGCTTTAAGATTCTGACCTGAACGAGCAATTCTTTGTGCCCACTGAGAAAGTTCCTCATCAGAATAACAGCTTAAATATAAGCTTTGACCACCGTGAAAACGAATGTAAGCAAAATCGCTAGTGGCTATGAGAGGACAGGTAAAACCGGGCATGTCAAAAACACAAAGGCCAGCATTGTATCTTCGCAAAATATCGAACACAGCATCATCAATCCAGGATTCATGGCGAAATTCAAATACATGCTGATATTTCTGAGGCAACGAAGATAGGAAATTTTCCAGTACCTCGTCATTTCGTTTCATATTAGGTGGCAGTTGGTAAAGAAGTGGCCCTAACTTGTTTTCCAAGAAGCAAGCCCGAGATAGGAAGTTTTCCACTGCCGAGCCCAAATTTTTCAATCTTTTTATGTGAGTGATAAATCGGCTCACTTTGACGGCAAAAACAAAGTTGTCAGGTGAGGATTCCCGCCAGGTGGTAAAAGCCTTCTCAGAAGGCAGACGATAAAAGCTGTTATTAAGCTCTACAGTGGTAAATTGCTTGGCATAAAATTGTAGCCATTTGGACTTAGGTAAGTCTTCAGGGTAATAGAGACTACGCCAGTGGTCATAATGCCAGCCACTGCAGCCAACATAATATTTTGGTGGTATCTCATGTCCCATTTTCCCTTGAGGGCAACGCTAATATTTTACAGCAAAAAGTCGCTGTAGCACTTGTTTTGCTTTCTGGGCAGCTTGACCGCGGTGGCTGATTTGGTTTTTTATCCCCAAAGGGAGTTCAGCCATGGTTTTACCCGTCTCAGGGAGGTAAAAAACAGGGTCATAGCCAAAGCCATTTTCCCCTTTAGCCTCAAAGGCGATTATGCCATGACATTCGCCATGGCATAATTCTAACCTACCTTCTGGAGTAGCTATGGCAATAACGCACTTAAAATGAGCCGTTCGTTTCTCCCAGGGAATGTTGGCTAGTTTGGCTAAGAGGATTTTCACCTTATCCGCGTCCGTGGCATCTTCACCGGCAAAACGAGCTGAGTGGATTCCAAGCTCATTGGGGAGAGCATCCACCTCAAGCCCTGAATCATCGGCAAGGGTGATAAGTTGGCTTGGTTTGGCATAAGTAGCAGCTTTTATGCGAGCGTTTTGTTCATAGCTATCTCCCGATTCAGTGGCAACTTTGGCTATTCCTTGCTCCGCCAATGTAACTATTTGGCAGCCAAGGCTGCCCAGTAAAGAGCGGTACTCTTTAATTTTCCCTGAGTTGGTGCTAGCCAAGAGAAGTTCAGTCATTCTATGCCTCAATCGGTTGGAATCTTGAGGCTAGTTTTTCCATTACCTCAGGCATAGTAGTATATTCCATTTCATCCAGCGGCAAGCGATGAGGCTCGAACGGTCCCATACGGCGCAGGAAGTCAGCCATAATATTTGTCTGATGGCGAGCTTCATCAAAGGCAGGGTCATCAAAGAGGTCGCGAGGCCCGATGAGCTTGCCATCAGCAAGTTGGAAGCCTGCGGCTATAACTCTGGGTGGACCGTCAAAGCGGGAAGGATTACTTTCATTGACAGCCACTGGCATTAAGGGACCATGGTGAGAACCCCTCATCCAGCCCTCCACTATGAAAGGAGAAGCAAAGGGTTCCAGTATTTCACCTACAGCGGGAAACTTCCCTTGAGACCTGACGATGCAGACAGGATCATCCTTACCTATATATCTGCCAGCCATAAGAGACAACCTCTGAGTAGAGGAGACAGCAGCAATTTCTCCGGTCTCTTTATGGTACACCGCTTTAATGGCATAGCGGCCCGGTGCGCCAAGGAAAACTAGCATGTCGTATATCTCTTCGGGAGAGTTAAAGATAATCTTTTGGTGCTCCTTGACATCATGGATTTCAAATTTAAAGCCAGAATGCATATTAGAGGCAATTACCAAACCAATAGTGTTAAATGGGTCGGCAAATATTTTGTATAGTGGCAAGTTCCAGGCGCCAGAAGCTGTCTTATCTGCCATGAATATGATTATGGTTTCAGCTCGGCGTTCGGTAAATTGCATTTCGGCAACACCAGGCCCCATTCCTCGAACATTGCCAGAGAAAGCATCAGACAGGAGATCCTGCCCTGCACCATGCAGCTTCAGGCTTTTTGCAACCTCGGTGCACTCCACGAAGGTATCCCATGCTAGTTTATGGATTCGCTCGTTATCTTCACCTTGCTGATGAGTCATTATTAACTGAAGGTCATCGCCGCATCTAGTAACATGATAGTCAATGAGCAAGCCCTGCCCCTTAGCCTGTGCCAATTTTTCTTCCGCCTTTTTCAACACGTCCGGGTGGCTAGAGGAATGTCCTACATAGCCACCTACGTCTGCCTTGATAACGCTTAAAGTTAGTTCCATTATCCCCTCCTTTTTATTTTAATAATCAATGCCTTCACGCGATAGTATTCCCTTATCATAGGGGTGCTTTACCTTGGTCATATTGGTCACCAGGTCGGCTAGCTCTATGAGTTTATCATCAGCGTAGCGCCCAGTTAAGATGAGCTCAACTTTTTCCGGTTTTTCCTGTGTTAGCTTTATCACCTCATTAAGGTCAATGAGCTTCCAAGCCGCAGCAACATTGACTTCATCGAGGATTACCACATCATAATCATTGCTTAGCATTGCTTTCCTGGCTGTATCTAAAGCCTTCCTCGCTTCCTCTTTTTCCTCTTCTTTTATGTTGTTCGGGTCAACAAAACTCAGTTGCCCAAATTTGATGAACGTCATGTTCTGTAATTGAGATAAAACCTTTTGTTCCCCATAGGGGAAATCGCCTTTCATAAAGTAAACAATGCATACTCTTAAGCCATGTCCCAAAGCCCTAAGCGCTATTCCTAGAGCAGCCGATGTTTTCCCTTTGCCATCACCGGTGAAGACTTCCACCAAGCCTTTCGATAACACGCACTTAATCTAGCACGAAGAGAGCTGGAAGTCAAAGTGGGATAAAAATTAACCCTTCTTGGCTATTGCCTAGAGCATCAACCATATTTTGGCAGTAGAGAAAGGCAGTGTAGGCTGCTATAGCAGCATCGCAAAGGTCATGGTCGAATCCACCAAGATATGGTTTGAGGCTGGGCAAGAGGCTTTCTAGCCTTTCCTTGAGGAAAGCTATCCCTTGCGGTGTGGTTTTCTGAGGTATAGCTTTGCCAAAGAGACGAACTTTGCTGGCGTAAGGATAAACTTCGATAACTTGAACAGATTGCTTCGCTTCCCCTTCGCTACGCTCAGGGCTTTGGCTCACCGCAATGACAGTTTTGAGCTCAATACCACGGTAAATTAAGCTTTTAACAAAAGTCTTTTTGCTAGTGGGGTAACAGGGAATTCCCATCTGTCTCAACTCACGATCACATTGCCTGTTTTTGCTCTCAAATTTTGGCTGACACGGGCAATTCTCCTCAAGACAACATAACCCCTCAGGCAAGCTCAAAGGGGCATCGATGGCTATTACTTGAGGCGAATAGAGATTTCTGACAGCGATAATATCGCTATCTTGGGAAAGAAAGCCAAGATAGACGGGTTGCAGTTTATCATCTAAACCTAAGCAAGCACTAGGTTTGGTTTCAGTCGAAGTTAAATCGATACCAAAAAACATGAAAACCTTCTTAATATAAAGCGCATTAAGTAGTTGCGCATAAACCTACAGAGGTTAAATCCTAAACAATATCAAAAATTAAAGATAAAAAATCAAAATTACAAATCAAAGTTCAAAATTAAGGTTCCAGACGCTCTCAGCTACTCATTTTTGAATTTTGCTCTGTCATTTTTCCTTTTGCATTTTGATATTTGAATTTGTCTAGAGTTTAGAGATTAGTATTTAGCCTTGCTGTATCCTTTCCGGCTTCTTCTTACCCTTTTGCTTCTTAGGCTGTTTCACATTCTTTCTTCCCTTAGTTCCCATGTCTTTCCCCTCCTATTTTTAGTTTTGGGGCAGATTATTCCTTTTCCCCGTACTCTTTTATTATATCTAACAACGTACTTTCGTCGAAGCCACAACCATCATGGAAACCGTCTTTATAAGCTCTATCCCAGTATAGCCTAGCTTCTTCCCAATAAGGTAAGTATAATCGCCTCATTATTTCAGTAAATTCAGTTATCTCAATACGCTCGTTAATCTTTCTCGTCTCCGATAACTCTAGCCAATGCAACATATGACCAAATGCACCAGACGTAATCATATGGTCTAGGGACATATCACCCA
>Ga0209121_10005318_pt1 | contig 11693 bp, 12 predicted proteins | sample Cruoilmetagenom3_FD_187292 | JGI IMG/M metagenome (GOLD analysis project Ga0209121, IMG submission 187292) | Oil polluted marine microbial communities from Coal Oil Point, Santa Barbara, California, USA - Sample 3 (SPAdes) (version 2) | ecosystem: Environmental > Aquatic > Marine > Oil seeps ...
CGATTGTTTGTACATTCCCATCGCTCATAATAAGTCGCATGTCCCAATCATAAGCGAGTTGCCCTAACTTCTCAGGCTCATCTTGTATTGGAAGAGACTCGGGCTAGACAAGAAGGTAGATTGTGTGATACCATACTCAAGCTTTAGGGCAGGAAAGGAGCGAGAAATTTTGCAAGGAGGGCACGCGGTGGTCTGAAGTTAAGAAGGATAAGATATAATCCAAGGGGGTTCTATCTGCTTTTCCCTGGAGATAGATAATAATTTAATCATCCTACTCATAATGCATTGTTAATCTTGTTTATGTCCCTTTTCACCAAACTCTTCTTGAATACACCCCTTTCATATGCCATGTTAAATCGCCCCCTGTGCTGAGTATATCCATCCTTGGATTCTGCTCCTGTATAAGGCAGCAGCCTTCATCTGCTCTTAGTGTTTCAGATGAAAGGAGGTTATAGTAATATGTTGGTTACTGACGAGTGGATTGATGTTGAGATTGATAGGAAGCAAGTATACCACTACCTAGGATACGATACTGATTACAAGCTCTCGGCAGGCATCTCATCTTTAATTGATGAGTATGTAGAGCACGCTCACTACCTTATTGAACCGTCATATTCATATGTCATCAGGGATATCGAGTGGGCTCGGGGCTCCATTGCCTTTATTGAGGATTCGATTATCTTCAAGAGCCGGGTCATCGCCCAATTACTGGAGCAATGCCATAAGGTTGCAGTGTTCTTGGTGACAATAGGCAAGCACTTAGAGGAAACAGCCCATCAGCTAGCTAATGATGGGCTTATGCTCCAGGCGACTGTGTTAGATGCGATAGGGTCAGATGCTGTTGAGAAGGTAGCTGACTTTATCCAAGGTAAAATAGGGGAGGCAGCTAGTGGTCAGGGGCTTGTCACTAGCCGACGCTTTAGCCCCGGCTATTGCGACTGGAACATAGGTCAGCAGAGGATGATTTTCTGGGCTCTGAATGGTGATACGCTAGGGATTCGCTTGACTGGAGAGTGCTTAATGATTCCTCAGAAGTCGATATCGGGCATTATCGGTATTGGCTCCTCCAGTAGTAACGTAGAGAATTACAACCCTTGTAAAACCTGCAAAAAATACAATTGCCCGGGCAGGAGGTAGAATCTATATGATTCGAAGAGGACTGAATGGGGGTAGCTTCAAACCCCTCACTGATGAGTCTATTCATAGGATTCACCAGACCGCAATGCGAGTAATTGAAGAAGTAGGCTTTGAGGTGAACTCAGAGAACGCACTAGAACTCTTCAAGGAGGCCGGGGCATGGGTAGACCAGGAAAAACGCCTGGTGCGCCTGCCTCAGAAAAGGGTTATGGAGCTAATAGAGATGGCGCCGCCCGAGGTTAGGCTCTGCGGCCAAGACGAGAAGCACGACATCATTCTAGGCGGGCGCCGAGTATACACCGGAACTGGGGGAACTGCCCTCTATGTATATCACCCAGACACCGGACAAAGGCAGCTAGCCACCTTGAATGATCTGAAGCGTATCGCCAGATTAGTTGATAAGCTGGATAACATCCACCTGCTCATGCTGCCCACCTATCCCAGCGAGCTAGCCATAGAGCAGGTGGATGCAAACCGCTTCTTTGCCGGGCTGGACAATACCACCAAGCACATCATGGGAGGTGTCTACACCCTCAATGGAGTAAAACAGGTGATACGGATAGCGGAGATCGTCGCTGGTTCCAGGAAGAAGCTTCAGCAACGTCCTCTCATCTCTATGATAGCCTGTAGCATAAGCCCCCTGAAGCTGGATAGAGAATACGGTAACTTACTGATAGCCATCGCCAAAAGCGGCATCCCACTGGTATGTCCCGCCGAGCCATTATGCGGGGCTACTTCACCGGTGACCCTTGCTGGAAATCTGGTAATCCAGACCGTGGATTCCTTAATGGGTGTAATGCTTGCCCAGATTATCAACCCGGGGACGCCAGTTATCTTTGGCTCAGTGGCTACCAATACCGACCTCAGAGACCTCAAGTACCTAGCGGGCTCGGCTGAGATGGGTCTCTTGAACGCAGCTGGTGCTCAGATGGCTCAGTTTTACCAACTCCCCTTCTATGCTACCGGTGGTATGACCGACTCCAAAATATTGGATGCCCAGAGCGGCTATGAGTCCGCTCTCACCAGTCTCCTCTGCGCCTTAGCGGGTGCCAATTTCATTCATGACGCCGCAGGGCTGATGGAATTCGCTCTAACCACATGTTATGAAAAGTATGTTATCGACAATGAAATACTGGGGATGGTTATGAGGGCTGTTGAGGGAATAAAGGTCAATGAAGATACCCTGGCATTTGACCTCATCAAGCAGGTGGGGCCCGGGGGCAATTTCGTCACCGCCAAACATACCAGGCACTTCATGCGAGGTGAGCATTACCAGCCCACCCTGAGCGATCGAGATAGCAGGGAGGAGTGGGAAGCCAAAGGAGGAAAAGCCACTTGGGAAAGGGCAGCAGAAAAGGTGAAAGCGATTATAGCCAACCATAACTATAGCTTGCCCGCCGAGATAAGACAACGGGTGTTCTCAGAGATACCAGGCATAGTGGACTGATTTGTTAGTAATTGGGGAAAACATTAACACATCAAATAGGTCTGTTGGCGAAGCCATAGCTAGGCGGGATAGGAAATTCCTAGAAGCACTAGCCAGAGCTGAGGCCACCGCTGGTGCTGATTTCATCGATGTAAACGTTGGCGCAGGACATAGCACTCAGGAGTATGAAGCGGCAACCATTGAGTGGTTGGTGGAAACGGTTCAAGGAGCTACGGACAAGCCGCTTGCTATTGATAGTGAGAGCTCGAGTGTGATAGAGGCCGCACTGCGCAAATACCATGGTGAAAGGCTAATAATCAATTCAGTCACTGCCGAGCCTGAGCGGCTGGAATCCATTGGCTCTTTGGCAGCAGAGCGTCAAGCTTGGCTGGTGGCGCTGGCCATGGGAACGAGCGGGATACCCAACAATGTGGAAGAGCGGCTGGCTGCCTGTGACCAAATAATGGAGCAGTTGACCCATCTGGGATTGAGGGAGGAGCAGATATTCTTTGACCCCCTGGTGCTCCCTATTGCGGTGGATTCTACCCAGGGAATAGTCACACTAAAGACACTGCAGGAGATTAAATCGCGTTATCCGGACGCCAAGACAGTGATGGGGTTGAGCAACATTTCCTACGGCCTACCCAATAGAAAGTTGGTCAACAGAGCCTTTCTGTTAATGGCAGTTTATGCAGGCCTTGATGCTGTGATTCTTGACCCCCTTGACGCTAAGACAATGGGCTTTATCAAGGTAGCCAATATGCTTACGGGCAGGGATCCTTTCTGCAAAGAGTACATCAGAGCCTATAGGAAGGGAATGCTACTAGATTAGTGCACGAGGTGATTAAAAATGGCTTGGGCCGAAAAAAGGCGTCGTCCGAAAGAATCTCGAGATAAGGGGGCCTCTCAGTTGTGGCGCGTAAGACCTCCTAGATTTCATCCCGCCCTAGTAGTCATAGACATGCAAAACGGCTTCTGTGCACAGGGAGGCTCTTATGAAAGGTCCGGAGCCGATATAAACATATATAAAAAGATCATACCTAATGTGAAAAAGATTAGAGATGTCTGCCATGAACTGCATATACCTGTCTTTTATACACAACAAGTTAGAGAGGCATCGGGGATAGACCTACTCACTAGGATGCACCATATCATACCAAGAAGAAGGCTAGAGTTCATTGAGACGGTTCCTGCTTGCGTGAGAGGAACGTGGGACGCAGCGATAATCGAAGAATTGGCGCCAACGGAAGCTGACCACATAGTCGAGAAAAGAAGAGACTCTGCTTTTCAAGATACTGAGTTTGAGCTATGGCTGAAGAGTGTGGGCGCTGATACGGTCATATATACGGGCATAGATACTTGCATTTGCGTAGAGAATTCTCTTAGAGAAGGATTCAACAGGGGTTACGATGTTATATTAGTGGAAGATGCAGTAGCGTCTTCCTGGCAGGGGTTGCATGAGGCTACGCTAGAGAAAGTGCGAGGTTCCTTCGGCTTGGTTTTGACTACGGAGCAGCTCGTAGACATGCTGCACGCTACCAAGCATGGAGTATCCGCTTTCAGCCTTTCTATGGAATATTTATGATAAGCATATATATTATACTGGCAATCTGAAGAGGAGGAATAAAGTGCCCAGAGAAGGAATTTTAATTGATACCCCCTATGCAAGGATGACCAAGGGGCAGGTCCTGCAAATTCACCAGGCTTCTATGCAGATTTTGAATGACCCTGGCTTGATATCTTTTAATCGTGAGGCTGCAGAGATATTCCATAGCAACGGTGCGGAAGTTACGTCAGTTTCCACAAGCGACCATCCCTGCTGGCTAGTGAAAATTCCGGAGGAACTTGTTCTCCAAGCCCTCGATAGCGCGCCTAAAACGGTCAAATTAGGCGCCAGGAACAAGGATAACAGTCTGATAATGAAGGGAGAAGAACCAAGAGTATTCTTTGTTTCAGGTTCCGAGACCAATATCTGGTTGGATGTTGATTTCCCAACCTATGTTAAGAAATCTGACCCCGGTACTGAGATTCGGGTGCCCGAATTTCACCCGCGACGTGGGACTGTTGCAGACCTTTGCCAGTCAGCACATGTCTGTGAACACTTAGAGACACTGGATGGCTACATACGTACTGTAAATATCCAGGATAAAGACATTACAGAGGATAACAAAGATGTTAACAAATTCTTCGCCTCCTTGAATAACACCACCAAGCACGTTATGTCGGGGCTAACCAGTTTGAAACAACTAGACAACGTGGTAAACATGGCGAAGATAATAGTAGGTGGGGAAGAAGAACTTAAGGAAAACCCTATTATTTCCTTTATCACCTGTTTAGTCAAAAGCCCTCTGCAATTTGTCGACGATACTACCCAGACTTTTATTGAGATTTGCAGGCGGGGGTTGCCCATAGTAGTTTCCTCCTCTCCCCAAGCTGGAAGCACCGCTCCTATCAAGGAAGCAGGCATCATGGCTCAAATAAATGCTGAAGTTCTAGCGGGCATAACATTAAGTCAGTTGGTAAATAAGGGAACACCGGTACTCTATGGAAGCGTGCCTGTGAGAGCGCGGATGGATACCCTTAGCGATTCCTATGGTTCCATTGAAACCAGCCAGTACAACATTGACTGTGTTCAAATGGCACGATTCTACAAGATACCTAACTATTCTACCTCGGGTGTTTGTGATACGAAGACACCAGGACAACAAGCATCAATAGAGAGATTGTTCTCAGATATATTAGTCACTTTGAGCGGGCCCCAATACTTGCATTGCGCCTATGGCCTCCTCGATTGCAATTCCGTTTTCTGTCTACTCCAGGCTGTTTTGGACGATGCCCACTTCCAGATGATCAAGTTCTTCCTAAGGTCACCACGGATTAGCCAAGTGGAGATTGATAACACCCTAAAACAGATAAGAGAAGTAGTGGCGACACCACAGAAGCTGTACATTCGTTATATTCGCCCTGTGATGCGTAGCGGGGAAATTTCAGCGCCTTATCCCTTTGAAGGAGATGGAGAGACCGATAATGTATTCGCTCTAGCCTACGAAGAGATGAACCAACTCCTTGCAAAGCCTGTAAAGCATATAGACCCAGCTACTACTAGCCGGATATTCCAGGAAATTCCTGGCATATTGCCCAGGCTAAATATATATGAGGAAAGGAGGGAGTAATGAGCAAGGACGTCATTGCCTTACTTAAGGAAAATGTTATTCAAGGAAGAAAGACCCAGGATGATGAAGGAATAGATGAGAGTCTGTCCGGGACACCCGGGGTGCTGGAGTTAACGCAGTCAGCGATGGAGGAAGACATCGCTCCGGAGGGAATAATCACGCAGGCTCTGACCGCAGGAATGCAGGTTGTAGGAGATAAATTTGCCACAAAGGAATACTTTATCCCGGACATGTTAGCCTCTGCCGAGGCGGTGGGCGCAGCTATGGATATTCTAAAGCCACTCCTTGAAGCTTCGAATGTTGAAACAAAAGGGAAATTTGCTATAGCTACAGTAAAAGGAGATATCCATGATATTGGGAAGAATATCGTTGCTACCTTGCTCAAAGGAGCAGGCTATGAGGTAAACGACCTAGGCTCAAATGTGCCTACAGAAAAGATTGTGGAAGTTGTCAGGGAATATAAACCTGATTTTCTCGGGCTTTCTGCCTTACTAACTACTACAATGGTGGCTATGAGAGAGGTAATCGAAGCGCTGAAACAGAATAATCTTAGAGATAAAGTTAAAGTCCTGATCGGGGGAGCAGCAGTCTCCGGTGAATATGCCCGGGAAATAGGAGCGGATGCTTATTGTGTGGATGGTTTTCACGCCATTAAGGTGCTCGACGCTTCCCATGAGGCGAAGGTGTAGTTCAAATATAACGATCTCAAACAAAGGAGGTTGGTACTTATGTGTGGTATAGCAGGATGCTTTGGAATACAAGATACAAAGACCGTCAATCGCATGTTGGATGCGCTGCCCCATCGAGGGCCAAATGACCGTGGGATCCACATTTTCAACAATACCGTTTTTGGTCACACTCGGCTGTCTATTGTTGATGTGGCTGGAGGTCATCAGCCAATTTTGGCCAATGGTGGTAGGACAGGCATCATCTGCAATGGCGAAATCTATAATTTTGAAGATTTGAGACAAAAACTGCTCTCCAAGTACCAGTTCAAGACCAAATCTGACACGGAGGCCATTCTTCACCTCTACCAGGAGAAAGGGCCTGAAGGTGTGAAAGAATTAGATGGAATGTTCGCCTTTGCCATCTTTGATGGTGATGATTTTATGCTGGCCCGCGACCCTATTGGAATCAAACCACTCTATTATGGCTATGTCGGGGATAAACTTTACTTTACCTCTGAACTAGGGGCTATGACCCTAGCTGGTGTGGATGAGGTTCATGAATTCCCTGCCGGGTACTACTACACCCCCGAAGAGGGGCTTGTACAATATTATGAGATCCCGCCGATTCAAGACTATCTGCTAACAGACATAGAAGAGACCTGCGAGATAATCCGGGAAACCTTTATCCAAGCGGTTAAGAAAAGGCTATTGGCAGATAAGGAAATCCATGTGGGCTCCTTCTGCAGCGGTGGCATAGACAGCAGCTTGGTGGCTGCCATCGCCGCTGAGGAAATTCCCCATCTCCATACCTTCGTGGTAGGCATGAAGGATAAATCTGGAGACGAGAGTGATGATCTTAAGGCCTCTCGTGTTGCAGCAGAGTACATTGGCTCAACACACCACGAATTGATCTTTACCGAGGAAGATTATTACGAGGCGCTGCCAACCGTTATCAAGAAACTGGAGAGTTACGATCCTTCCCTAGTGCGTTGTGCTGTCCCCTGCTACTTCACTTGCAAGTTAGCCGCAGACTATGTAACGGTAGTGCTCACTGGAGAAGGAGCAGACGAGCTCTTCACTGGCTATCACTACATGAAGCATTATCCTATGGATGTGCTCAATAAGGAGGCCAGGCGTTGCATTGGAAATCTCCATAACATTAACTTGCAGCGAGCCGACCGGATGGGGATGTACTTCAGTCTGGAGTTGAGGGTGCCTTTCCTGGACGTGTCCATGGTTGACCTTTGCATGAAGATCCCTCCCGAGCTCAAGATCCATGAGTCCGAAAAGGTGGGGGATAAGATCGAGAAATGGATTCTGCGCGAGGCCTTCGAAGATACGAATTACCTCCCTGATGATATACTGTGGCGTTACAAGGTTCAATATACTCAAGGGGCAGGCTGCGAGGACCTCGGAGAGAAATTGGCCGAGAGCGAGGTAAGTGAGGACGAGTATGAACGCATTAAGGCAGAGAATCCCCAGGCGACTATCAATAGTCGAGAGGCAGCTTATTACTACAAAATCTTCCGCCAGTTTCACCCCCAGGACTCGATACTTGGCTCTATTGGAATCTGGACCGGTTTTGATTTTGCCGAGGAGAGAGAGCATGTCAAAGGCACCATGGATGGCGACCTGAAGCATACACGTTAAGAAGAGAAGGAGGAACAGGGCAAGGTCGCGTAAGGCCGACTTTCTCGTATCCCGCTCTTCTACAAAAGTTCCTAGTTATCCTGTTTACCGGGACATATAATGGAAAAGGGCATATAATCCCAAGCGAGATATAATCCAAATGCTTAAGGTGACCAACCACAGGTCTGAATCCTATTGGAATACTTCGACAACTCCGCTTCTAGGTTCCTGTGTAGAAATAAATACTCCCGAGGTGGATCTTCTTTGCGACGCTGGAGTTTTCTTCTTTGCCAACCAAGAATTCATGGATGCACTGGCGCCTAAGAAGGAGTGGCAGCCTGGAATCGACTACCCGATCCTTACAGCTAAACATTATCACTGCCTTCTATCGCATGGACATACCGATCATTATGCAGGGTTACTTGCTCTAGATCCAGACACTAGTGTGGATGTATATGCTGGTGACTTAACATGGCGAATTCTCAACGAAACTGCGACATTGTTGGCGAATAAATCGAAGAGGGAATTTGTATATCCAAATATTCAGCATGTTGGGACATTTGAACATGCCAGACCATTCTGGATTGGAGACTGCCAAACTACCCCTATCAGGGTAAGTCATAATATTCCTGATTGCTGGGCGTTCGTCGTTGAATACAGCGGCATCCGCTTTCTCTATGCCCCGGAATTTACAGATAGATTTTGGTTGAAAGAGCAAAAGGTGATAAGGGACATAGATATTGCTGTGATCGGCTACATGCCCAACATAGCCCCTGGTGATTGTGGCAAATCGCCAAATAGGAGGAACACCTTAATCGAAGCAAAACGAGGTCGCCTAATATTTTATGTAACTCCTGGAGAAAACCTTGAGAGCATAGAAAATTGCTTTCAGGATTTTGATGGGATAACCTTTGTCTCACCCTATGTAAGAAACTTCTTTTCTCTCCTGCCAGAATATATGAGAGAGGAATTTCCTCTCCTGAGTAAAGCTCCCACATTTAATGAAAGGCACACACCCGCTAATCTTGGTCTTGTGGCATGCAATTACACGGAGATAGTTAGCTATTTAGAAAGTTTAGATATCAGTACTAAAGCGCTATACATTGTTTCCAATGATTTCAGTCTTTCAACCTTTGCCAGAAATGTTAGGGAAGAGGAGCAGACAGGTCGATTTGGAAAGGCCATACTAGAGTTAAAGAGAAGAGGACACTTTGCCGATGCATTTCAAAGTGCTCACAGCTCACAAGAACTTGTTAGAGAACTCTTAGCTCACTTATTGTGTTTCCGTGCCAGAATAAAGGTCATGGTTACCCACACAATAAATCCTATCTCGCTGTATGATGCCTTTGGAGCACGTATTGAACTTCTCGATGAGTTTTCCCTCTAGCTTCCTATCACCAATTCGTTTCACTCACAATGACAGACGAGTTACGTTTCATTCACGTTCGATGTCAGCTGCCTGGTGGTATCTTTGAAAAGCAAGTAAGGATTCAGCCTATTATTCACTCAAGTGGACTTGAGTGGACAATAGACAGAACTTTTAGCCTTGCATTTGACCTTGCTATTTAGTGCTTCGCCCCTTGGCGCTACTTCAAAAGGGTATGCCCTTGTCGCCATAGCGATGGGACGTCTCAATTGAAGTCAAATACTCCTGTGGAGTCTTCACGGCAAGAGAAGTCTTGCCCATAAAATGTTTTGCATTCCAAGTAATGAGAGTCTGAGCCTCCTCAACCTGCTCCGCCAAATCCAGAATTAGGCAGTCTACAAATGCAATAGGTGTTCGGCACATACGCTCAAAAGGGCGATTGAATAGAAGATAGCGTATGAAACCATCTGCATCTATACCTCGGACCTCTGGCCAGATGATTGTTAGATTGTAAGCATCCTGCAGCCAACTTCGCCAATCTACCAGCCTATCGGGATTCACGTTAAAACTCATCTTGCCTAGGAATTCCATAACTGAGTAAATGGTGATCCCTCCACCGGTAGCCTTAATAGTTGAGAGAAACTGATTGTTTATGGAATACCGATGGTCGCGCTGAAATCTAAACTCCAATATGAATATATCAGTGTCTACGATGACCACGAACGTCCCCTCAGAGATTCCACCTCCTCATCAAAATTCCCTCCTTCAGCAGAAGCGAGCGATGCTTTGATCTCTTCTGCCAACCGCGTTCCAGAAGCTACAGCAAATGGAGTTCGGTCAGGATATTCTAATCGAAAACCCCTTTCAAACTTTATCGCGTTATGCCCCCGAATTTCTATATCATGCAGTAGCGGAAATGAACACCCCTCTAACCCATATGATGTCGGTTCTAGCATTAGCATTGCTTGCTTCATATTTCTATTTCCTTCGCACTCAAAATAGCTTATTCTTTATTACGGAAACTCGTTGTATTGTCCACACTTCGGGCAACGGACAACAATATTCCTGATCTGACCGTGGCGCACCTTCTCAGCGATTAAAGTCCCACAACCTCCACAAATATAGTCTGTGTCTCCCTCGCCCCTGAAGGCAGGGCTAACCTTGGATTCTATCACTGTGCGGCTCCCTTCACGAGGTTTAGCAACGGTACTCAACTTTATCTTCACTAAATGTTCCTCAACTTTTCATAACTTTCGTTACAGGCTTTTCCAATCTGTGAGTTGGTACTTGCCCGTGCTCCACCACCCAGCAAAAGCATTATATCATGCTGGACAGCAAAATCTAGAATTGTTTCACATTCTCGAGTCTCAAGTGGACAATCCGATGAATTGTCCACCGTTAGGCTCATTATTTGTTCCCTTTTCTGAGATGGACTATACTTGGTTCTGTGGGCGAGCTTTGTGGGGGCTCTTGTTACTTTCTGACTATCGAGGGAATATGAGTCGACGGAAGCGATTTGTCAAAGCCTGGAAGATGGCAACCAAGACAGAAGTGGAGGTTGCTACCACACCCAAGGCGATAGCTAGCGCAAAACAATATCTGGCGCAACCTCAGGTCATGAAGAGGCTGGTCGAGCTAGTAGGGGGGTTCATCGTGGGACAAGAGATTAACGGAACGCCCTTGGCTCACTTTCTGAGCGGAAGGCCTGTAGAATCTAGTGAAGTGATCCACCGAGCTCTCGCCGATGATGACTTCCTCCAGGAAATAGCGCCGACCTGGCTAAAGATATGTCACTGGGCAGCGTGGGACCAGGCGATGAGGGAGATGGATATACAGCAATGCCCCTCAGACGACATTCTGAAGATCGTCCGGCCGTTAGCACTAACTATTGCCGATGATCCACAGCACAAGGCAGCTTGCCTTGAAAAGCTTGCAACCATAACAGCTAGGGCGGAACAGCGGTTGGACATCGAAACTTATGGAATCCCACAGGCGTTCCTCAATGCCTTTCAAGAGAAAGAAAATCAAGGCAGCTAGACTGCCTGGATGAAGGATAAAATATGGCCGTTAGATATAAGTCGCGATGGGAACACTACTTTCCCTCAACACGCTTGAACAATCTGGCTGATTGTTTAATCTCAATCAAGTTTTCTTATGTTCATCTATAGTTTTGAAGCTTGATGCGTGAAAGTCATATGTAGGTAATAACTTATCAAAGAGATTTATCGCATTGTTCTCTAAAGACAAAATCTCGTTTGACATCTTATTTGCCAGTTTATCTATGTCGAGCTGAA
>Ga0209121_10005319_pt1 | contig 11693 bp, 10 predicted proteins | sample Cruoilmetagenom3_FD_187292 | JGI IMG/M metagenome (GOLD analysis project Ga0209121, IMG submission 187292) | Oil polluted marine microbial communities from Coal Oil Point, Santa Barbara, California, USA - Sample 3 (SPAdes) (version 2) | ecosystem: Environmental > Aquatic > Marine > Oil seeps ...
GCGCAGCCAATGCGGCCCGAATCTCAGGGTGAACATCGAACAGAGCCCGACCGATCAGGTAGTAACCGGTAGAGCGCCCACTACCGCTGGGATCAACACACCCAACTACGCTGTAGCCATTTGCCTTCAGCTCCGTATTGAGAGGCAGCTCCATCACCCGGGTCTCCTCAATCCCAACGCCTAGCAGCTTGAGTGTCTCCAGCGCCACGAGCTCCTCAGCCGTCAGAGATGCATCTGCTGGGGCGATCGGAGTAGAAGCAACAACCGAGAACTCGCCTTCACGCTCCCGCACCAGAAACAGCTGCTGGAAAAACGGAACCACACGCAGCGCGATGTTCAGCGTCTCGGTCTGCTTCTTACCGTCAGGCGACAGCAATTGCGGCTCCTTGGAGAATGCATCCACCAGCGTCCGGCCGGTCGTGTAGAACTGTTGGATGTTCTTGGTCGCTGCCTCCGCACTGCGCCTCATCTCTTGGAGCGATTGCTCCCGTGCAAGAGTCACACTGCGGTTAGTTACCGCCAGCACTGAGAACAACACACTCACCAGCACCAGCGGAACCGTCAATACGACAAACTGCACGCTTATCGACCGGCTATAAAAGGAAGACTGATCGCCCTCCTGAGGCAGCCGCCACTTCGGATTGAGCGCAACCAGCTGTAGGATCACGCCAAGTCCGCCGCCAACCAGCAACCAAAGTGGGAGTTCGTTCCGCCACAGGACGACAACGAAGTCGAGGATATGCAACCCCCCCTCGACACGACTTGCCGCCAGCCGGCTGAGCGACAGGAGAAGCACGGTCACCAGTGAGGCGAGCGGAAGGGCCAAGAGAGGTCGGCGAACCGCCAGGAATACATCACCGCGATAGTGCTGGTGGAGAAAAACACCCACCAACAATCCCCAAGTCGCCAGAGCGAAAACATCAGTCAGAACCAGTGGAGAATACCACGCCCACATCACTCCACCGACCAATCCAGCCAGAAGCCCCGGGCCGGGGCCAAATACGTAGGCTACCACCGCGATCAGGGCGATTCCGGGCAACGAGATAGTTGAGCTAAATGGAAGTATATTGACAGGCCCCGGGGGGATGAGTACTCGCTGCGCGAAAGAGACGGTTAGGAAGCTGTGCATCGGAGGAACCAGCACAATCAAACCGACCAGGATGATCCACGATCTGCGACTCAACGTGCGAAAATCATCCCGGCATCGCCAGGTTACCCACCCAAGGAACACCAAGTATCCGAACAACAGAAGAAGACTGGGTAACCAAATTGGGAGCTCGAGTGAAAAAGGGCCTGGGCTTCGCAGTTCATCGATTATCATAGCGTCTCTCTCACAGATACAACATTGACAGGTGAAGCTTAGATCAATAACGCAGCGAAGGCAAGTCGGCGCTCTCTGCGCGCACTTGTGCGAGACCAACGCATCTCCATAATACTCACCTTACGTTGATCGGCAAATCCCAGCAGCTGTGTGCTGTGTCCACGCCCCAACGCTGCGGCCCCATCGCCGTCTTGAGGAAGACCCGTGAGCATATGCCCCTCTTGGCGACAATAACCAGATATGCATCTGTGCAACCCGATCGCTGGGCAACGTGCTCAGATTTGCGGGCGACAATCCGGTAGCCAGCAGGAAGTCTTTCTTGGTGATTGGCCCCATCCTGAGCCGCGCCCAAGAACCGTTCGCCCATTGACATACCCACTCAATCAAGTAGGATTACCCAGATAAACCTATCATGTATACAGATGAACCAAGGCGCCAACCAAAGAGGAACCTATGTCAACTCATGTGACCCACCAAGGAATTGACGCTTCCTGCCCCAGATGTGGCAAGTGCTGTGGAAAATGCACCTGCCTGCCGGAGAGCGATAGGATCTACGATCACCCCAACGTTGGACAACAATTGCGCGAAGACGTACAGACCGTGTTCAACAAAGACCCGGCCGCGCGTAGCGTACTAGAGGTACTGAGCAGCTACCCTGGTCTCCACGCTATCTGGATGCACCGTATCACGCACTGGCTGTGGCGCCACAAGCTAAGCTTTCCCGCCAGGTTCCTGTCGCACGTTAGTCGGTGGCTCACGGGGATTGAAATCCATCCGGGAGCCAAGATCGGTCGGAGATTCTTCATCGACCACGGCATGGGTGTGGTTATCGGTGAGACCGCCGAAATCGGAGATGATGTTCTGATGTACAAGGGCGTCGTGCTGGGAGGCGTGTCGCTGGAGCACGCCAAACGACATCCTACGCTGGGCGATGGAGTGATTGTGGGATCCAACGCCGTCGTCTTGGGGCCCATCAGCATTGGCGACAACAGCAAGATCGGGTCTGGGGCGGTCGTCGTCAAACCCGTTCCAGCCTATGCGACCGTCGTCGGCGTTCCCGGCAGGGTCGTGAAAGTCAACGGCGTGAAGTGCCGGCGCATGCCAGACCTGCACCACGAGAGACTCCCGGATCTGTTCGATGAGACGCTCCAGCAAGTGCAGAATCGGATCAGCATATTGGAAGCGCAGATCGAGTCCCTGGCACAGAAGAGCAAAGAGGATGATGCAAGCCTGGGGGACAGTGTCATCGAACAAGGAGCCAGAGAATGGGCCTAGAACCAGAGACATTCCATGGCGTGGTCGCAGACAGTGTCCTTGATCTCATAGGGCGCACTCCGGTGGTTCGCCTATCAAAGCTGGCGACACCGGACACAGCGGTTGTGTGGGCCAAGCTGGAGAGACAGAATCCTGGGGGCAGTGTCAAGGAGCGCATTGGACTGGCAATGATCCAGGCCGCGGAGCACGAAGGGAAACTGGCGCCAGGAGGGCTTATTGTCGAACCCACCAGCGGCAATACCGGAATCGGACTGGCTATGGTCGCTGCCTACAAGAGCTACCGTCTGATCCTGGTGATGCCGGACAGCCTGAGCGTGGAACGCCGTATGCTGTTCAAAGCCTATGGCGCGGATGTCATCCTGACGCCTGGTGACAAGGGTATGGAGGGAGCCATCGCCAAGGCGGAAGAGATCGTCGCCGAGAACCCCGGCGCCTTGATGCCCAACCAGTTCGGGAATTCCGCTAACCCGGCGATCCACTACCGAACAACAGGACCTGAGATCCTGGCCCAGGTTCCCAACATCAACGCATTCGTGGCCGGCATAGGGACCGGTGGCACGATTACCGGCGCGGGCAGGTTTCTGCGAGAAGCAGCACCACAGACTCGGATCGTGGCCGTCGAGCCCGCAGAATCTGCCATCCTGTCTGGAGGGGAGAAGGGCAGACACAAGATCCAGGGCATCGGAGCCGGCTTCAAGCCCAATGTCCTGGACATGAGTGTCGTTGATGAGGTACTCCGCGTCAGCAGCAGCGATGCATCTGATATGGCCCGTCGTCTGGCTCGTGAAGAGGGTCTTCTCGTCGGCATCTCGTCCGGCGCAGCAACCGTTGCCGCACTCGAAATCGCGCGGCGTCTGGGAGCCGGGAAAACGGTGGTGACAGTGCTGCCCGACACAGGCGAACGCTACCTGAGCACAGGTCTCTTCGACGCTTGACAGGACCAAGACTGCCAGGGCGCGTTCCGGTGCCCGTTGCCCTGACGTCCCGTTCTTGTCGGATAGCCAACCTGCCCTGGAACGCGCCCGACTGCTAGGTTGCGTCGTTCCTGTGCCCCACGGCGATCGTCTCAGTCTCCAAGCAAGCAAGACCCACGCCCGATTCCGCGCCCCGCGTCCCCCGTGCGATCAGGAGTTTGTGGCGGAGCAGACCGGCTGCAGACACACGCCCTGGTTCGACGAGTTCCGCGACACCGTGGGAGCGCCGCTGGGCCCAAGCAGGCGTGCCGCAGCTGTCCAGGTCTGGACACAAGCACGGCCCGACACGGGGGATGAGCCATAGACCAGCGTGCGCTGCTTCGTACAACCGCCGTCCAATAGGACGAGCACTGGTGAAGTCACAGAATCCGGGCGACGGCCTGTGATAGGTCCAGAAGAAAGACACTGCCACGGTATCGAGACCGGCCACGCTCATAGGTGCGAGAAGTGCACGCCAGAGATCGGAGTGCGGCGGACAGAACGTATGCAGAGCACCCACCTGGCTGAAAGCAGCCGCACGCTCCACGACGGGTCCGTGGGACCCAATGGTGATCTTGACCGATCGAACAGCCCCTCAAACCACCAACAGGGGAGCGCAGAGGCTAGCGAGGGCCGGCGATGGCTACAGCAATCCGCGCGGCCACCTGAGCATTATGAACCAAGAGGCTCTTGTTGGCGTGCAGCGTTCGTTCAGCACTCAGAGAGACCATCCGCGCCAGGATATGCGGCGTCAGAGCCTTGCCCGTCACCCCGGCAGCCTCCGCTTCAGCGACAGCTTGCTCAATCAGCGGTTCCACATCATCAGCCGGCACCTCTTCCGCAGCCGGAACCGGGACTGCTACCAGCACCGCCTGCTTCAGTTCCAGCGCACGCTGCGTCCGCACAATCTCGGCGATACCAGCTGCGGAGTCGACGCGCACGTCAACAGGCAGCCCCGAGTGGCGGCTGTAGAATGCTGGAAATTCATCGGTTTCCCAGCCGATCACCGGGACACCCGACGTCTCCAGATACTCCAGAGTGCGTGGCAGATCCAAGATGGATTTCGCCCCAGCACAGACAACCACGATCGCCGTATGGGCCATCACCGGCAGGTCTGCAGAGATATCCTCAGGGTGCCCTCGGTGCACGCCACCGATTCCGCCGGTGGCAAAGACCTGGATGCCCGCCAGACGCGCCAGCGTTGCCGTGGCGGCGACCGTCGTGCCGCCGTGACCGCCACGAACCGGGATCAGCCCCAGATCACGAAGGCTGACCTTGACAGCTCTCTTGTCCGAAGCTAACGTCTCCACCTGATCATCATCCAATCCCACCCAGGGCGTCCCGGTCCACACGCCTACCACGGCCGGGAGTGCGCCCGCCTCGCGAATTGAAGCCGCCATCTGCCGCGTTATGGCCACATTCGCGGGATACGCAAAGCCATGGGTAATCAGCGCCGATTCGAGCGCAACCACGGGTGTCCCCGCGGCCAACGCTGAAGCAACTTCAGCGGACACAGTCAGGGCACTGCTCATCGCTCGCCTACCAATCTGTCAGCTAGAGCTGCATAAGCACTGGCGGCAGCAGAGATCTGCTCTATCTCAACATACTCGTTGGGACGATGCGGTAGCTCGGGATCACCCGGGCCGAACCCGATTGTGGGCACCTGTGCCACTGCCGCGGTGTACGCGCCTTCGGTGGCAAATGGCCAGCAGGTGAGTGTTGGACGCAATCCCACGGTCCGTGCGGCACGAACCATGGCCTGCACGAGGGGATGGCGCTCACTCAGGGCCCAGGGCAGAGAGGCCCGACGCGCGTGGAGCCGGACGCCGGTGTGGGAGATGACATCTTCCTCGATCACGTGGACCTCAGCTTGCACCCCCTCGCGGGCGACCACACGTTGCACCTCCAGAAGCGCCATGGCCTCGGTCTCACCCACCGTCAGTCGTCGATCCAGAAACATCTCGCACTGGTCAGGAATCGCATTGCGACTAGCCGCGTGTGACTTGATGTCGGTAACGGCCAGGACGCCCGGACCCAGGAATGGATCGGTTATCAACTGCCCAGCCAGTATCTCCAATCCAAAGATGATGCGAGATGCAAGATAGATGGCATTCTCTCCCAACTCCGGCGCCGAGGAATGTGCAGATTTCCCGCGCACCGTCAGAAGCATCTCCAGGTGACCACGTTGCGCTCGCACGACCTGTAAGTTGGAGGGTTCTGCAATGACCACCCAGTCCGGACAAATCGCATCCGTTTCGAAGAGGACACGCGTGCACGTCCCCTCCGACGGCTCCTCCAACCCGACGCAGGCAACCAGGACAGTGCCGGCCGGCGAGCGTCCGCGCTTTGCCAGGAGCGCAGCACCATACACGGTAGCGGCAAGGCCAGCCTTCATATCACAGGCCCCCAAACCGTAGAGTCGTCCATCGCGAATGCTGGCCCGCAGGGGATCAGACCGCCACGCATCTGGATCGGCCACCTCAACGGTGTCCATGTGACTATCAAACATCAAGGTCGGGCCTGCGCCGGAACCGATACGTCCCAACACATTGCCGGCCTCGTCCATCCCAACATGGTCATACTCCAACTGGCGCATCTCGTCCATGATCAGGGAAGCAACAGCGCCTTCCTGCCCCGATAGACTTGACGTCTGCACCAGACGCTCCGTGAAATGAAGCAAGGATTGACGATCTTGTTCCGTAAGCTCCCACCGCAGCATGGCTCTCTCCTAGGTTTGCCGGGATCAGAAACAGAGTATTGTGGAGCTAAGAGAATGTACTAGTACGCGCCATCCCGGACCAGAACCTTCGGCACGGTACGCAGCAGAATTGAGATGTCCATCCAGGGGGACCAATGTTCGATATAGTACAGGTCCAGCAGAACCATCTCATCAAAGGTCAGCTCACTGCGTCCGCTCACTTGCCACAGACCTGTGATGCCCGGCGGCACTGAGAGACGTCGTTTGTGCCACGGCAGATACTGGGCTACCTCTTCAGGGATCGGTGGACGCGGGCCAACCAGGCTCATATCACCCTTCAAGACGTTGATAAGCTGCGGCAACTCGTCCAGGCTCATCTGGCGCAGGACAACCCCTGTTTTGGTAACACGTGGGTCCTCCCGTATCTTGAAGAGCGGTCCATCCACTTCGTTCTGGTCGCGAAGGGCATCGAGTTCATCCTCGGCGCCGACGCGCATGGTTCGGAACTTGTAGATCCAGAAGTGGTGACCATGCTGCCCCACGCGCAGCTGGCGGAATAGCACGGGTCCGTGGGAGTCTAGCTTGATGGCAATCGCAATGAACAATAGAATGGGCCAGCCCACTATCAGCCCTACAATGGCCCCGACCCAATCAATGATGCGCTTGATCACCAACTCAACCTGGTTGAAGGCGATTTCCTGAATCTCAATCAACGGCAGCCCACCCAGATCTCCGACTTCCACGCGACTCAGGCTCATCTGGAAGATGTCCGGCACAAGACGGGCCTTCACCTCACGCCGTGCACAAGCTCGCAACACACTCAGGATGCGGCGGTGATAGTTCCAGGGAAGCGTGATGATAACCTCATCCACTTCCTCAGCCTCGATGAGCTTGGACAGATTATCCACTGAGCCGAAGCCCTGAAAACGCCCGACCTTGCCCTCGCCCTTGTCGGGATTGTCGTCAACATACCCCACGATCTCATATCCCAGATCAGGCCGGGCGACCACGGTCCGCATCACTCGGCGTCCGACCTCGCCGGCCCCCACGATCACAACCTTCTTGACCCCCACTCCTCGCTTGCGCAATTGTGCATGCACCAACAGCACCAGGGCGCGGTCCATAGAGATCAAGCTAATCATCAGGATGCCACTCTCGAAAAGCAGCAGCCGGGAGTAGACCAGCGGCCGCACGACGAAGGACCAGGCCAACCCCACCACCAGCATAATGCCGACCGCGCTGATCGCCTTGAAGACGTGGTCCGTCCAGACCCGGCCACGCCAATTACTATAGGAGCCGGTGAACCAGAGGATAAGGGGCACGCCAATCGAGAAGATCACGCTGAAGGGCAGATAGTCGCCAAACGGGGCATCATAGACAATATCCAAGAACCATTGAAGACGATAACGCGATAGGTATGCCAACCCCATCGACAGGTTGATCATCGCGATATCGATAAGGATCACCCACCAAAGGACCTGACCTTTCCTGCGTTTCGGCTTCAAGACAGCCTCCGATCAACCACCTGCCGGTACAGGGTCATCGTGCGAACCGCGGTTGCCTCCCATGTGAAACTCGCGGCATGTGCAATACCGCGGTCTCTCATCTCACACCTTAGGGAGTTGTCGGAGACCACTCTGTCCAATGCGTCCGCTATCGCAGCCTCATCATCCGGCGGCACAGCGATGACGCTCTCTCCGCCGGCTTCCGGCAGAGATGTCGTCGAGGCCGTCACAGTGGGCACACCGCACGCAAGAGCCTCCACAACGGGCATGCCGAAGCCTTCATAAACCGACACATAAGCAAAAACACGGGCGGCATTATACCAGAAAGCCTGTTCCTCCGCAGGCACAAAGCCTGGGAAGTGCACACGCTCCTTGAGGCCAAGCCTCTCGACCTCGGCAAATATACCCTCATAGAACCAGCCTTGCGCCCCAGCAAGCACCAGGTGCAGGCCCGGATCCCGAAGCCGGCTGTAGGCTCGCACGAGCCGTATGAGATTCTTTCGCGGCTCCAACGTACCCAGATAGAGTATGTATCTCTCCGGCAGGCCCTTCTCCGCCCTGAACCTGGCAACAGCTGCCTCAGGAATCGGGCGGAACCGGGGCGCTACTCCAGGATAGATGGTTATGACACGCTCCGAGGGAACCCCCAGCAGCGCCACCACCTCACGGGCAGTGAAGTCCGATATGGCAATCACAGCGGCAGAGCGCCTGCAAGCGAGGCCGGTTATCATGCTTAGGTAGAGGCGGTTCCCGGTACGGAAGAACTCCGGATGGCGCAGAAAACTCAGGTCGGGTACAGTGATCACTTGAGGACAGGAGCTCAGAAGAGGCCCGGCAAAAGCCGGTCCGTGGAGAAGACTAGCTCCCAGTTGCTGCACCACGAGTGGCAGCGCGCTCTGCTCCCACAGTATGCGTCGCCATGGACTCCGAGTGGAGACCCGCGAACGCGTTACCGGGAGTGAGATCCCGTCGGGCAGAACACCATCTCCCAGGAGGATCTGGAATCGCAAGTCCTGGGAGGCGGATCCCAGATGCTGCAAAAGGCTTGCGATGTAGACCGCAATCCCGGCACTCCGGTAAGATGTGTCACCGGACAACAGATGAGCGTTGAACGCTATGAGAGGGCTGGATGAGCTCATATTTACCTATTATAGCGAGCTTCCTGGACCTGACAAAAACCTTCCAATGGGTTCACTTGCCTGCCGTCCATACTCAGATAGAATGGAATTGCTAAGCAACCACAGGATGTCACAATGCAGAAGTCAGCTACTGGGCAGACCCTGGAATACAAGGCCGCCCACACCATCGCCCACGGGCTGGTGCAGGGCGTGGGTTTCCGCTACTACGCCAAGGTCAGCGCCCAACGCCTGGGCGTAGCCGGGTGGGTTCGCAATATGGACGATGGCAGCGTGGAGATCTGGGCCGAGGGCACCCAGGATCGTCTCCGGCAATTCATCCAGGCAATTCGCCGCGGGCCAACTCATGGACGGGTCACACAACTGGACCTTACCTGGGAGGTTCCGAATGGCGAGAGCCGCAGTTTCCGCATCCGTTACTAGTGGCAACCACCCTACGATATAGCAATGTTCAAGAAAACGGAAAGCCTCGCCTGGCTTGTCTTACTGCTATCTTTCTTTCTGTGCATCACACTTGCCACCGGAATCCCCTTGGGGATCCGTTGGTTCGTGCTCAACAGCATGCGACCGCTCAAGATCATGTTGGAGCCCCGGTCCGGTGCTGTTACTTACCAAGCCCCGGGTAGCGACTCCCTGATTGTGGTTGAGCACGCCATCGAAGTAGAGCCTAGAGGACAGATCAAGTTAGGTACCGACGGCGACGCACTGCTGATGTTCTACCACCCCGATGAGGGTCAGGCCCCGATCGGTACCGTCCAGCTGTACAACAGCACAACGCTGATCGTCGGAAGTGCAAGCACCCCCAGGTTTGACGCAAGTCCGAAACCTCACCACATCGAACTGCAAGTGCTCAGGGCGCTGAATATGCGTCCTTCAATCAGTGGTAACGGTCGGGCTGTGGAGCTTCTGGCTCAGACACCTCAGGGATCGATCCGTCTTGCGGAAGGCTATTTCCAACTGATTGTGGAGCAGGACCGGACGGAGTTAACAGTTCTATCCGGCCGAGCAACGGTCACGGACCCGACCACAGACAGATCCCTGGTGCTGGTCCCACTGCAGCGCACCCAGCTCACTAGTGAGGCCCTGGGCGAGATCTATGTCGGTGAGCGGGATATCCTACGCAACCGCAACGGTGGTTTCGAGAATCCGCTCGGCGAGTATTGGACCGCGTATCAAGACGCGCCCACCAAAGATGAAGACCAGGGAACGATTCGCCAATCCGATCTGGATGAGGAAACCCAGCTAGTCTACTTCTCGAGAGCCGGCCAGAACTGGGCTGAGATTGGCATTCGACAGGAGATCAACCAGGATATCCGCGAAGCCGCCTCCCTACGCATCCAGGCTCGGGTGCGAATCGACACGCAAACCCTTCCGGTCTGCGGCTCGCTGGGCACGGAATGCCCGATCATGATTCGCATCGAGTTCGTTGATGCAGAAGACGGCGGCGTGCGCGAGTGGCTCCAGGGTTTCTATTTTAGGGAGGGTGATGACGACCCTCTCTGCCAGGCCTGCGCCTGGAAAGCAACGCACGAAAGGATCCCCCAGAACGTCTGGTACGACTACGATTCAGACGATCTGCTTCCCATACTTCTTGAACAGGGCTTGACCCCGGTCGCGATCCACGCTGTTGAGATCTACGCATCAGGCTGGACCTACGGCTCCGCCATTGACGAGATCGCCATTCTTGTGGGCGAATAGCCCACACTCTTGTCAGGAGACATCTGCTCATGGATACCAAACCTAACGGCACGCGTGGCTGCAAGGGTGTACCCTACCCGGTGGGCAAACTACCGCAGGCTGATCTGGTCGCTTTGCTCGACCACGTAATGCCGCACCCCGACCCCCGTGTTGTCTTCGGGCCAGGGCTGGGCCGAGATGCCGCAGTTATTGACTTCGGAGATCGCTACCTGGTCACCAAGACCGATCCGATCACCTTTGCCACGGACGAGATCGGCTGGTATGTTGTCAACATCAACGCCAACGACGTGGCTTGCCTCGGTGCAAGGCCAAGGTGGTTTATCGTGACACTGCTACTCCCTGAAGGGCAAACGGACCCCGCGCTGGTGGAGAGGATCTTTGGTCAGCTCCGCACAGCAAGCGAGGAACTCGGGATCAGCGTAGTTGGAGGGCACACCGAGATTACCCACGGTATCGATCGCCCCATTGCCGTGGGAGCGATGTTCGGTGATGTGGCGCCGGAGGATTTGGTCCGCAGTGATGGCGCACGTGCCGGCGATATCTTGATTCTCACCAAGGGCATTGCGGTTGAGGGAACTGCTATCCTTGCACGCGATCTCCGTGATCGCCTGTGCGATGCCCTGGATCCGGAGCTGCTTGATCGCGCCTCCTTGTTTCTGCACAACCCCGGCCTGAGTGTCGTCAAAGACGCAATGATCGCTACATCGGCAGGCGAGATCCACGCAATGCACGACCCAACAGAGGGCGGCGTCGCCACCGGTATCCATGAATTATCGGAAGCTTCAGGGTTGGGCGCGGACATCGACGCAGATGCCCTCCCCGTCTATCCAGAGACGCTGGCGATCTGCGACGTCCTCGGCCTTGATCCCCTGGGCGTCATCGCCTCGGGATCGCTCTTGATGGCGGCTGCCCCTCGCCGTGCCAGTGCAGTCATTGAGGCGTTACAGGCGCAGGGAATTGCGGCAACGGCCATCGGCGTTCTGCGAAGGACACCCGGCGTAGCGCTGTGTGACGGGAATGGTCGGCGCCCCCTCCGCAAGTTCGCACGGGACGAAATCGCCAAACTCTTCGAAACGCCGGTGGCGGCCCGGGCCGCCACCGAGGGAG
>Ga0209121_10005320_pt1 | contig 11692 bp, 12 predicted proteins | sample Cruoilmetagenom3_FD_187292 | JGI IMG/M metagenome (GOLD analysis project Ga0209121, IMG submission 187292) | Oil polluted marine microbial communities from Coal Oil Point, Santa Barbara, California, USA - Sample 3 (SPAdes) (version 2) | ecosystem: Environmental > Aquatic > Marine > Oil seeps ...
TACAACATTTGGCCGATGGCGTACTAGAGGGTGGCGCAGATGCTGTATTGGCCGCGAGTATTTTCCACTTTTCCGAATACAGTATTGCCGAGGCAAAATCTTTTATGGCGGAGCAGGGCATCGAGGTGCGGGTATAGCCGTCGTTGCCAGCTATCGATAAGGTAGTTGGCCTTTTAGGGGCAGGCAGTTTGTAGCCCTTGCAGAGGGTGAGTAACCCTGGTGAGAGGCTCGAGAGTTTAGTGAGTAGCCAGCAGCTTTAACATGGCTGGCGTCGCTTGATTAACAAACTGAATATAGTCTGCCACCGCATTTTGTGCTTGGTCTTTTGAATCGTAGGGGCCGAGGGTGGCGCCCTCTCGGGTGATGAAGTACCAATAATCCGAAAGTTTAAAGTAGCGGTCGCTACGCAATGGAGTTGTCGAGGCGCTTTCTGAATCACTTTCCCTGGTGAGGTAGATGACATTATTCATGGTTAAACACCTGTTCCGTATTGTAGTTAGTTTCTTATAGGGCTTCCTGCCAATTTATAAAAGGACAACTTGTCATTATCAAAAATACTTCGCCAAGCAAACCGGCAAGTAGCAAGCTTTATAGGACAATTGTGCCTTAATGTAAAGGGGTTCGGGGTCAACGCTCAGTTGACGAGCGGTCGTTCGGATAAGATGGCGAGGCCTTTTAGCAAGTTTAAAGCTTCAATGAGTTGGTAGTCTTTGATTTTTGCCTGCTGTTTTGTTGGGCTACCCGCCGTCGGAGAGTCAGTTCCCTGACTGAGATGCCCGCTTAAATCAGCTTCTTTGATGCCACTTTGTTGTCTGTCTTGCCGTTGGATTTCAGCTCGTTCCACCACGATATCGGGATGTATTCCCTCTGCCTGAATGGAGCGACCATTGGGGGTGAAATAGCGTGCCGTGGTAAGTTTGATGGCCCGGCCATCACTTAGGGGCAGGATGTTCTGTACCGAGCCTTTGCCAAAGCTGCTGGTGCCCATAATGACACCGCGACGGTGATCCTGAATGGCTCCGGCGACAATCTCTGAGGCGGAAGCGCTGCCAGCGTTGATTAGAATAACCAGAGGGGTGTCTTCAAGTAGCTCGCCAGCTTGTGCAGAAAAGCGCGTGTTGGCAGAGGGTGCTCGGCCCTCTGTGTAAACTACCAGGCCGCCATCGAGCACTGCATCGACCACTTCTACTGAAGCCGGTAAGAGGCCGCCAGGGTTATTGCGCAGATCGAGGATTAGGCCTTTGAGGGGGCTTTTACCTTTCTTTAGCGCTTGAATGCTTTGTCGAAATTCCTCGCCGGTGTTGGCCTGAAACTGAGCAATGCGAATATAGCCGAAGCCCTCTTCGAGAGTTTTGTGACGCACGCTGGCCGTTTTAATAATGTCTCTGATGACCGTGATGATCAGCGGACTGGTTTTGTTTTCTCGGGCGATGGTCAGCGTCAACGACGACCCCTTTTCACCGCGCATCATATTCAGGGCCTCTTCGAGATTCATGCCCTGCACGGCATGGTTGTCCAGTTTAATAATCAGGTCGCCGCTCTCTATCCCGGCGCGAGAGGCGGGGGTGTCATCGATGGGCGATATCACCTTGATAAAGCCATCCTCCATGCCGACCTCGATACCAATACCGCCGAACTCGCCGCTGGTGTGCTCTTGAAGGTCTTTATAGGAGTCTTCTTTTAAGAAGGCGGAGTGGGGGTCGAGCTCACCCAGCAGGCCAACAATGGCATTTTCAATAAGGGTTCTGTCGTCAACTTCCTCAACATAAGCCGCACGGATTTGCTCAAACACCTGGGCAAAAAGCTGTAGTTCTTTAAGGGGTAGACGTGCCTGCTCGGAGCTATCATCAGCATTGATGAGTGACGTTGACAGCAAAGTGAGTAGCAATCCGCCGCGGGCTAAATAGCGGGTGAGTCGTTTCATTGTTGTAATCCTGGGGGCTATGCTCTTCGGGCGAGTGGGGAGTGTAGCGTAAATTCGTGTCATTAAGCGCGGGGCTTAAGCCAGCGTTTGGGGTCGACAGCTTTGCCTTTGCGGCGGATTTCAAAATACAGAGCGCTGCGTTCCAGACCGCCGGTGTTACCGACTTTAGCGATGGCTTCTCCAGGGTGAACCCAGTCGCCGGTTTCTTTTAAAAGTACCTGATTGTGGGCGTAAAGGCTGAGGTAGCTATCGCCGTGGTCGACAATAACCAGTAGGCCATGACCGCGCAAATAGTCGGAAAAAACCACCCGGCCGTGGTGGATGGCTTTGACGGGGCTCGCGTCTCTTGCGTTAAGCAGCCAGCCGCGCCACTTGAGGTGAGAGCCGCGGGCTGAACCAAAGCTGTGGCCAACGCGGCCTTTGACCGGCCATGGCAATTTGCCGCGCCGCTGACTAAAGGGCTGGTTGTCGGGAATATTTAAATTCTGTACATGTTTTTGCAGGGCTTTGATGATGCTCTCAAGCTGTTTGCGTTCCAGGTTGAGCTTGGCGATACGGTCCTTTTCATCTTTGATTTGTTGGCGAGAGCTTTTCAATAGGGCGCTGCGTTGTTTCTGCTCATCCTTCAGGGTGCGCTGAATAGCCAGTAGCTGGTCCTTTTTTTCCGCCAGAGCATTTTGCTTGCCCAGCAAAGATTGTTCGACCGCGTCGAGTTTACGAATGGTGGTTTGATAGTCTTCGAGAATCTTGCTGCGGGCTTTGACGACGTATTCATAATACTTCAGCGTGCGGCCAATCTCTTCGGGATTTTCCATATTGAGCAGCACTTTGAGGGGCTCTTCCCGACCCAGGCGGTAGGCGGCAGAGAGTTCCTGGGCAACCTGCCTCGCCTGGCGTTGGCGCTGGCCGTCGAGCTGCTTTTGCTGGCTATATAGCTGGCTCAGCTCATTACCTAATAAACGTAGTTCTTTGTCGAGGGTCAGCACGCCGCGCCGAGTTTGGGTGCTTTGTAGCTCTATCTCGCGCAGCCGTGCGGCTGACTTATCGCGCTCGGTGCGCGTCACCCGTAGTTTCTTTTGCAGTTGGGTTATTTCGCTGCTCAGCGTTTTAAGCTTGGCTTGCTCGCCCTTGGCAAGAAGCGGCGCAGGCGAGCACAGCGCTGTGGCCATCGTCAGCACGGCTAGTGCTGAAGGGAGTTTTGCTATGAGCGTTTTCAGCATCGTGTTACTGGGCGGGGCTAAGACTCGTGGTATCTGCAGTGCGAAGTAGGGAGTGGCCACTCATCTCCGCCGGTTGGGGTAGTTCCATCAGCGCAAGAATGGTTGGTGCGATATCGGCGAGGGAGCCGCCGTCATCGAGTTGTACCTGCTTATTGCCGACGTAAATTAGCGGCACCGGGTTGATGGTGTGGGAGGTTAGTATCTGCCCTGTCTGTGCATCGACCATGTTCTCGACGTTGCCGTGGTCGGCAGTAATCAGGCAGTCACCGCCAACTTTATCGAGTGCTTCGAGGACTTTGCCGACACAGGTGTCGAGGGTTTCAACCGCTTTAATCGCCGCGTTGAAAACGCCGGTATGCCCGACCATATCGCCATTGGCGAAGTTACAGATGATGGCATCGTATTGCCCGCCGCTGATGGCGGCGACTAAATTGTCGGTGACTTCAGGGGCACTCATTTCAGGTTTTAAGTCATAGGTGGCGACGTCGGGCGAAGGGATTAGCATGCGCTCTTCACCGGGGTAACAGTCTTCGCGACCGCCACTAAAGAAAAAAGTGACGTGGGCGTATTTTTCAGTCTCGGCGATTCTAAGCTGGGTCTTGCCCTGGGCTGCAAGATATTCTCCCAGTCCATTGACCAGAGTCTGCGGTGGGAAGGCGATGTGGGTCTTGAGTTCGGCTGCGTATTCAGTGCTGGTGACGAAATCGGCCAGCTGGGGGTGCTTGGGCCGAGGGAATTCGCTGAAATCAGTATCGACAAAAACCCGAGTTAACTGACGGGCGCGGTCGGGGCGGAAGTTGATGAAAATTATGCTGTCATCGTCATCAATACTAACGGGGCTTTCGCCTTCGGCGCTGATCCGTGTCGGGCTGACGAACTCATCGTTTTCATCGCGCGCATAGGCCTGCTCCAGTGCCTCTAGTGCGTTGGCGCTGCAATATTCTGCTTTGCCTTCGGTGAGCAGGCGATAGACGGGTTCGATGCGATCCCAGCGCTGGTCTCGGTCCATGGCGTAATAGCGCCCGCTGATGGAGGCGGTGCGGCCAATGCCGAGCGCCTTGAACTTGTCATCCATTTTCTCGAGTGAGGCTTTGGCGCTACGCGGCGGGGTATCCCGTCCGTCAAGAAAAGCGTGTAGATAAACCTGTTTGGCACCACGCTGTGCGGCCATGTCGAGCAGGGCAAGTACGTGATCTTCGTGGCTGTGTACGCCACCGGGTGAGAGCAGGCCGAAAATATGCAGTTTTTTATCACCCTTAACCGCTTTCTCGATAGCGGAGCAGTAGGCGGAATTGGTAAAAAAGCTACCGTCGTCAATGGCATTGTTGATGCGACTTAAGTTTTGGTAGACAACGCGTCCGGCGCCGAGCGTCATGTGCCCGACTTCGGAATTGCCCATTTGCCCCGCAGGCAGGCCCACGCGCTCGCCAGAGCAGTGCAGCAACGTTTTGGCCTCGCTCTGCCACAGCCTGTCCCAGTTGGGCGAGTTGGCACTGTAAATGGCATTGGCTTCAGTGGCTTCGCTAAATCCCCAGCCGTCGAGGATGAGGAGTAGTAGCGGGGCTTTTTGTGTTTCCATAATTGATTACTTGGCCTGAAGTTTGTTGCAGAAGTGGGCACCGAGAGGTGCGCTTGAGCGAGGTTTTTTGTTGTTGCAAATTCTACTCGTTCGCAGGCACAAACGCTATTTCATCCCGGAGTAAAAATCGACGTATGCACAGTCTGGTTTGGGTTTGGAGGCTGCTGCCGGCGCAACAAGTTGTGTATACTACGCCGGAAATTATGAGTCGCTTCCTGTAGAAAAGGTAATTCTAACGTGAGTTTTTTTGTTTTTATCAGTGAGCAATGGATACTGGTCAGTGCCTTGCTCGTGTTGATTTACGTGTTTGCGTTTAGCGAGCAGAAAAAAGCCGGTAAACAACTATCGGTGCATGAGTTAACCCGCCTGCTCAATGGTGATGAGGCCATTTTGATTGATTTGCGCGACAGTAAAGAATATGCCGCCGGTTGTATAACGAGCGCTATTAATATCCCGAGTGCAAAACTGGACGGGCGCATCTCTGAGCTGGAAAAATACCGCACGAAAAAAATTGTACTGGTTGATAAGATCGGCCAGCAAGCGGCCCCTGCCGGGCGCAAATTGCGCCAGGCGGGCTACGATGTGCAGCGCCTGCGCGGTGGCATGGGCGAGTGGATGCACCAGAGCTTGCCCGTGGTAACCCCATGAGTAATCCACTCATCGAGTCGGAGAGCGGGGTGAAGATGTTCACCACCCGTTTTTGCCCCTACTGTGTTGCGGCAAGGCGGCTTTTAGAGCAGCTGGGCATTGATTTTGAAGATGTGGCTGTCGACGGTAATGCCGAGCTGCGCGGTGAAGTCATGCGGGCCAGCGGCCAGCGCACAGTGCCGCAAATTTGGGTTGGCGAGCAGCACGTTGGCGGTTATACCGAACTCGCTGCCCTGCATCAGCAAGGTGGTTTGTTGCCCTTACTTAATGGCTGAGCTTAATGGCTGAGCTTAATGGCTGATCGTGTATTCTTAACGATGCAGTATGTAATGATTTTCCGACTGATAATTGACCGAGACGACTATGGCTGAAAATGAAACGACTGGCGCCCCTTCTGGGGATGGCCTCGACACGAGTGCCGGTACACAATTTGCCTTAAAGCGCATTTTTCTTAAGGACTTATCCTTCGAGTTGCCAATGGGTGCTCAGGCCTTCACGCGACAGTGGGCGCCTCAGGTCAATCAGGATATTGGTACCGAAGTGAAAAAGGTTGATGACGAGCACTATGAAGTCGTACTGCGCCTAACCATTACGGTTGCCGAGGGCGATGACACGGCCTATCTCATTGAAGTCCAGCAGGCCGGTATTTTTATGGCCAAGGGTTTTGAAGCGCCGCAGTTAGCCCAGCTTTTAAATACGCAATGCCCGGCGATATTGTTTCCCTACGCCCGGGAGCTGATTGACAATGTCTCGGTGCGAGGTAGCTTTCCGGCGCTCATGTTGCCGCCGATTAATTTCGACGCCCTGTTTCAACAAGCGGTTGCTGAGCAAAGAAATAAAGCCCCTGAGAGCCAGCCCGCGAGCAAATTGAATTAGACTGCTTTTGCTTTCGTAAAAACGCCGCTGTCGATGACTCTTCAGCGGCGTTTTTATTTTCGGCCCAGGTGTTGGCGAGCGCTGGCCTCAACTAGACCCGTGCTATTGCATTTCTAGCTATTGCACTTCTATATTCAGCTCATGCAGTTTACGGGTCAAGGTGTTGCGCCCCCAGCCCAGTAATTCGGCGGCATCACGTTTACGCCCGGCGGTGTGTTGCAGGGCAGTTTCAATCACGGTGCGTTCGAAGGAGGGTAGGGCCGTAGACAGTATATTTTTCTTGCCCTGGGCCAGTTCCTGTTTCAACCACTGCTGTAGTCCTTGCTCCCAGTTGGCTCCGGAGGTTTGTGAGTCGTTGGGCTTGTCACGCATTTCCGGCGGCAGGTCGTCGAGCAGTACTTCGCGTCCGGCGGCCATCACTGTCAGCCAGCGGCAGGTGTTTTCCAATTGTCGTACATTACCGGGCCAGGGCTGGTTGCTGAGAAAAGCCTCGGCTTCCGGTGACAGCACCTTGGGTTCGACCTCTAACTCCTTGGCTGACTCGTGGAAAAAATGATTGATCAGCCGGGGTATGTCTTCGCGCCGGTCGGCCAGTTTTGGCAGGTGGACGCGAATCACATTGAGGCGGTGGAAGAGATCTTCGCGAAAACGGTGTTCCTCGACCAGTTGCTCCAGGTTTTGATGGGTCGCGGCAATAATGCGCACACTGGACTTTATCGGCGTGTGGCCGCCAACACGATAAAATTCACCGTCGGCCAGCACCCGTAAAAGACGAGTTTGTGCTTCCTGGGGCATATCGCCAATTTCATCGAGGAAAAGAGTGCCACCCTCGGCTTGCTCAAAGCGGCCGACACGCCGTTGGGCCGCGCCGGTAAAAGCCCCTTTCTCGTGGCCGAAAAGCTCCGACTCGATCAGGTCGTGGGGAATGGCTGCCATATTGAGAGCCACAAAGGGTGCTGCTTTGCGCGGACTGTGGCGGTGCAGGGCCTTGGCTACCAGCTCTTTACCGGTGCCGGATTCACCGTTAATTAAAACCGTAATGTTGGAGTGGGAGAGTCGGCCGATGGCGCGAAAAACCTCTTGCATGGCCGGTGCTTCGCCGATGATTTCGGTTTTATCCAGCGGCGGTGCTTCAATGGTTTTCTGGGCCTTTTCCTGGGCAAAGGCGATGGCGCGGTTGGCGACGGATATCAAGTCGTCGACGTCAAAAGGCTTGGGCAGGTATTCGAAGGCGCCGCCCTGATAGGCGGCAACGGCGCTGTCGAGATCGGAGTGAGCGGTGGTAATAATAATCGGTAGCTGGGGAAGCTCTGCGTGAATTTTGTCGAGCAGGGCGAGGCCGTCGATACCCGGCATGCGGATGTCACTGATAATGGTGTCGGGTTCGTCGGGGGTTTTGTCGAGGGCGCTGAGCAGTTTGCCCGCCTCCTCGAAACTGCGCACATTGAGGTTTGCTTTTTCAAGCGTCTTCTCCATGACCCAGCGAATAGAATTGTCATCGTCGACGATCCAGATTGTCGGTTTTGTCATGCTAGCCTGTCCTTAATGGGTTTCAGTGGAAGGTAAATAGAAAAACGTGTGCAGCCAGGTTCGCTTTCACACTCAATTAAGCCCTGGTGCTGGTGGATTGCCGATTGGGCGATGGGCAGGCCCAGACCGCTGCCCTCGGCGCGGCCGCTAATCATCGGATAAAAAATACGCTCGCTGATGTCGGCTGGGATCCCCGGCCCGTTATCTACAATTTCGAGCCGACAAACCATGGGATGGCGCTTTTTGCCGATGGTAAAGTGGTTGAGAATGCGAGTGCGCAGGGTGATTTCACCGCCGTGGCCAATTTTGTCGGCACCATCCAGAGCCTGCATGGCGTTGCGCACCACGTTGAGTACGGCTTGAATGAGCTTCTCTCTGTCGCCAGTAATGTCGGGAATACTGGGGTCGTAATCTTTATTGATGACTAGTGAGCCGTGGGTTTCAGCCTGCACAAGTGTCGACACATGCTCGGTGACTTCGTGGATATTAAGCTGAGCGAATCGGGTCGGCAGGGGCGAACCCAGCAGCCGGTCAACAAGCTCGCGTAGACGATCGGTTTCGGCAATGATGACGTCGGTGTACTCGACCAGCTCGCTTCTATCCAGTTCAAGGGCCAGCAACTGGGAGGCACCGCGAATGCCGCCCAGAGGATTTTTAATTTCATGGGCGAGGCCGCGAACCAGATTGCGTGATGTGTCATTGGCCGAGAGCAGGGCCTCCTCTCGGTCGATGCGCAGGGTTCTATCGACCGGCAGCATTTCGAGCAGGAGTAGCTGCTGCTCACCTTGCGCTATGGGTGTTACGGAATAGTCGACGGTAATCTCGTGCAAACCCGGTAATAAAACTTTAACTTTACGCTCGGTAAAAGCCGAGCCATTTTCAAGGGCATCCTGGAGCACTAGCCGTCGTGGCTCGGCATCGGCAAACAACTGAGGGGTGTAGCTGTTAAGCAGGCGGTGGGCACTGTGGGCAAGCAGGCTTTCGGCGGCGGGATTGAGGTAGGTGATAGATAGCTCGCTGTCTATCAGCAGCACGCCTGTATTGAGGTTGTCCAGTACGAGCTGGTTAGTTTGATTACTATTCATCAATGTTACTGGGTTAGCGCTTTGCCAAGGTGGTTGAGTTAAAGCAAGTAACAGGCCACCTTCTGTTATTGGGCGGCGCACTAACTAGCAGACTTTCACGCCTGCAGTGTAACGGGAAAACATTAACGGCGCACTATTTTGGTGCGCACGAGAGGTGCTTTTAGTAGGTAGGGAAGAGTTGTCTAACGGTTGTTTAGTTGTTTGCGGAGTGCTGCTTGACGTGAAAAGTAACCGCCTTTGTTTTGGCTTTGCGTTTTTTACTGCCACCGAGTACTTCTATGTACACGTTATGTTTTCCCCTGTTCAAGTTCGAGACAGAGAACGTGGTGGATGCAGTGGCTGAGCCCTGGGCGCGACCATCAATGTAGAGTTGCGCCAAGTGGCCCTCCTGTAGAGCGGGCTTTAGTGCTAGCGTAACAATAATCGTAGTTTGGCCGGGAGGAATGGTTGCATTGTTGAGTGGCTGGGTAATACGAGCGCTGGTGTAGGGGGCCTCTTCTCCAGTGACTTCGCCTTCGCTGCCAATTGTGCGTGGCGGGGGTGGCGTGGCGATATTGATTTTGGGCAGATCAACTGTTTCGGCTTTCGTATTTGCGGCAGGCGAGTCGGTAAAGGTGACTCCTCCCTCTGCATCAACGACCCGGTAAACCTCATTTGCAAAGAGGCTGGTGCTGGTCAGTAAGATCAGGCTGATGAGTGCTGTGGTCAGTATTTTCATTGTCGTTGTACCCTGGTGACTGCCTGCTCGAAAAGTTGTTATTGCATTGCACCTGTTAAGTAGACCATCCAATATAAGTCGTCAGTTTTAACGATGCGAAGGCCAAGAATAATACGCTACGTAGAAAAGAAAAAGCCCGATCTCCATGGAAGACCGGGCTTTTGTGAGCTAGCTCTATTGAGCCGCTCGGTAGCGTCAGGCTCTGACGAGCTTAGACGCTGTAGTACATGTCGAACTCAACGGGGTGAGTGGTCATGTTGAGCTTTTCAACTTCTTCCTGCTTCAGTGCGATGAAGGCATCGATAACGTCGTTATCCATGACGCCGCCAATAGTGAGGAACTCACGATCGTTGTCGAGAGCTTCCAGTGCTTGCTCCAGTGAAGAGGCAACAGTCGGAATAGCGGCTGCTTCTTCGGGGGGCAGGTCGTAAAGATCCTTGTCAGCAGGATCGCCAGGGTGGATCTTATTCTTAATGCCGTCGAGACCAGCCATCAACATGGCGGTGAAGGCCAGGTAGGGGTTAGCTGTGGGGTCGGGGAAGCGCACTTCAATGCGGCGGGCTTTGGGATTAGGCACGTGTGGAATGCGGATGGAAGCAGAGCGGTTGCGCGCAGAGTAAGCGAGCATAACGGGTGCTTCAAAGCCAGGAACCAAACGCTTGTAGGAGTTGGTTGAGGCGTTAGCAAAGGCGTTAATGGCCCGTGCGTGCTTAATGATGCCGCCAATGTAGAACAGTGCCGTTTCAGACATGCCCGCGTAGACGTCACCGGTGAAGATGTTGTTGCCGTCTTTAGACAGTGACTGGTGGCAGTGCATACCGGAACCGTTGTCGCCAACTAATGGCTTAGGCATAAAGGTCGCTGTTTTGCCGTAGGCGTGAGCGACATTGTGTACGCAGTACTTAAAGGTCTGAATTTCATCAGCTTTTTGTGTCAATGTGGCGGGGCCAACACCAATTTCACACTGCCCTGCAGTACCCACTTCGTGGTGATGCACTTCAACTTCGAGACCCATTTGGGTCATTGCGCCACACATGGCGGCACGTAGGTCGTGCAGAGAATCAACGGGAGGCACGGGGAAGTAACCGCCTTTAACACCGGGGCGGTGACCCATGTTGCCATCGGGGAAGTCGTGCTCGGTGGCCCATGCTGCTTCTTCAGAGGCGACTTTGTAGAATGCGCCGCTCATGTTGGCGCCCCACTTTACGTCGTCAAAAACGAAGAACTCGGGCTCTGGGCCAAACAGTACGGTGTCGGCGATGCCTGTAGAGCGCATGTAATCCTGAGCGCGATCGGCAATAGAGCGCGGGTCGCGGCTGTAACCCTGCAAGGTAGCTGGCTCAAGAATACCGCAGCGTAGAATGATAGTTTCTTCATCGGTGAAGGGGTCGAGCACGGAGGTCGCGTCGTCGGGCATCAAAATCATGTCTGAGTCGTTAATGCCTTTCCAGCCAGCGATGGATGAGCCGTCAAACATTTTGCCTTCTTCAAAGAAGCCCTCGTCGACTTCGCTTGAGGGGATGGTGACGTGCTGCTCTTTGCCTTGAGTGTCGGTGAAACGCAGGTCAACCCAGCCAGCTTCACTTTCTTTGATGAGATTTAACGTTTTTTCAGACATTGATGTCCTCCAGATCTAGATCAGTGTGGTTTTCTTTCACTCGCCCCCCACAATAGAAAGACGGCGATTGAGTGTGGAACAAAGTAATGGCAAGGTCATATCATTGCCATCGGTTTTTTAGCTTATGTGTTACTGCGATAACGCTGCACAAGCACTACAAGCTCTAAAATACAGCAAAATCTGTGCCACCACCCCTGCATTGTGCGGAGGGCTGTATGGAGGGCTTTTGGCCAAAATTGGCACGCCAAGCCTCCAATGTGGTGCGCAGTATAACCTACAAGCACCAAAAGAGAGCGCCTCTTGTGGCGGAGTTTATCTTCTTTGTTGTGGGTTTAGGCCCTGGCTTGTTATTCGCGAGGGGACGACAAGCCGTATCTGCCGAGTGACGACTACTCTATAATACGCGCCACTTTGAACTACCTGTGGTGTCCCTGGCCCATGCATTTTGTCGTCAAGCTCTTTCCCGAAATCATTATTAAAAGCCCACCCGTGCG
>Ga0209121_10005322_pt1 | contig 11687 bp, 14 predicted proteins | sample Cruoilmetagenom3_FD_187292 | JGI IMG/M metagenome (GOLD analysis project Ga0209121, IMG submission 187292) | Oil polluted marine microbial communities from Coal Oil Point, Santa Barbara, California, USA - Sample 3 (SPAdes) (version 2) | ecosystem: Environmental > Aquatic > Marine > Oil seeps ...
ACACCTAATGAGAGACCCGGTTCTGCTAAAGAATCTATTACATATGATTATTTGGTAGTAGCCGTTGGATGCAAATTAGCTTTTGATAAAGTTGAAGGTTTTGCCGAATTTGGGCATACGTTTTCAGACACCTACTACGGTAACAAAATCCGTAAATTTTTACACAACGATTACAAAGGTGGACCAATAGTTATAGGTTCAGATAGGTTCGTTCAAGGTCAAAGTCCAAAATTACCAAAAATACCTACAGCGCTTGCCGCCTGTGAAGGGCCTCCAGTAGAACTTGCCTTTTCTTTAGCAGATTGGTTAAAACAGCATAAAATGGGTGATGCAAAGAAAATCACATTATTTACACCTGCCGAAGTAATTGCTGAAGATGCTGGAAAGAAAATATTAGACCAACTACTACCAATGGTAACCCAAATGGGATACGGCTATAAAAGCAACACCATCGGAATAAAAAGATTAACAAAAGATGCTATTGAGTTTAAGGATGGAAGCAGTTTGGAAGCCGAATTAAAAATCATCTTCCCAAACTGGGAGCCACATCAATTTTTGAAAAATCAGCCTTTCACAGACGACCAAGGATTCGTTATCACGGATTTCTATATGCGCAATCCAGATTATCCTGAAATATACACGGTAGGCGATGCTGCTGCAGTGACAGTTCCAAAATTAGGATCTTTAGGGCATATGGAAGCTGAAATTGTAGCAGAAATGATAACTAATGAAGTTATTAATAACGGAGGAGCGAATGATATAAAACCATTATCTCCAATGGTATTATGTTTTGGCGATATGGGCAATCATAAAGGTTTTTATATGCATACCAACGAATGGTGGGGAGGCGATATTAGTATTCTAAAAATGGGGTATACACCTTACATTCTAAAAATGGGATTTAAAAATATGTATTATACACTTGGTGGGAAAGTGCCAACTTGGGGAATGCCATTATCTGAACTTATAGGTGATCACACCTTAATATAAAAAACTAATAACTTTAAAATTAATGCAATGAAAAAAAACATGGGCTCAACTGACAAGGTAGTAAGAATACTTGTCGCTGTCATTATTGTAGGCTTATACTACACAGATTATATTTCTGGAACAGTCGCAATCGTACTTCTTATTATTGCAAGTATATTTATTATAACCAGTTTTATCAGTACTTGTCCGTTGTATTTGCCTTTTAGGATTTCTACCCGGAAGAAAATAAAGGAATAAAAGCCAGTAACCCAAAATCACCAAGAAAATGGAAGCACATTATTACAATGTAGATATAAATTGGAATAAGGAACGCAAAGGAATTATGTGTTCGCCTGAATTAAATTCAAATGCCGAGAATTGTATTGAAGTCGCTACACCACCTGAATTTCTAAAAGGAACTCCAGGTATATGGTCGCCAGAACATTTATTTACCGCGGCAGTTAGTAGTTGTTTAATGACTACATTTTTAGCTATTGCTGAAAATTCTAAACTAGAGTTTTTAAGTTTTAAATGTAAATCAAAAGGAAAGCTGGAACAAATTGAAGGTAAATATGCAATTACAGAAGTACTTCTTGGGCCCTTGGTAACCATTGCAAATGAAAAGACCGAGAAAGAGTACTGCACGTTTTACAAAAATCGGAAGCTGCTTGTTTAATTTCTAATTCTATAAAATCAAAAATTATTATGACCCCAATAATTGAGGTGAAAAATGAAATTTTATGAGTAAGAAACATAAGATTATTATAACCATTATACTGGTGATTATAGCAATACTATATGTAAATTATCTATACGGTTAATAAATTCGCATACATCAAAACAAAACTCTTATTTAAAAATGTTAACCCAAATTGATTCACCAAGAAAAAATACTTTAGTCTATGAACTGGATGGCTATGTAACTAAAGAGGATATAGATTATATTGAGAAAGGTATTGAGTTCACATTAACAGCATACGACTCTATTAATTTAATGATTTATATAAACGCAAAAGGAGAAGGTTTTGACACACTTGTCAAAGAGTTTCAAGTGAGTAAAAAATATATAGATTATATCAATAAAATTGCTTATATATTTAATAAAAACCATTGGAATTTCCTTGTTTCCATAGATAACCTCTCCACCAAATACAAGGAAAAATATTTTGATATAGATGCCATTGCAAAAGCTTGGGATTGGATTGATGAAAATTAATTTTTTTGTTGAATTTTCAATTTGAACAATAAAAATAACCTTAAACTAAAAAATTCAATCATCTTTTTTCATATCGCCCTGTTTTTTCTGTTACTTCAATTCTATATACAATACCACGCATAGACTCAACATATTTTCATGGGAATCTGTCATGGCATGGTGAACCGTAGTTTCGCCTGTCATAATTGGCAATACATAATCAATAAGTTTTTGCATCCCCATACGTCACTCTTCTGGAGTTTTTAACTCTTCAAATTTGCCCCAAGCGATTACACTCCTCCAATTACTCATATTTTCATAACATCTACTTCAAAACAGACCCTCGGATTTTTACGCATCATATCTATTTTCATTCCTTCTTTTGTATGTCCATAAATGTACGTACTATCATAGGCATAACTTACAGGAACGATATAAGTGGTTTCATTTGTATGCAACCAATTCTTCCAATAACTTCGCTATGTAGAAGAGTTTCTATCTGGCTTTCTTTTAATTCTCCTAACATCATTTTAAATTTTATAATAAGTAAGATACACAAGTAACTTAAAAATCTAGCTGATTAATATCATTTCCAATACAATATGTTGAATATATCTTTGACAACAACAAAATAGATATTATGAAAAATGAATTTATAAATAATTCAGATTTACATTTTGAGCATAAACAATGGAGAAGTGAATTCTCATTTTGGGAGGACGAATTAAAAACATTTAATAACCGTTTAGAAGAGTTGGTTAAACGTTGGACAGATAAAACTGTATTAGCACAGTTAGAGCATTTTCAAAATCAATTTATTCGCCACGGTGAAGTAATTGACACTTTACAACACGACATTAATGTACACGAAACCAATATGGCCGCTCACGATGAAAAAGGTGAAGATGTAATTAACAGGGCTCTTGCCAAACATCATATAGAATTTAGGGGTCGTATGGAAACGCAAAGAAAGATTTATGGCGATTTGAAGAAAGACTTCTATCGATTTCTTTCAAAATTTATGTAAAGTATTCTCAATTTTTAGTAGTTGACTGACTTCTATCATTTCAGACGTTCATTGAATAGATTACCTTCATAAACTACATTAATACATAGGATATGATTCTCAAAACATTCACATCAATTAAAAGTCCAACTGAAGCTATAGAAAAAGCAAATAAAGAAATTGAAGAAATGCATCTTGAGCAATACAAGGCTAAAGAAATTGCACAATCTGAATCGATCCATTATAATTCATTTTCAGAAGAGGAACAATTTCATTTTACATTAACTATTCTTTTTGAAAAAGAAGATTTACCTTAATAACTAATAATAATTTCAAAATATAAAATTATGCAAAACAATAGCGGACACACTTTGTTAGCTCTATTAACAGGGTTTACAATTGGTGCAGGAATAGGAATTTTATTTGCGCCAGATAAAGGTACAGAAACCAGGAAAAAAATAAAGGATAAAGCGTTAGAAACGAAATCTGACCTTCAAGAACGTATTCATCATGCTAAAGAAGAACTCACAAAAACGGTAGATGAAAAGAAAGAAGCTTTTGAGGATAAACTCGAAGATGCTATTTCCAATATGAGTTTAAAAGCAGATGATATAATCAATGCTTTAGAGCATAAATTGGAAACTCTTAAAAAGAAAAATGCCCAACTGCAAAAATAAAAACGATGGCTTTTGAAGAATTGAAAAAAGACCTTATTGATGCAGATGTCAATATTCGTTCCTATATTAAAAATAGTGATGAATATATTAGATTAAAAGTTTTCAAGGTATTTATGAGAAGTATTACAACTTTTGCACAAATAATTTTAATTGGTAGTGTTTTTCTTATTGCATTATTAATTCTCTCATTGGCTGTCTCTTTTGGTATAGGCCAAGCAATGGATAATCTGTTTTATGGTTTTTTAATTGTTGGATTGTTTTATACCATCATTGGTGTGATTTGTTATGTTTTTAGAGAAAAATTAAATAAACCTCTAATAAGAAGGTTTTCAAGATATTATTTTGAAGCGATATGATGAAGCAATACAATTCTTTTGAAGAAATAGATAATCGGTTAAAAATTTTAAGCCTTCAAAGAGAAATTGATAAAGAAAGCTTAAAATTAAATTTGAAGCATTCCAAAACAGGTATAACATCTTTTAGTATTACAAATAGCTTTAATAGTTATATACAAATGAAAACAATTTCTTGGTCAATCAAATACCTTCGAAAATTATTTAAACAGCACTAAAAAAAGGGAGAAATAGCAACATCCAGAGTTTAAAAAACGTTTTGTAAACCCAAATTTAAGTGAAGACGATTGGATAAAAATAATGCATAAAAATCCTGAATTAATAAAAGAACTGATAGCTATAAGAGAGATATTACAATTTTAGTAAAAACGCCAAGTGATATCGTAAAACTCTAAATAAAGTAAATACATATTAACCAGTAACTATTATGAAAACAGTATCTGATTATGAAAATATTGAAATTCCAGTACTCGGTGTGCATCTAAAAGGACGTTTAAGAATAGTCGAAAACCAAAAAGGTTTGATAATTTTTTCCCACGGAAGCGGTAGTAGTAGATTGAGCAGTAGAAATAATTATGTAGCTGAATTTCTTCAAAACGAAGGATTTTCTTCGTTACTTTTCGATTTATTGACTGAAAAAGAGGATTTAATCTATGAAAATCGATTTGATATAGATTTACTTTCAAAACGCTTGGCGAGTGTTACTCAATGGATGTTGGAGCATAAAGAGATACCTGATACACCAATTGGTTATTTTGGTGCTAGTACTGGGGCTGCCTCTGCATTGTATGCTGCTTCGGAATTGGGAAATAAGGTTAAGGCCATAGTTTCACGCGGTGGTAGACCAGATCTTGCATTACCTATTTTAGATTCTATAAAAGCCCCAACAATTCTAATAGTTGGAGGTAATGATCATATTGTTATTGATTTAAATAAAAAAGCATATGATAAACTTGGTGGAGTTAAAAAAATAGAAATTGTTAATGGAGCATCACATTTATTTTCTGAATCAGGAAAACTAGAAGAAGTAGCTAGATTGTCTTCTAATTGGTTTAATAATTACTTAAAATAAGTGAAATGATTTTTAAAGATAGAAATGAAGCTGCACAGCTTCTCACAACAAAATTAGCAAAATACGCAAATACCGAGGGAGTCATTTTGGCTATACCAAGAGGTGGCGTACCATTAGGCTTTATCATTGCACAAGAATTAAACTTGCCATTAGAAATAATACTATCTAAAAAAATAGGACATCCTTATCATAAAGAATTCGCTATTGGTGCTACTACCTTAAAAGGTAGAATTTTGAGTGCAGCAGCAGCAGACATATCGCCTGTGTATATTGAAGAAGAAACGGCAAGGATAAGGGAATTACTTAAAAAGCGTTACACAGAATATTATGGCAACCAAAAACCCCTACTACTAAAAGATAAGATTCTGATTATAGTTGATGATGGCATTGCAACAGGTAACACGATTTTGTCAACTATTAAAATGCTAGCAGATGAAAAACCTAAAAAAATTGTTATAGCAATACCAGTTGCGCCACCAAGTGCTTTACAAAAACTTCAAGACTCACCTTATATAGATGAAGTCATTTGCCTATTAACACCTGTTAATTTTCAAGCCGTCGGGCAGTTTTATCAAAATTTTGACCAGGTAGATGATAATGAAGTGAAACGTTTATTAAAAATAAATGAAAACAGGCTCTTATAGAGTTTTTCTATAAAGCTATTCATCTATCAACCCAAAAGGATGAATATCCAATAGCTTAGTCGAAATATTTTCAGTGATAATTGGCGTAACAGCTTTTGAGGTATTAAACCAAATATATTCATCAAACTGCGAAGGTAGTACAGCTTGAAAATAATGACTCATACGTTCTGTTTGTGGTCTGTATATTACTCCAATAGCTCGTTCAAGTTTAGGAATACTTAATAATTCCCTCAATTTAATTTCTGTATCTTTTTTATGTAATGGTAGCGTAAAATTTGGTATGTGCGTTTTATGGCAAAGATTTTCATAACTACCTTCCATAGAATTATTGACGTTCATTACCGTCATAGTATCTCCCCAATTTTTAGCAGCAGCAACCGTTCCTGTATGTGTACCAAATCCAATATGATAAGACTTATCTCCAAAATATTCTTTACACAAATGCCCTATATTGATTTCGCCTCTTGAATACATTTCTGTAGACAAAGCATTACCAATATGAGAATTATGTGCCCAAACTATTGCTTTAGATTTTGTTCCATAGTAAGCCAGCAATGATTTTAAGGTATAAAACATATGAAAATCCCTCAAATTCCAGGATTCTGCACTGCCATAATACATCGCCTTATAATAACGTTCAGCATCTACCACAACCGTAGAATTTTGATATGCGTATAAATACTCTCGAGAATAGTTGAGTTTATTCCTGTTTTTTAATAGATCAAACAGCATATTCAACACATCTTTTTCACAGCTTTTTAATTGATTATTCAGTACTAATTTACCATAAGTGGCCGGATCTGCCATATATGGTGCAATACACGCATATCTTTTTTTTGCCAAACTTGCTAAATCTTTATCAAGCTCTTCTAAATATTTAATCACCAGGTCAATGGAGTTTTCCAATCCATAAAGATCCAATCCATAAAATCCAATGGTGTTTTGATGCCTTTCATTATATTTTTTAAGCCATTCCACAAAATCAAGTACTTCTCTATTTTTCCACATCCACTGCGGAAAACGTGCAAAAGGCATCCAATCCTGTTGTTTAAAATCATTTCTAACGTAATTGTTTATCTGTTCTGCATCAGACCAATCTGCTTCGGCACAAACAAAATTGAATCCTTTTTTTTCTATGAGTGCTTTTGTTATGGCTTGTCGAGCTAAATAAAATTCGGAGGTACCGTGTGATGCCTCACCCAATAAAACAACTTTAGCATCGCCTATTCTATCCAAAAGCTGGTCAATGGGGTAATCATTTATAGTTTTAAATGGAATAGAGTTGATACCTATTTCATCCACTAACTCCCTATCTGGATGTGATGCTTGACTTATAACAGGCAATACTTTAGGCTTTGGAATAAAGTATGTATCCCTTAGAGCTTTTTCATTATACTCCGTTTCAGAAACCCTTTCTGTAAATTCTAATATTGTGTGAGTCCAATCTGGCCCTGTTGGTGCTAATAATGTACCACCTACTTTCAATTGCTTTTTCATACTATCCAATACCTCTTTTACTTCTGAAGCTATTAAAATAATGTTGAAAGGTCCTTTTTCTTTCCAGCCAATTTCTGGAGTTCCTACTTTAACGAAAACATTGGTAATATTATTGGTCTTTAATACGTCTAATGTCCATTTTGCATAGGTTTCATTAGTTTCAATTGTATAGACCTCTTTGTAAATTTTAGATAGCACTACCAAGATATAAATAGAATCCACTCCCATTATCAGAATCTTTTCTTGTTTTTTAACTTTTAGTTGTTCTAACATTCGAGCGACTACAATTACTCTTGGTTCAATTTTTTTGAACTCATTTTCAATCCGTACATCCTCATAAAAGTAAGGATGGAGGTTTTCAGATAAAAAAAACTCCTCTGGAATATTTTGAAAGGCTTTTAGTAGTATTGGATTCTTTATCCCTTTATCTTTTAATTGAGTTATAATTCCTTGAGTTTTCATGTGTTTAATTTTTTAATTTTTTAATTTTCGATAAATCAATAAAATGAAAGCATGTCTACTTCAATTTGTAAGCATATATATTAGTCATTATCAAATGTAATCTAGTTAACTCATTCATGAAATGATTAAGGTCATTTAACGAATGTATTTTAAAAGTTTTTGTAAAGATTATATGATGTGAAATGTATTTGTTGCGTTGTGGTAACTAAATTTCAGTAATCCGAAAGGCTCATTACATTTTTAAAAATACAAGCTGAAAAGAGCTCATAAAAAGCGCTACCGAATTGGGTAAATTTTTTTTAAATTTTAGCAATAGTTCCAAAATAAATGTTTACTTCTTTGATTTTGATTATAGCATCATTATTATTGGCTACAAATTGAACTTGCAAGAATATATTTCATTATAAATCAATTTCGAGTGCAATTGGGCAGTGGTCGGATCCGTAATAATCTGAAAGAATAGTAGTAGTTTTAATTTTATTTACTAACGTATTACTTATTAAAAAATAGTCAATACGCCATCCTGTATTTCTTTCTCGTGCTTTAAAACGATAACTCCAGTAAGTATAGGCAATTTCATTGGGATGCAAGTATCTAAATGAGTCGATAAAACCTGCATTGATAAAGTTGTCCATTCCATCGATTTCTATTTGAGTATATCCGGCAGTTTTGTTGTAATTGGATTTATCATTTTTTAAATCAATAGCTTGATGAGCCACATTAAAATCTCCGCAAACAATAACTGGTTTAACTTTTTCAAGATTTTTTAAATAGTTAAGAAAATCTTTATCCCACTTTTTTCTATATGCTAATCTCTTTAATTCTTGCCCAGAATTTGGCACATACACATTAACCAGATAAAACTTTTGATATTCGGCACATTGTACTCTCCCTTCATTATCATGTTCGCTTATACCCCATATTATTGATTACGTTAATAGGTTTTGCTTTAGAAAGTATGGCAGTCCCTGAATATCCTTTTTTTTCTGCAGAATTAACATAGATGTTATAATTGGTAAATGAAGATAAAGTTTTGGTTACCTCCTTGGGTTGTGCTTTCGTTTCCTGTAAGCATAGTATTTCTGGATTAATCTTTTTTTTATCGATTCAATAAAATCCTTTTTTATGATGGCTCTTATGCCGTTGACGTTCCATGAAATAATAGTCATATTTTGCTTGTTTTTATAAAAACCTGCTTAAATATAGTAACAATAAATCACCTTATTTCAGATCGAACATAATTTAGTGTTGAGCTTATATTTGATTACCATAATATCCTCTATAAGCATGATGAAGGTCATTGTGAAATACTTTAATTAATCATAAATTAAACTATTATCCAAATTAATAATATTATGAAATAAATATTTATTTTAATATTCATTTGGATTTGGAAAAGATAATCAATGAAATATGAATTTTAACTAATAAAAGTATTGTTATGGCACTAAATTTTAATCAATTTGCAGCAGAAGCAAACGAATTTCTAAAAGATTATACTAAAGAATTAATTCTTGAAGGGGGTACCGATAAGGCTGGACGTATATTATCTTCCATATTGCATGGATTACGTGAAATAATATCAATAGAAGAATCATTACAATTAATAGCTCAATTTCCCATGTTTTTAAAAGCAGTATATGTAAATGGATGGTCCATACATAAAAAGAAGAAAGTTAAGAATGAATTTATTGACTTGATTAGAAAGTTTGATGGGGTTACTTCAATGCACGATTTTAAATCTTATGAGCTGGCAGAACAATATATTAATGCAACGTTTATCATGTTACACAGGTACATTTCTTTAGGCGAATTAGATGATATAAGATCTGAACTTCCTAAAGACCTTAAAGCTATGGTTTACCACAGAATAATGGTTTAAGAATTTTAAATTAAAAGTTATGAATACGCCTGAAAATTATCCACTACCAAAAAAAACTTTTGAAGCTTTGGCTACAAAACGACACTTACATTCTGTTTCAACATATCTTCCCATGCATAAAACAGGCAAAGAGCAAAATGAACACCTTGCACAAGCTAATTTAAAAAGCTGTATTAAAGAAGTGCATCAAGCTTTGACCAAACATCAACTAAAGGAAGAGGAAATAAACAACTATCTAAAACCTGTGAAAGACCTAATTGCTGATATAGATTTGTGGAGGAATCCTTCTGATGGTTTGGCGATTTTTTTAGATAAAGATGGTCTGAATTATTACCCATTCCCTATCGCGTTCGATACTCAAACTTATGTTTCTGATCATTTCTATTTAAAACCATTGCTACCCATATATCATGATAATGGTATTTATTACCTATTAGAATTAAGTGAAGACTATGTGAAGTTTTACGAGTGCTCTCGCTATGGCTACAAAGATCTTTATATTGAAGATTTTGCACCAAACCAACTGGAAAAGGCAGTTGGTTTTGATTATAAATCAAAAATGCTACAATTTAGAAGTGGTCATGCTGCACATGGTGCTGGATCTTTTCATGGACATGGAGAGGGAAAAGACGATCATAAAGAAGAAATGCTAGCTTTTTTTAGAGCAATAGATGCTGGAGTAAAGAAATTAATTACCGATGGGAAAGCTCCTCTGGTATTGGCTTGTTCATCTCCATTATATTCTATATATAAAGAGGCAAATTCATACCCAAACCTATATGAAAAATACATGAATGGTGATCCTGAATTTAAGAATAAGAAGAAAATGCATCAACAATCCTGGGAACTGATGCAAGACTACTTTAAGAAAACTAAAAAATATAAATTAGATATATTTACAGAATTGTATCATACTCCAAAAATATCTTATGACCCTTCTGAAATTATTCCAGCTGCAATAAACGGCAAAATAGATACGCTATTTGTAAAAAAAGGTGCTGACCTATTTGGTGTTTACAACAAAGAGAATAATCGTGTGCGCTTTGATGATTCAAAAGAATTGACGAATGCCTCCTTATTAAATCTTGCTTCTATATATACCTTTATGCAAAGAGGAAATGTATATGAGCTTGACCCAAAAGAAATGCCGGTTAAGGAACAACCAATTAATGCAATTTTTAGATATTGAATTTTGAATCAATATAGCATTCATAAAACTTAAAAGAAATATAAAATATAATCTTAAAAGATTTAATTAACGCATTAAAACAGAAACAGGGAAGCGTCTAGCTTCCCTGTTTCCTTTTGAAGATATTAATTTTATAATTTAACTTTAGAATAAATATGATCAATTTTATTCTATTTCTAAAATAAAACCGAAATTTAAAATGATTAAATCATATTATTAATTGCTTCATGATTAACATTGCATTTTACAATGAAAACCTGTGTTTTAAATAGAAACAGGAAACCAAAGTTTCCTGTTTCCTAAAGATCTTAAGTTTGTTATCTAACTTTCAAACAATTTTTCATGTAATCTTATCTCTAAAAATATACTAAAACTGCTATCAGCTTTACAACATCTTAAAATCTTCATGATCTGCACCATTTTGCAAAAATGTAGACCAATATTTTAATCTTTTAATGAAATAAATCAAAGAACTTTTTTAATTTTAATATGTAAATTTAATCCTCTTATTTTAATAAAACAATGATCTGGGTCAGTTTCAAATTATTTAACATTACATTCAAGAACAGGTAATTTGATTTATTAGAAAGACATCTTTTCATTGTTTTCTTCTAAAAGTTCCAAACTACGTTCTCCTAATATTATTACAAGATCCTCTTTTTCTACCGTTTCTTTTTTTAGCAAAAGTTGTGCTAATTTTTCTAATTCTGATTTGTGGTTTATTAAAAGATTTTTTGTTCT
>Ga0209121_10005323_pt1 | contig 11683 bp, 13 predicted proteins | sample Cruoilmetagenom3_FD_187292 | JGI IMG/M metagenome (GOLD analysis project Ga0209121, IMG submission 187292) | Oil polluted marine microbial communities from Coal Oil Point, Santa Barbara, California, USA - Sample 3 (SPAdes) (version 2) | ecosystem: Environmental > Aquatic > Marine > Oil seeps ...
CAACACCCGCACCGCACCGCGCATCTTGAACGACCCGCTGGTCTGGCACGCCTCTATCTTGCAGGCCAGATGCGGCTGATCGGCCAGCGAAAACAACGGTGTGCGCCGTACCAGCCCGGTCAGCCGACTATTCATTGTCGTCCTCCGCCTGAAACTGTTTCAGCAGCGCCATATCCACCGCCAAACCAGTGGCCATTCGCCCAATACCCAGTATTGCCACCGCGTCCTTTGATTGGGTCTGCATGCCAGTTCCTGTTTGCGGAATAGGCGTTGAAACACACCATAAGACCAACAGGCGCGTAAGCCACCAGCACCTGTATTCTTGGGGCGTCGGCGTTGCTATAAAGTATTGCGCTCTGATCCCGGCGCGCTAAAACCGAAAGATGTTGATATTTTCCTCGCAGTCTCTGGCCTATATTGCCGTTCCCAAAACCGGAACCACCGCCGTGGAAATGGCCCTGAAACCCAAGGCCGATATCCTGTTCACCAAACGCTACAAACACATGACGGCCCAGCGGTTTCATGTCCGGATTGCCCCCTTTCTGGACACTCAAATGGGCCTGCGCCCTGACCGGTTTGCTGTCATGCGCGACCCCGAAGAACAAATCCGCAGCTGGTTCCGCTATCGCACCCGCGAGGCAAAAGAGGGCAGCGATGCCAGCACCAATGGTGTCAGTTTTGACGAATTTGTGCTGGGGGTGATCTCGGACGATCCACCGCCCTATGCCCGGATCGGCAGCCAACATAATATGCTGACCTCCGGCAGGGCACAGGTGTTGGTGCATCATCTGTTCGCCCACGAAACCCCACCATTGTTTCAAAGTTTTCTGAACGAACGCTTTGGTCAGGAAATCACCCTGAAGCAAAAAAATGTCTCGCCGCAAACTGACGCTCCGCTTAGCGTGGATATACGCGCCAGAATGCGCGCCGCCCGGCCCGCTGAATTTGACCTATACAATCGCCTGATGGATTCGGGCGGGCATTTAAAAACGCCCATCAATTAGGCCCCGGATCAGGGTTGGCCGACACAGGCCTGCACTGGCCTGCACTGGCCTGCACTGCGCAAAACCCCTTTCCAAACCTGACAGTCTGGTCTATACGCGCGACTTCACGCGGGGCTACAGCCTTGGAGGAGCCCCGCCCTTACATTTGGAGAATTATCATGGCTGGAGAGATCCCAGATCTCGTCGCCCAGGAACGGACGGGGACAGGCAAGGGCGCCGCTCGTCAGGCACGCCGCGAAGGCATGGTTCCGGGTATCGTTTTTGGTGGCGACACAAACCCGCTGCCCATCAATATCCCGTTCAACGTCCTGTTCAAACGGCTGAAAGCCGGACGGTTCAAGTCGACGCTGTTCAACCTGAAGGTTGAAGGCCATGACGACGTGCGGGTGATCTGCCGCGACGTGCAGCGTGACGTTGTCAAGGATTTGCCGACCCACCTGGACCTGATGCGCCTGCGTCGCACCACCAAAGTTAACCTGTTTATCCCGGTTGAGTTTGTTGGCGAAGAAGAATGCCCCGGCCTGCGCAAAGGCGGCGTTTTGACCGCTATTCGCCCCGAGGTGGAACTGAATGTGACCGCCCAGGACATCCCCGAAAGCGTCATCGTTGACCTGTCGGAAATGAACGTTGGCGACGTGGCCACGATTTCCATGGTGACCCTGCCTGCAGGGTCCAAAGCAACCATCGACCGTGATTTCGTCATCGCAAACATCTCTGCCCCGTCAAGCCTGCGCTCGGCTGACGACGGTGATGATGACACAGCCGTAGCGGACGCGGATGCGGACGCCACCGAAGAATAAGCTGGAATAGCCAGACTTCTGGGTATTGATTGCAGAACGGGGCCCATTCGCGGCCCCGTTTTTTTTGTGCGCGCCTGCTGCGTGACAAACCCGGCTGCGACATCCCGGCGCCCCGACACTGGATTTCCCGACGATCCTAAGGTATATTACCCGCAGATAGCCACAGCCCTGTCACGGAACGGACGCGCGCCATGAAACTCATCGTCGGCCTTGGAAATCCGGGGGGGAAATACGCCCGGAACCGGCACAATATCGGCTATATGGCAGTGGACCGGATTGCCAAGGATCACGGCTTTGGCCCGTGGAAGTCCCGCTTTCAGGGGCTGCTGGCCGAAGGACGGCTGGGCGCGGAAAAAGTGCTGCTACTGAAACCCGAAACCTTCATGAACCTGTCCGGCCAATCCGTAGGCGAGGCGATACGTTTTTACAAACTAGACCCGGATCAGGTGATCGTGCTGCATGACGAACTGGACCTCGCCCCCGGCAAGACCCGGGTCAAACATGGCGGCGGCCATGCTGGACATAACGGGCTGCGCTCGATCCACGGCCATATCGGCGACGGCTATGGGCGGGTGCGGCTGGGCATTGGCCATCCGGGGCGCAAAGAGCTGGTATCGGGGTATGTCCTGCATGATTTCGCCCGCGCAGATGCCGACTGGCTGGAGAACCTCATGCGTGGCATCTCTGACGGCGCGCCCTATCTGGCCGCCGGTGATGATGGCAAATTCATGAACGCAGTTGCCCTGCGCACCGTACCACAACGCCCATCGCCCATCGCGAAGACGCCCGCCAGGGCGGATAAGCCCGCCGCGCCGCCGCCTGACACCAGATCAGCCCTGCAAAAACTAACGGATCGCTTCAACTGACCCTGTCTCAGGCCCTTACCACACAGGCCCAGGCCTGCACCGCGCTGGGCTCGCCTTTCATGGGGCAGTTGCTCACCCTTCTGGCCGAAAACTGGCCGCGCGACAGTGACCTGGGCCAGCTTTTCGCCAAGTGGCCGGGCGATATCGGCCCGCACGGTGCCTCGCTGCCGCTGCGGATCGCCGGGGGCCTGCACGCTTTGGTCCTAACAGACCGTGACCCGGCGCTCTGTGCCGCTTACCCGCCCAACAGCACGGATGACAAAACTCTGACCGCCGCCATCCTGTCGGCGCTGACCACACATCAAGACTTTCTGCTAAACTGGGTGCAAAGCCCACCGCAAACCAACGAGGTCCGGCGCAGCGCCGCAATCATCCCGGCAGCCCATTGGCTGGCGACGCGCATAAACCTACCCTTTATCACCTCGGAACTGGGGGCCAGCGCCGGGCTGAACCTGATGTGGGACCGCTATGCACTGACAGCCAAAAACCAAACCCTTGGCCCCCCTGACCCGGTGCTGACCCTGACACCAGACTGGACCGGTCCCGTTCCAGCCTCCGCCCTAATCCGCGTCGCCGACCGGCGCGGCGTTGACCTGAACCCACTCGACATCACCGACCCCACGCAAACCCTGCGCCTGTTTGCCTATCTCTGGCCGGACCAACCGCACCGCATGGCCCTGACCCGCGCCGCCATCGCTGCGCAAACCGCGACAATTGATGGGGGCGATGCCATCGACTGGCTGGAAACCCGCCTATCCCAGCCGCAAAAGGGCCACCTGCACCTGATATATCACACCGTCGCCTGGCAATATTTCCCGGACCAGACCCAACAACGCGGTACCGCCCTGATCGAGGCGGCTGGCGCGCGTGCCACAGACTCTGAGCCGCTGGCCTGGTTTGGCATGGAAAGCGATGGTGATACCAAAGGTGCTGCGCTTACCTTGCGCCTGTGGCCGGGCGATCAACACATTCCCTTGGGGCGCGCCGATTTTCACGGGCGCTGGATTAATTGGGCGGTTTCCTGACCGGGTTCCGCAACGTCGGGTTTGCCTGCGCCGATGGTTCGCTGTCTGGTACATACACTAAGAACTACTGGGGGAAGACTATGCGCAGTTTCGGAAAATGGCTAGGTCGGCTGCTGCTGGTCCTGATCTTGGCGGCCGCAGTTGTCGGGTTCTGGAAACGTGAACAGATTATGCGCCTTCTGGCGGTAAACTCGCTGTTCAACGCAGAAAAGATCGTCACCAACTTCTCGAACATGAACGCCGCCTTCCTGACCACCCCGGTCAGCCGGGGCGATGGCCCCATCAGTCCCCTGCCCCATGGCGCCGAATGGACGACCCCGCCACCCGAGCTGCCCGCATGGATCACCGACCGCTCTGTCACCTCACTGCTGGTAATGCAGGGCGGAGACATCCGCTACGAAGAATACTTCCTTGGCACCACCCCCGCAGATCGGCGCATTTCCTGGTCGGTCGCCAAAAGCTTCCTGTCGTCGCTGTTCGGCGTGCTGATGGCCGAAGGCGCGGTTACGTCGCTGGACGACCCGGTCACCAAATACGCCCCCAAGCTGGCAAACACCGCCTATGACGGTGCCAGCATCCGTAACGTGCTGAACATGGCCAGCGGCGTGGTGTTTGACGAGGACTACCTGGACAAAAATTCAGATATCATACGCATGGGCCGCGTCATCGCCCTGGGCGGCACGCTGGACGATTTCACCGCCAGCTTCAGCGAAACTTTTGCGGCACCGGGAACGGCCTGGCAATATGTGTCGATCGACACCCACGTAGTTGGCATGATTATCCGCGGCGCCACCGGGCGCGACATCCCCGACCTGTTATCGGAAAAGATCATCGCCCCGCTGGGCATGGAGCAGGCGCCCTATTACATCACCGATGGCGCAGGCACGGCCTTTGTGCTGGGCGGGCTGAACCTGACCACCCGCGACTATGCCCGCTTTGGCCAGATGATTCTGCAAGACGGCGAATATAACGGCAAGCAGATCGTGCCAGCCGACTGGATCGCCGCCGCGACCGCCGCCAGTGCCCCCACTAAGCCGGGTGACCGGCAATATGGCTTTCAATGGTGGAGCCCGTCCGATGCCCGCGACGGCGAATTCTTTGGCCATGGAATTTATGGCCAATACATCTATATCGATCAGCCAAAAGGCGTTGTGATCGTATCAACTGCGGCCGACCGGCAGTTCCGCGAACCCGGAATCAGCACAGGCAATATCGAAGTGTTTCGCAAAATCGCCGAAAGCCTGTAGAAGGGCCCCCCATGGAACCTGATGATAGCCTGAACGTATTGGGGGGCAACCTGGCCCCCTGCTCAACCGATCCCCTGACCGGCTTTTTCCGCGATGGCCATTGCAACACCTGTGACGCCGATCACGGCAGCCACACCGTTTGCGCGGTAATGACGGCCGAATTTCTGGCGTTCTCCAAATATGTCGGAAACGATCTGAGTACCCCTCGCCTTGAATATGGATTTGCCGGGCTAAAGGACGGAGACCACTGGTGCCTGTGCGCCGCGCGCTTTCTGCAGGCCTTTGACGAGGGCTGCGCGCCCTTGGTCAACCTGGCCGCAACCCATCAACGCGCGCTGGAAATCGTGCCGTTGCAAACACTGCAAGCCAGCGCATTCTGAAAAGAAAGAGCAGCGCCCGACAATCCGGTCCGCTACTCTTTTCCAATGCTTCAAAATTTAACCGGTTGGTTTACCCGCTGGCAACACGGCCTTCGGTGTCGGACATGTCAAAGCCCAGAAACTTGGCGACGGTAAAGATATCCTTGTCGCCACGCCCACACATGTTCATGCAGATCAGGTGATCTTTGGGCAGATCGGGCGCGATCTTCATCACATGCGCCAGCGCATGGCTGGGCTCCAGCGCGGGGATAATACCTTCCAGCTGGCAACTTAGCTGAAACGCCTCCAGTGCCTCGACATCGGTGATCGCCACATATTGCGCCCGGCCAATATCATGCAGCCAGGAATGCTCTGGCCCGATGCCGGGATAATCCAACCCGGCGGAAATCGAGAACCCTTCCAGGATTTGCCCGTCATCGTCCTGCAACAGATAGGTACGGTTGCCATGCAACACGCCGGGGCGGCCTCCGGTCAGTGACGCGCAATGCTCCATCTTGGCATTCACGCCTTTGCCGCCGGCCTCGACCCCGATGATGTTGACGCTTTTGTCGTCCAGAAACGGGAAAAACAGCCCCATCGCGTTTGACCCGCCGCCGATGGCGGCAATCAACGTGTCCGGCAGACGCCCTTCGGCGGCGTGCATCTGCTCTTTGGCTTCCTTGCCGATAATGCTTTGAAAATCCCGCACCATCGCCGGATAAGGATGCGGCCCGGCCACGGTACCGATACAATAAAACGTATCACGCACATTGGTCACCCAATCGCGCAGCGCGTCGTTCATCGCGTCCTTCAACGTACCGCGGCCCGAGGTCACCGGGATTACCTCGGCCCCCAACAGACGCATCCGGAACACATTGGGGGCCTGACGTTCCACATCATGCGCGCCCATGTAGACGACGCATTTTAACCCGAACTTGGCGCAGACCGTGGCGGTTGCCACCCCGTGCTGGCCCGCCCCGGTTTCGGCGATGATCCGGGTCTTGCCCATGCGACGCGCCAGAATGATCTGGCCCAACACATTGTTGATCTTATGCGCGCCGGTGTGGTTCAGCTCGTCCCGTTTCAGGTAAATCTTGGCCCCGCCCAGATGCTGAGTCAGCCGTTCTGCATAATACAACGGCGACGGGCGGCCCACATAATTGGTCCACAGATCGTTCATCTCATCCCAGAACACCGGATCCGTCTTGGCCTTTTCATATTCTTCCTCAAGGCTCAGGATCAGCGGCATCAAGGTTTCGCTGACAAACCGCCCGCCGAAATCGCCGAACCGGCCATTTTCATCGGGGCCGGTCATAAAAGAGTTGAAAAGATCGTTCATAGCAGCGCCTTTCGCAGCAAGATCGGGACCATTCGTGAATATGGCAGCCGTCGCCAGTTTTCCAGCAGAAACCACGCGCACGACCCCCCAAAACTTTTACAAAAGTTTTGACAAAATTCTTGCGAAGAATTTTTGGCCTCACCGCGAACCGCAGTTTTTTGTCAGATAGCCCTGCGCCGCTTGCAATATCCGCAACTGTACGGCCTTGCTTACCCCATGGCCGCACTGACAAAAGCGCGGATCAGGGTGGCGTCCTTGACCCCCGGCGCGCTTTCCACACCAGAAGATACATCCACCTGTCGCGCGCCGGTCATCGCAATCGCCTCGGCCACGTTGTCCGGGGTCAGCCCGCCGGCCAGCATCCACGGCACCGGCCAGCGGCGTCCGGCAATTAGCCGCCAGTCAAAGGCCAGCCCGTTGCCGCCGGGCAGATCAGCGCCCTTTGGCGGCTTGGCATCCACCAGAACCTGATCGGCCACACGCAGATATTCCTGTAACGCGGGCAAATCGCCCTCGTCCGCCACGCCCACGGCCTTCATCACCGGTAAGCCATAGCGATCCTGCACCTCGGCCACGCGTTCAGGCGACTCGGACCCATGCAGTTGCAACATGTCCAGCGGCACCGCGTCGATCAGATGGTCGAGAAAGCTGTTGTCGGCATTCACCGTCAGCGCCACCTTGCAGATGCCGTCCGGCACGGATGCTGCCATAAACGCCGCATCCCGCAGCGCCAGATTACGCGGTGATTTCTTGAAAAACACCAATCCCACATAGCGCGCGCCGGCCAGCAAGGCGGCCGGAATATCGGCACTTTCGGTCAGGCCGCAGATTTTGACGCGGATGTCGGATGGCATGACCGGTTCAACCCGCTTCGTCCAGAATGGCCAGGACTTCGTCCTTGCCCTGGTGCTTTTCATTCTTCAACCGGGACACTTCGCGTTCCAGCTTGCGCACCTGGGCTGTGCTTTGCCCCGCCACGCGACGATGCTTGAATTCGCGCAGCCATTCCCAAATGAAACCAATGATCAGCCCGGCGGCAATGCCGCCCAACACAACCACAAACAATGGCAAACTGATGCCCGGATCATAGCCGAACAATTCGGCCAGGGCCTGAGGCAGCAATTTCAGGGTCACCATACCCCGATTGGCCAAGGACATCGAAATCAAAATGACCCCAAGTGTCCCCAGAAATGCATAGCGAATATATCGCATTGGATTACTTTCCGTTCAGTCGGTCCCGCAGCAGTTTGCCGGTCTTAAAGAACGGCACATGCTTTTCTTCCACATGCACTGTTTCGCCGGTCCTGGGATTGCGACCAATGCGCGCGTCGCGCTGTTTCACCGAAAACGCGCCGAAGCCGCGCAGTTCAACCCGGTCGCCGCGTGACATGGCACTGGTCACTTCTTCGAACACCGTGTTCACGATCCGCTCTACATCACGCTGGTAAAGATGCGGATTCTCATCGGCTATTTTTTGTATCAGTTCCGACCGGATCATTGACCGTACCCTCCCAAGGCAGCAGATTACGCTTTGCACTTTTGGCTTTGACTATAGGAACAAACTCCGCTGTCGGAAACCAGAACTGTTGGAATATGCTCGGAAATTCCCATCTCTGACGGCTGTTTTCCCTTCAGGGGGCAAATGATCAGCGAAACTTTGCCGTCGCAATGCCCTGCGGGCCCGCCTGCCCGCCGTAGCACCCGCATTGATTCGCAGCTATTGCCTTGCCATAACAACACATCGCTCAACCTTGCTTTAGAACCGATAATCGCGCCCGTGTTTGCGGCATCCGGGCCAGCAATGCCTCGACCAGAAAAAAGCCCCGCAACCTTTTGGCCACGGGGCTTTTCGATTTCAATCGTAAGGCTGGCTTATTCGTCGTCGCCCGTCTTCAGAGCGGCGCCCAGGATATCACCCAGCGATGCGCCCGAGTCCGAGGAACCATACTGTTGGACGGCCTCTTTCTCTTCAGCGATCTCGCGTGCCTTGATCGACAGCCCCAAACGGCGGGTCTTGCTGTCCACGTTGGTAACGCGCGCATCGACCTTGTTGCCGACGCTGAACCGCTCGGGGCGCTGTTCGGCACGGTCACGGGACAGGTCAGAGCGGCGGATAAAGGATTTCATACCTTCATATTCCACCTCAATGCCGCCATCCTCGATCGCGGTCACTTCGACCGTGATGATCGAGCCACGCTTGACGCCACCAATGGCCTCGGCGAACTTGTCGCCACCCAGCGCCTTGATCGACAGGCTGATGCGCTCTTTGTCGGTATCAACCTCGGACACAACCGCCTGAACGATGTCGCCCTTGCGATAGTTCTGAATGGCATCTTCACCACGCTCGTCCCAAGACAAGTCCGACAGGTGAACCATGCCGTCGATGTCGCCTTCGAGACCGACGAACAGACCGAATTCGGTGATGTTCTTGACCTCGCCCTCGACTTCGGTGCCCTCGGGGTGCGTTTCTGCAAACACTTCCCACGGGTTACGCTGGGTCTGTTTCAGGCCCAGAGACACACGACGCTTGGCACCGTCGATTTCCAGAACCATGACCTCAACCTCTTGCGAGGTGGACACGATCTTGCCCGGATGGACGTTCTTTTTGGTCCAGGACATTTCGGAAACGTGCACCAGACCTTCGACGCCCGGCTCCAGCTCAACAAAGGCACCGTAATCGGTGATGTTGGTCACGCGACCGGTATGCACCGAACCCAGCAGGTACTTGGCACCAACCAGATCCCACGGATCTTCTTGCAGCTGTTTCATGCCCAGGCTGATACGGTGGGTTTCCTTGTTGATCTTGATGACCTGAACCTTGATGGTTTCACCGATCGTCACGATCTCGGATGGGTGGTTGACCCGGCGCCATGCCATGTCGGTAACGTGCAACAGCCCGTCAACACCGCCCAGATCAACAAACGCACCGTATTCGGTGATGTTCTTGACCACACCGTCGACTGCCTGACCTTCGGTCAGATTGGCGATAACCTCGGCGCGCTGTTCGGCACGGCTTTCTTCCAGAATGGCGCGACGCGACACAACGATGTTGCCCCGGCGACGGTCCATTTTCAGAACCTGGAACGGCTGTTTCAGACCCATCAGCGGGCCGGCATCGCGTACAGGGCGCACGTCAACCTGGCTACCGGGCAGGAACGCAACTGCGCCGCCCAGATCCACGGTAAAGCCACCTTTGACACGACCAAAGATCGCGCCTTCGACACGCTCTTCTTTTTCGTAGGCTTTTTCCAGACGATCCCAGGCTTCTTCACGACGGGCCATTTCGCGCGAAATAACGGCTTCGCCGCGCGAGTTTTCGACCTGACGCAAGAATACCTCGACCTCATCGCCGGGGGCGATTTCGGCGACTTCTCCGGGATTTGCAAATTCTTTGATATCAACGCGGCCTTCCATCTTATAGCCGACGTCGATGATGGCTTGTCCCGCTTCAATCGCGATGACCTTGCCTTTGACAACAGTCCCCTCTTCGGGCGTGTCCATTTCGAAGCTTTCGTTCAGGAGGGCTTCGAATTCCTCCATAGATGTCTCATGAGCCATTAGGGTCTCAGTTTCCTTTACATATTGTTGTTGCGGGCCGCGCGGTTGTCTCCGCCGGTCTTTCGGGTTTCAGTTGGTCCACAGGCCATATGCAAAACAAAGAGGGCCGGAGGTTCCGACCCTACTCGATATCTCTGTTCTACGGCGTTTTCACCTTGTTGACGGGGCGTCTATACCCAAACCGGGCAACGGACGCAAGAGAAACGGGTTGATTGCCCGATCAGGCCGCAACCTGTTCCGGTTCGGGGTCGTGCACTGCGGCATCCTCCCTGTCCAAACCAATATAGGCCTTCAGCACCTCGGCTTCACGCGCCGTCAACGTCGGTCGGGCCGTTCGGCCATACCCCTGTAAATTCCTGCCATATTCGGGAAACTTCTCAGTAAGTTCCGCGCGGGCACCCGCCGAAAAACTGGAAATCGCCATGTCGCCGGGATATAAACTTTCGGTCGGCAACCCGTTGGAAACAAGAACCTCGTGCCGGTCAAAAAGCAGATGAAAATATTCGACGCCCTCGATAACATCCGCAGGGCGTGATGGCGTGGCCCCTACCAGATGTTTGGCTGCAACCAGAACTTCGCGCGACCGGAACAGCAACTCTGCCTCCCAGCCTTTGACAAGAACCCGATGCTGTGGCGATACCCATAGATCGCAATAGGGCTGCGCCGGTCCAAGATAGTTTTTCGGGATACAGACGGGGCGGTGGCTTGGGTCACACAACAGATCAGAAAAGCCCAGCTTGCGGGACGACATCCAACGTAGCGGCGTGGCCTGCCCGCTGGCATTCAGAACAATATCCCCGGGGGTCAGCGATTCTACCGGAACATCCCCATCGGGTGTCCGGATCAAAGTACCGGCCACAAAACAAACCAGAATTTCGGTAATTTCGTTAAAGGTGTCAAGGGCATGGGCCCCATTTGGAAAGGCGTCCATCGTTGCCATTGTTCCGTTGGGCCCCAACAAAAAGAAATAGCGCTGGCCGTCATCCGTGGTGATCACCACGACCTTTTCGCCGCGCAGATCCTCGCCGTTAACATTCTTCAGCTTGTTGCTTGACGGCAAATACCCGGAAAACTCGACCGAGAAATACCGCTCCACCCCATCTACAAGAACCATTGTATCCGGATCAAAGCCGCCGTTGTTATATTCCAACAACAGATCGCCGCTGTCACCGCTGGAAAACACCAACGTTGTGGTGGGCGTCGTGTTGGTGCCCTGCACGTTCAGATAAGCATTGTTTGCGGTGGAGCTATCGCCCCTCGCATAAAAGCTTGCCGTAGCCATCGCCTGTATCTCGCCTGCCCGCAGAAACTTATGATTGTTTCTTGTTTTTACTTAAACTCTTGTGAGTTGTGGCATTGTCATGCCCAATTAAGGCGGAAATAAGGCAGCGTGCCGTAATTCACCGCCAGGGTCTTGGCGATGCTTGTGGCAAATTGGTTTCCTGCAGGCTTTGGGGCTGCCTTCAGCAATACCGTTCGGGGCCG
>Ga0209121_10005324_pt1 | contig 11683 bp, 10 predicted proteins | sample Cruoilmetagenom3_FD_187292 | JGI IMG/M metagenome (GOLD analysis project Ga0209121, IMG submission 187292) | Oil polluted marine microbial communities from Coal Oil Point, Santa Barbara, California, USA - Sample 3 (SPAdes) (version 2) | ecosystem: Environmental > Aquatic > Marine > Oil seeps ...
CATTTTGAGGATTTTTCCAGCGAAGATTGGCAAAATGCAATCAATCTATCATTTACAAGCCATATAAACTTGATCAGGCAGGCTTTACCGTTTCTAAAAAAGTCAAAATCCCCTTCTGTCTTAGCCATTACATCTTTTACTATCAAAAATCCTTTAGATAACTTGATCCTTTCCAATTCTATTCGTACCGCAACAGCGGCACTGATAAAGTCCCTGACATTTGAGTATGGCAAAAACGGCATCCGTTTCAATTCAATCCTCCCGGGATGGACCAACACAGATAGAGTAAAGAACTTAATCAAAATAAAAGCAGAATCTGCCGGAAAAACAAGTGAAGAAATTGAAACAGCCATTAGACAAATTATTGACAAAGCTGTTGTGTCAGAAGGAGTGATAGATCTCCATGAGGCTGCAGGAATTAAAAATCCTGATATCTCTATCCTCTCTGAAGATTTTCTTAAAGATATCAAAGGTATGAAACACAAGAATGTAGCTATAGCTCTTCTTGAAAAACTTCTTAATGATGAAATACGAACAAGAACAGGTAAAAACTTCATACAAGGACAAAAACTCTCTGAAATGTTACAAAAAGCAATTAAAAAATATCAGAATAACTTACTAACCTCAGTTGAAGTAATAGAAGAATTAATAAAAATTGCAAAAGAGATAAAAACAAATGATGAAGATATGGAAGCATCAGGATTAAGTGAAGAAGAGATAGCCTTCTATGATGCTCTAGTAGATGATGATAGTGCTAAGAATGTACTAGGGGATGACATATTAAGAGAGATTGCTCAAGAGTTAGTAGAAAAAGTAAAAAAGAATACTTCTATAGACTGGACCATCAGGGAAAGTGTAAAGGCTAAATTAAGAATTCTTGTAAAAAGAACTTTACGAAAATACGATTACCCCCCTGATAAGCAGAAAAGTGCTATCAAGAAAGTATTGAAACAAGCAGAGCTATTTGCAAGTAATGAAATAGAAACAATATAGGAGAAAACAATAAATTCTATCCCTCGTAAATATATTTTATTAACTCTTTTGCATACTCTAACTCTCCTTCATTCCTAACAAATACAAGGGTATTTCCTGTCCCCCAATGCCCTTTTTTACTTACATCCTCTACATTATCCTTAGGACTATCTATATCTTTATAATCAATACTTAAATATATACTAACCTTACTCTTCTTTATCTCTATACAAGCAAAATTCTTTATTGTTTTATATGCCCAGTAAAGCTTCAACTCTTTCTTCTGTACATCATCACCTAAACTTAAGATATACTCATCTAACTCTTTCACATATTCCTTAATATTTTTATTAGCATTCTTTAATTTATAAGAAACTTTATACCTACTATAGTCATAGTTAGAAGCTGAGGTTAATGATTTCTTCTCTGTAGTTGCAGATGCCAATTGAATCATAAGGAAACCATTCTCAAAAACTGTGTATCTAATCAATTCAATATTTCTATTCATTTGCTTAATAGCATTATCATCATATTTATTAAAATCTGAAGCTATACACAATAGTCTAGGATTACTCCAATCTATATCTACTTTATCTTTCAATTTATCCCTACAAAGAACATCAAATTCTGCCTTATGCTCCATAAACCAATCTAAGTAGAAAAGACCTTGATTAATTACGTTGGAATTAGAATCCAATTTATATTCGATAATAACAGGACAATTATTTTCATCTAAACCTAAACTATCTACTCTCCCTTCATCTACAATATATTCAGAGGCTAAGAACTTTACCCCAAACAGTTTCTCCATATTCTTTTCAACAATATCCTGTATTTCTCTCTCTAAATGAAGTTTCTTTGATTTGATTGATGTTGCTTTCTGATTAGAAATATTGAAAAGTTTAATTTCTGACATATTGATCAAGATAAAAATTAATTCTCTATTATATATTTAAAACGAAATAATATCATTACAGTAATTAATTTAAACAAAATTTTTACAACTCCCTGAATCAGTTAACATGACATCAAGATAGCTATATTACTCATTGTGATCACTCACCGTTGAGTAAAGTTCACAAAGAACTTAAGAATATTATTTAAGAGCTTTGTAAACCCCATCCTTCTTAATCCCAAAGAACTTCTTTATTTCTTCTGTATCCAATTTCCTTAATGCTTTCTTTTGTCTTATCTCCCCCCAAAGGATATTCATACCTTTATCTTCATTTTGAGATAATAATTCTCTAACCCTAAAGAATGTAATATATGATATTAAATCAGTTATTTCTAAACCACCTGATAGAAAACTTTTTTCTGCAAAACAAAGTGCCGTTAGTCTTTCCTTTATTAGAGTGGGAGTCTGCCCATTAATTGTGGGTAAGTGACCTTCCTTACAAAGATTTAAAGTCTTAAGAAGAAGATGATACCGAGAACTTTTGTAATGAATACTGCGATGAATCTCTAACTACCCAATTAGCAGAAAACCCATCAATACTTACTGATATAAAGGATGAACATGGTAGATGTACAAATATAGGGGAAGCAGATATTAAAAAGATTGGAGACTACTACTATGTAGAATACCCAATACTCTTTGAAAGTTCTGATACCCAATATTACTTCATTCCTCTACTCTTAGATACTACTTCAAAGATATCTGGCTTCTACATTGCTGAGGAGAAATATTAAAGAAAGATAGGGGAGAACCAGGAAATACTTTAAGAGTTTCTTCACACTGTGTATCGGTATCCCACGATATCTTTTACTTACAAATTATCAATGCCTATAGTATAATGTATTTCTTTGTTGTACCTTTACAATTTAGGAGTATACATGATTACAAGTCTCGAAAAATTATGTGTAATACAATGTGCTCTGGGTAATATAGAGCACCTAAAACCACCGTTTAATGAAAGAGAGGAGGAAAACATCCTCTACTCATTAAATGAGATGCTACAAGTGCTACCTTCTACCATCGGCGGAACACGTCATTTTAATATCTGTGTTAAGCGACATAATGGTAGGGTTTGGAATTTGTATAGAATTCGAAGACATATGAAAATAAAAAAAACTGTTCACTAATTCCTCACTTAAAACAAGCCAAATACAACAAAGAAACCCTATACCCTTGTACGTAACAATATGTTACACAAAAAAATACAAGGGTATAGGAAGAATTTTAAAACTCTATTCTTCCAAACCAACCCCAATCAACATTTATAAAAAAGAAAGGTAAACAACCAACTACAAAAAGAACTACCAAACCGATAAACAGTACATACCTCAACCACCCTTTCTTAATTTTACTTAAAAACAAAACAAGTAAGACATAGAAAGAAGAAATAACAGGAAACATATACCTACCCTGTAAAGCTAAAACAGGATGCCCTCTCCTAAGATACATATCATAATTCTGAACAAAAAAAAGAACTAAAAGATAGAATAGGGTAGAAACAGATAAAAACTTAACCACCTTACTAAACCCCTTCCACCTAACAATACCAACAACTACTGCAAGAAAGATAAAAAATAAATAGAAAGGAATAATATAATTAGAAGCAAACAAACTCTCATCACCCATAATACCAACAACTCGTTTAACCATCTCCCAAACCCACAAACCAGAATACCTAACCGGATCTAGCCTCTCACCACTAATAACCATATCAAAAACATTAACCTCAACCTCAGGAATCCACACCATATCCCTAACAAATACTCCATTCTCTAAACACTGATCATATGTTAAAACATCCAAACAGCTTGGAGTAAGAGAATGAAACTTAACTAAATTAACACCATAAACACCCAAATTCATAACAATAAGCAATACCAATGGTATTAATAAATATAAAACCTTACCCCTAAACCCCTCTCTCCACACTCTCCAATTCCTAACTACATCTATACCAATTAAAACAACTAGAATAAAAGCTAAAGGCAAGATTGTATACTTAGTTAAAGTACCCAAACAGAGTATAATTAACATCCATAACAAATACTTAACACTCCCAGTATTCTTTAAACCCTTTACAAAAAACAATATCCCAAAAACAGCAAACATATTCCCTAAATTATCATAATTAATCGCACTGGAAAGAAACAGAAACATTAATGTATTACTAAGCAAAAACACAGGAAGAATTCTCAACCACTTACTCTTAAAAAACTCCTTGGAAAGCAAATACACGCCAACTAATGTACCAAAAGAATACAAAGCATTAAAAACTCTAAGAAGAATTACCTGATTAAAATTAAAAGTAACATCATTTAAATTCAAAATCCTTCCATTAACCCAAAAGTATAGATATGGAAGATGCTCTATATCCCTCCACTGATATGTATCCACACTATTCGTTGGCATACCAAAAGATTTAGAAAACTCCTGAGACACTCTCAAGTGATACCAAGAATCAGGAGATACACCCATCTTTAAATTGAATGCTAAATACAGAGTAAAGGATAGGAATATGATAATTAAACCAAACAGTATGAAATTTTGTATACTAATCTTCTCTCTTTGCAAAAAACACATCTCTTAATTTAAACTCTCTCACAAAAACCACAATTAAAATAAGCACTACCAGAAGTAAGACAAACATAATCCCCCGATCAAGTACAGCCAACTGCATAATTTGACCCTTACTCAAACCAATACTCTGAGATGTAATTAAAAATACAGCCTCACGAATACCAAGAGATCCAGGAGTAATACTGATAAGCAGGGAAACACCAGAAAGACAGGTATACAACAATATATCTAAAACCCTCACCCCAATTCCTAACGCCAAAAACTCTAAAAATGTAATAACTCCATTAAGAAATATACTCCCCAATGTTACTCCTACCAAACTCAAAAAAAGCTTCTTTCCTTTCACAATCATATCCCAGCTATCCATAAACTTACTCACAAAAGCAATGAGTTTAGAAATAATACCTGAATCTTTTTTTAACACCTTCTTAAACGGAAATCTCACAAATATTAAAAACAACATACCCAATAGAAGAAACCCAAAGAAAAGTGTAAGAAGAAGATAGAACTCTCCACTTAAAACCCATTTAGTTAGCAATGTGAATAAAGCAATAATCGCATACATTAAAAACAAAATAATATAATAACCATACAGGGTTGATAAAAATTTTGTATACTCAAAATCATACTTCATTTTCAAATATGTAGCCCTAAACACAGCTCCAGCCCTGAGTGGAAGAAGATAGTTACCAATACGAGAGAGGGTAGAAAGATAATAACTCTCTTTTAAAGAAATATCTTTTTTAAAGACCCTTAGTGTAATAAGAATAAAGAAACCCTCTAACAGGAATACAACCAAAAACAGTAACATAACGATAATAATATACAGAATATTTACATTTCCCAGAACCTCAATAATCTCTTGATTCCGATATATATATATCCCGAAAAGAGCAATTACTAACACCGTCATACCAATAGAGAATAGATTTTTAATACTCTTTTTACTCATGCCTTCCCCTTTCAATCTTACTTAAGATTCTTTCCTGGTTGTTGATAATCCTGCGAATATTTTTAAACAGTACAACAAAAAAGATACACATATACAGAATAGAACATACAATGATAGAAATAGTGAAAAGAACCGTAGTTGAAAAAGAGTAGAACAATATATTTAATAATATAAAAAATAGTAAGATTAATGTAAGAATCAGTATTGGTTTGTAAATAACTAAGAAGGAAAGAATAATATACGATGTTTTAAAAGCATACTTAACTACACTCTTGGCCACTCTTGATGTCCTACCCTTAAAATACTGTACAGACACAGGAACCTCTACAATTCTCAAACCTTTAAAAGACATATCTAGGATACTTTCTTGAGTATATGTAAACTTACCATAAAGATTTAAATTCTCTATTGCTTTCCTTGAATAAGCTCTAAAACCACAAGATACATCTCTAAACTTCTGACTAGAGATAAAAGAAATTAACCTAGCCATTATTCCATTACCCCAATATTTAAGCTTAGACATATTTTCTGGTATACCATTCTTAAACCGATTACCAGTCACTATATCAGCACTACCTTTAAGTATTGGATCTATTACATTACCAATCTCTTTTGGATTAAACTGTCTATCAGCATCTATACTCACAAGTATATCGTAATTACCCTCTCTAACGAACTCTATAGCGGTTCTAAAGGCCATACCTACATGTTTCTGAGCTATATGCGATACCACATATGCACCTCTCTCTTTAGCTCTTACAGCTGTATCATCTGTACTTCCATCATCAACAACTAATACATCTACATCAGTAACACCCTTAAAACTCTTTGGGATGGAGTCAATAACCTTAGAAATACCCTTCCCTTCATTTAATGCAGGTAAATATACTAAAAGCTTCATATATTAAATACAAAAATTAGATATTTAACTATTATATCAAACATTACCCAAAATCAAAAAAACTAACTTAATCTGTATAAATATGATAGAATCAACACTTGTATGAAAGAAAATGTATTAAAACAAGAGAATATTAGAAATGTAGCGATAATAGCACACGTTGACCATGGGAAAACAACCCTGGTAGACGCCTTTATGAAACAAACACACCTCTTTAGAGATAATGAGGAAGAAATGACACAAGAGCGAATACTAGATACTGGGGAGTTAGAAAGAGAGAAAGGTATTACAATAAGTGCTAAGAATATCTCAATTTCATATAGGAATACTAAAATAAATATCATAGATACACCAGGACACTCAGACTTTGGTGGAGAGGTAGAAAGAACATTAAATATGGCAGATAGCTGCTTACTACTGGTAGACGCACAAGAAGGTGTAATGCCACAAACAAAGTTTGTACTTAAAAGAGCTTTAGAATTAGGTTTAAAGCCTGTACTTGTAATAAATAAGATAGATAAGAAATTGGCTAACTGTAAAAGAACCCTAAGTAAAGTACAAGATCTTTTCTTAGAATTAGCTACTGACACGGAACAATTAGAATTCCCTATATATTACGCAATAGCGAGAGAAGGTAAAATATTCAAAGAATTACCAGAAGGAGACCTAACAGTAGCAAATAGTACACAGGGTAATATATTACCAATACTAGACGAAATAGTAGATCATATGCCAGTACCAAAAGGTGATGTGAATGGAACATTCCAAATGCAAATAACTTCATTAGAGTACGATACTCATCTTGGTAGATATTTAATCGGAAAGATTAATAGAGGAAGAGTAAGTGTAGAAGATCCAGTAGTAGTACTCAAAAAAGATGATACTGGGAAGATAAAAAAAGTACAGGGTAGAGTAAAAGAACTATTTACTAAAAAAGGGTTGTACTGGAAGAGTATAAATAACTCAATTGCAGGAGATATTGTAGCAATTGCAGGAGTAGAATCTACAGATATTGGTGCAACTATATGTAGTCTGGATAACGAAGAAATACTACCTAAGATAAAAATTACACCACCGAGTGTAAGAGTGAGGTTTCAAGCAAATACATCACCATTTTCTGGAAAAGAAGGAGAGTATGTTACTGCTAAACAGTTAGCACAAAGACTAGACCAAGAACGTAATCTTAATATTGGTCTTAAAATTGAAAACAGTACAGAGAATACCTACTATGTATCCGGTAGAGGAGAATTACAACTATCAATACTTGTAGAACAACTTAAAAGAGAAGGATATGAATTACAACTTAGTAAACCAGAAGTAATCTTACAGGAAGTTGATGGTGTACTATGTGAACCACTGGAGGAATTAGTAATACTTGCATCAGAAGAGTACCTTAGTGTAATTACACAAGAGGTAAGTGAAAGAAAAGGATCGTTAAAAAATATTGAAACTATTGATGGACAGAGTACCTTTACATATGAAATATTGACAAGGAATTTAATAGGGCTTCACAGAGTACTAATGAACTCTACTAAGGGTAGTGCGCTCATAAGTAACTATATTAGAGATTACATACCTTACAAAAAACAGGAGGAGCTATTTAGAAAGGGTGTCATCATCTCCACAGAAACTGATACTTCACTTGCATATGCACTAACTTCAATACAGGAAAGAGGAAGACTCTTCATCAAAGGATCTACAGAGGTGTACGAGGGGATGATAATTGGAATTAATAACCACAAAGAGGATTTAGATGTTAACCCATGTAAGAGTAGAAAAAAGACAAATGTACGTATGTCACACTCAGAAGTTACAGAAATCAATCTTAAAGCTACTATGCCACTAACTGTAGAATTTGCACTAGCTTTTATAAACGATGATGAGCTAATAGAGGTTACACCAAAAAGTATTAGACTCAGAAAAAAACTACTTACACAAACTCAAAGGGTTTGGGCAAAGAGAAAAAATCTTACAGCCTATGCCAAAGAACAGATGTCTATTAACAAATAAACAATTTCTATGTAATATATCAGTATGAGCATAAGGAGTGTAATTGAACGATCAGAAGATGACCGGAAACATTTTCAGAATAAAAGTTATAGTAATATTAACCTCAAGGTTACTGTATTAAAAACCGCAGATATATTAAACAAAAAGAGTCTCTCTGATATGATGCAAAGACTTTATGAAAGAGAGTACAAAGTAGATAAAGTGGAAGAGATAATCAAACTTGATAATATTGGGAAAGATCTTATTACTATTAACCAAATTATGGATATTTTTGATAATATTGGTTTTAATACAAATACAACTTTTTCTGAAACATTTAAAAGTGATTTTGCAATATCATATAATTTAGGTGGTTACATATTTCCATTTTGGAAAAAGATTGTTAACAAAATATTCTCAAAAAATTACAAACTCAGAAGAATATTACTACATAAGCTTGGTCCTGGTAGAAAGAGATTACATTGTAGAATATATCAAGATGGTGATGGAAGTTGGTATATAACATCACATATTGATGAGGAAAACTGGTTTAATATTTTTAATATAAAACAGTTCACTAATTCCCACTTTAGAGATGGTACAGGTAATTATATTGATGGAACAAAGATTATGAAGATTGTTATGAAAGATATTGATAGGAAATTGGCAGAGAAGAAAACTTTATATACTGATATAAACCAAATCTACAAAGAGATCCATCTTTACTAAATCTTTTTAAAAGACCCCCTTCAAAAACCTCTGTCTCTTTTCTTCCTCCATTCTCTCTATGGCATATCTGAGTGTAGTTCTAGGAATATCTTTGTAATTCTCTATTATAAACTTCTCTACAATATCACTATCTCTCTTCCATACCTCTCTTAACATCCAACCCACAGCCTTATGCATTAAATCATGTTTATGATTAAATAACATTTTTGATATCTTCAACGTATCTTTAAAATCATTAACCCTAATAAAAGCAAAAGTAGAAAGAATAGATATTCGTTGAGACCATAGATGATCACTCTTTGCTAATTCATACAGTACAAACCTATCCTTATCTAAAAGATAGTCACCAAGTATATGAGGTGCACTACAATCTACTAAATCCCAGTTATTAATATATTCAACATTCTCTAAATAAATATCCACTATCTTTTTCTTACCCCTTTTATCTGCCTTTGAATATTTATACCTCAGTACCCCCAATGCAAAAGACCTATATTCATGTATTGGATTCTTAAGAAAGAGTAGGGTGTTCCTAATTGAAATATCTTTCTGATATTTTTTAACTATAGCTTTTGTGTTTGGAATACTAATTCCGATAAAGATGTCTCCCTCCCCATATTCACCTCTTCCTGTTTTGAAGAATCTACTACGAATTGTTGCTTTTCCTTTAGATGAATATTTCTTAAATTCTTTCTTAATTTCCTCCTTCATACACACACTATAACATAAGGAAAAAGGACAGGTAAAACCTGTCCTTTTAAACCTAGAATCAAAATCAGCTTAGAAGCTTCTTGTGTCTTCAGTTCTTTCTCTAGCTTCAGAAACGTTGATAGCTCTGCCATCGAGTTCTGACTCATTGAGTCCTTCGATTGCTTTCTGTGCCTCTTCTTCAGTAGACATAGTTACAAATCCAAAACCTTTGGATCTGCCTGACTGTCTGTCTGTTATAACGACAGCCTCTTCTACAGTACCGAATGCACTGAAAGCTTCTCTTAACTGCTCATCACTGATTCCCCAGCTAAGATTACCTACAAATAGCTTTTTTGCCATATTGTGTAAATAATAATAAATAAAATTGGCTATACCACACGGGGAGATCTAACACTCTAAGCAGTTACGCAGAACGCACACACTCAAATAGCACGAAGATTATATCATATACTCTTTATTAATCAAATAGGGTAGAATCATAAGCATGAGTAACAAAATAAAAGAGTTCTTTGAAGAGAATGATATAGAGGGGATAGTGTTTGATCTGGATGGAACATTAGTAGATACAAGTAAATGGTTGAAGTATATGTATAAAGAAATCTCGTCTAAAATCGTTCCTTATATAAATAAGGAATATAATCTCCAAGTTAATGTAGAAGATTTCACTCAGGCCTACTATCAAGCTGAAGTACTAGAATATAAAAATGGGAATGTTAACTTTATAGCTAGATTCCCAGCTATACTGTCCCATATTTCAAATACATTAAAATTAAATATGGATACTAAGACTCTAGTAAGGATGTTCTCAAACAATGTTTCCCAAATCTATACTCTTTCCCCTGATCCATGTGAGGGAACATTAAAGTTACTTAATACCCTCTTACAATTTACCAATGTAGCAATATGTACACACTCAGGAAAAGATTGGACTAAGATTAAAATGGATCATCTTAAATCCAAATACAAAGAGAAATATGGAGATATACCCATTTTACATTCTCACTACATACCCCTAAATGAGCCTAAAGATGCATCAGAATGGATCAATGCTTCCAAAAAGATAAACTCAACTCCTGAAAATCTAATCGCAGTAGGAGATAGTTTTACTGCAGATATCATTCCCAGTGTAGAAGCTGGATATAGATATATAGTATGGATAACAAAAGATAGTATAGATAAGGAACAAGATATAAAAGAATTAAGAAATATAGGATGTAAGATTACTACAACAGAACACATAAAGGAACTCGAGGGGCTCCTTACATCAAACCAACCCTTTGAAGATACCTGATATCGTAATATACAAACTTCTCTTCTGGCATTAATAAAACCATATCTACCCCTAACCCCTCTACAAATTTGGGCTCATGACTTACCATAATAACTGTACCCTTGTATTCTCTTAAAGCTTGCAAGAGAATTTCCTGAGATGTTGGATCTAAATATGTTGTAGGCTCATCTAAGAGTAAAACATTAAGATTCTGAGAAAAAAGTTTAGCTAATGCCAATCTAGTTTTCTCTCCACCAGATAAAGTTCCAACCCTTTGATACACCATATCCCCACTTATGAGAAACCTACCTAAAAAATTTCTCCAATACTCATTAGTCCAACTACTCAATGTAGATAGATTACATACATTCTCCAGAACACTCTTACTGTAATCCAAATCTTCATACTCCTGAGCATAGTAACCAACGAAAGTATTTTTACCCCATACATACTTACCTCCTGTAGGCCTTATTTTCTTGGCCAGTATTTTTAACAGAGTAGTTTTCCCAACTCCATTCTTACCAATTATCACAACCTTCTGTCCTCTTTCTACTTCCATATCTATATCTTTTAACACAAGATTTTCTCCATATCTCTTAGATATACCATCAACCAGTAATACCCTCC
>Ga0209121_10005325_pt1 | contig 11682 bp, 6 predicted proteins | sample Cruoilmetagenom3_FD_187292 | JGI IMG/M metagenome (GOLD analysis project Ga0209121, IMG submission 187292) | Oil polluted marine microbial communities from Coal Oil Point, Santa Barbara, California, USA - Sample 3 (SPAdes) (version 2) | ecosystem: Environmental > Aquatic > Marine > Oil seeps ...
TCCTTTTGCCACGCCTTATGACCCAGCTCTTTGTACTTTGACATCGTGGACATTTTTGTAAATGTGCCATGCCACCATTCTCTCATATTTTGGTGGCTGCTTTAAGACTTTACCCTACTTAATTCTGCTGATGAGCATGGTGACATTGGCTATAACCTCTAGGATAAAAGGAGAGTTGTCATTTTCGGATTGATTAAAGGACGGACAGCAATCTATACTAGAAGATATCGAAAAGGAGGTAACTAGAGAAATGAATACCAGTCAAGACACATCGATCGAGTCCCCGATCGGTCGAACGAAAGTAGACAAATCTGGCTCAGCCGTGACCGTGGCAAGAATAGATGCTGCTCAGGCATATGTAGGAGTTCCTGACCTGCTTAGAGAGTTCATAGATAACTCAAATGCCAAGGCATGGGAAAAGATTAAAGAGAAAATTGACTACATATATTCAAATCTTGACCAAGTATTGAGTCAGCTGGATACTGAGACTCGATTCGGACAAAAGGTCAAAGCAGAAGTTGAAGCGGGGAAGAAGCTCCTTTTCAAACCTAACATAGTTGGCCCGACAAATATCGACCCCTTTACCCACGGTGAAGGATTAGGCAACACTGCTTGTACTGAGTGGCCATTGGTGGCAGCCGTTATGCGGTGGTTCCACGATAAACTGGATATCACCTATCACCAAATGGCCCTCGGGGAAGCCGCTAGTGCAACCTCTGCTATTGCGGGTTATTTTAGTTTGGTGTCTAAAGATGGAAGCCGCATTACTACCGAGGCTACTATGGAAGGGCGTAGCGGTGATTTCTATGGTGGTTGGGGCTTTTACTTCGTCCGCAAATACCTAGCAGAGACATATGTGCAGGACCACGATGACAACCCCATGAATGGTTATGAGGAGAGCATTTCAGGCAAATATATCCCCCCTGGTAAGGCAGGTGCCCGCCTTATGGTTTACGACTTAAACCGCATTGATGATGTTAAAGGCAAGGGAAGGACGGTGCCTGTACCCGATGGTGCCAATTATGACGAGATAACCTTGCATAAGGTCATTGTCGGCGGCGACCCGACCGATCCTGATGACTGCAAAGATTACCCCGGAGTCGTTTTAATAAATATACCCCGGCTCAAAATTCATGCTATTGACCTTATCACCAACGCCATTAAGAATCTAGGAATTGGGCTGTACCCCATGGAGGTTGCTTCCGATGATGGGCTCAAAAACGCCCACTGGAAATATGCTTTCCCTCACAAGCCAATTCCTGGCATGAAATCTGAGATTCCACATCAGGTCTGGGTTCCCAAGGCCGATGATGAAACTGGTTTCCCTATCAGGAACGAAAAGGGTGAGTATATTGTCACCAAGACAGCAGGGATGTCTGGTACCCAAGCCGATGTCCTCAAAGCTGTGCAAAAACAAGGTGTAGTGATGGTCCACATAGTGGATGCTATTCAGGCGATAAATATCGATCACACAGGCGCGCCAATGGCAACAAAGGTAGCTGAAGGTCTGGTCATGGCGTCGCTGGACCCTGTGGCTCTTGATTGTCTATGTGCCAGGTATATGTTCAAAACTATACCGATGACCGAGGCAAAAAAGCTGCAAAAAGAGCACAGCCTGTCTACTGACTTCTTGCAGAGAGTGCCAGTAGCCAAACCTGACGGAGCAAACATTGTTAGTGATATCGGGTTTGACTCGCCATTACTCCGCTACAATCTGTTCGAGTATTGTGAGAAAAGAGGGTTGGGCCAACGGAAATATTATGTTACCGGCCGGGATACGGTAGCCAGGGCAACTTTGGTTTCAGTAGAGGGGCATCTTGGACTGCTCGAAGATGGCAAGTTCTCTGAATTGATGACGGCCGAGTTCTACCATAACCCCGCCAAATTCCTGTGGGACTGTCAGCGCACTGTTTTGAGCTACCTCGAAGCCAATGACAAATTGACAGGCTCAAACTATCGGCAGGAGATAATGACCGCTTTTGATGAAAATGGCGACGGCGTTATCGATTATGATGAAATGGGTAGAAGGGGGTTCTGGCATACAATACTGAGGCTAATGGCATACGGCTTATACCATGGGTCTACGCAGGAATATGGCTTCCTGCGTAGCCAGTTCTTGTTAGTGTCTGGGCTAATGAAGTATAGCAATGCGCAATGGAACAGGGAAGCTCATGATTTCACCAAAGAGGCTCACATGATGGCTATCGTGTACACCGCCTTCCGAATGTCTAAACTAGAGATGGAAAACCCTGATTTCCTTTTCCCTGCCATGACTTGGGGTATGGGCAAATGGCCCAGTGTCCAGTTCGCCAGCTACATCAGTATAGGTATGTCCATATACGGACAGGAGTTCCCCGCCAAAGTCGACCTTCAATCTCTTTACGGGTGCGCCTTTCAGTATGCTGATAAAACACTCAACAGGGCTGCCTATACCGGCAACCTGGGCCTGTCGGGTGACCCTGAAGCAGCTAACCGCTATATTGAGGCTGTTTCCCAAGGAGCCGAACCGCTAAACTTTGTCCTTTTCGTGCCCACAGGATTTGGTAACATGGCCGGAAAAGCCGTACCTAATGTGGCGGAGACGGATGATTCCGATAAAGTTCTTACTGCTCAATTCAACAACGGTAAGGAGACCTGGCAGTAGCAGACTTATTCAAGAGCCACGATGTGGTTCCGGTCAAATGTTGGTCAATGAAACTGTTTGTTGACCGCTCGTGGTGAGCCCTTGCCTCTACTACCGAACCCTGTTCCGGGCTGTCCCACGTGTCCAATACAAGAAGCCACATTGTGGAGCCGATGAGCTATTTTCCCTACTCACCAGCTAACTCCGCCAGCTGGTCGAGTACTGCCTCCAGAGCGTCAAGCTCTTCTCCATACCCAGTCCAATTACCTGCATTGAGGTACTGCTGGGCCCGGTTGTAGTGCTGTTGAGCCTCCTCAATGAGGGCAGCTATGTCAGCGGGCACAGGCTCCTCTGGCTCTTCAGGACCTGGCGGTTCTGGTTCAGTCGGTGGTGTTTCAGAACCAAAGATGGCTGCGATACTGCCCTCTAACGTGCGTTCCATAGCTATACTCTCGCCAGCAGCTACAATAACTCGCTTCAGTTCGGGAAGGCCACCACCCTGCGCCTGAAGGAAGACCGGTTCCACATACAGGTTGGATTTGCCCAGAGGTACCATCAGGAGATTGCCTCGGATAACTTGAGAACCACCACGACCCCACAGTGCAAGTTGCTCAGTGATAACAGTATCCTGCTGAATTCGGTTCTCGATCTGGCTGGGACCATATACCAGCCGCTCTTTGGGGAAATGGTAAGCAAGCAGCTTGCCGTAGTTTTCTCCATCACAGCGGGCAGCAAGCCAGCCAATGGTGTTATCCTTGTTCGCCGGAGTGAATGGCCGCATGAGCAGAAACTCTTCCTTCTCTTCATCAGGCAGGCGCATGGTGATGTAGTATGGTTCCATAGGCTGTTCTTTATCAGCATAGAACTCGTTGGGTACAGCCCACAGGTCTTCCTTGTTGTAGAATACGCGAGGATCGCGCATATGGTAGCTTTGATATACCGAGGCTTGGATGTTGAACATGTCCTCGGGATATCTCCAGTGGGCTCGCAAGGGCTGGGGCATCTGCTCCGCAGGCACAAAGAGCTCGGGGAAGATAGCCTGGTAGGTCTGTATCAAAGCATCCTCAGGGTCAGTGATATAGAAGGTCATGCTGCCGTTATAGGCATCGATAGCTATTTTAACGCTGTTGCGAATATAGTTTAGCCCACCCGCCAGGGGCTCGGAATATGGATAGCGGTCAGTGGTAGTATAGGCGTCCTGTATCCAAAATAACCTTCCGTCTACCACCACCAGATAAGGGTCACTGTCCAACTTGAGAAACGGAGCTACGTGATTCACCCTCTCTTGGATGTTCCGATAATACAGCACCCTGCTCTCAGGGGTTAACTCACCACTGATAAGGATATTGAAGTCACCAAATTGCCAGGCATAGACCAACCGGCGGGTGAAACTGCCTATGCCAACCCCACCCTCGCCCTGGTAGTAGCCGTAGACATTCTTTTCACCCATAGGATAATCGAACTCCTGGGTCTTTGTGTTCACAATTACATAATCGTTCGTCTTTTCCCCGAAGTATATCTGAGGCTGCTCTATATTGAAGTCACCAACCGGGGGTATATCCTTGACCAGTAATACAGGTAGCCCCTCGACACTGATCTCATTAACCGGGCTCAGGGCAGCACCGTAGCCATGGGTGAATTGGAGTCGCCGGTTGACCCAGGTCTGGGCTTGGCCGGCCAGTTTCTCCGCAGATAATTCCCGAGCTGATAGCATGACCTGCTGGTACTTGCCGTCGATGGTATAGCGGTCAACATCGACATCATGGAAGTCGTAGTAGAGCCGAATGGACTGGATGTGGTTATAGGTGTCCTTTAGCGGGCGGTGGTCCCACAGCCTCACGTTGCCGATGGTGGCCTCGTTTTGCGCTATGTCCTGAGGACTTGGCGATTTCTCTGCAGGGAAGGACTGCTCCTCAACCTGGTCCAGAGCGAAGGCCTCGCTGGTGAATTGGATATTGTACTCGATATATGGTCTCTCCTTGGCCAGCTCGTTGGGCTGGACCTGAAAGCGCTGCACTGCGCTGGGGAATATCGCCCCGACAATGATAGCAACCACTATCCATGCCCCGATGCCGTAGAGGGGCCAGCGAAGTTTGCGACGCAGCAAGGAAATCAGAATTATCGCTATAAGAACGAGCACTACTCCCAGAAGTATCCATTGTGCTGGCAGCTTGGCATGCATATCAGCATAGCTGGCTCCGAAGATCACCCCCCTTTCCGAGAAGACCAGTTCCCAGATACCAAGACGGTAACCCCAGGCGAAAAGCCCCAGAACGGCCATGAGCAGTCCACCAACATGGGCTAGTACCGGCCTGGCAATATCGAACCTGCGCCGCTGCAGCGTATAGCTGAGGAGATATATCCCGGCAGTGCCGAGAAGGGTGATTATCAGCGCGCCCAATAGCCAGCGCCGGAGGAAGTTCCAGAAAGGTAATGAAAACACGTAGAAGCTAACCTCGTTATGGAAAACTGGGTCAGTGATACCAAAGGGCTGCCCGTTAAAGAATTGAAGCACGACCTGCCAATTGCCCTGAGCTATTAACCCGAATACAAGACTGAGTAATGCTGTTCCTGCGATAATGCTCCATTTGGATGGTTGTTGCATGCGGCTTAATATGGACCAGGGCCATAGCTTTTCACCTTTTGATGCTAGGCGAGTCGCCACCACTAAATTCCCCAGGAATAAAAGGCCAAAGATGATGGCTGCTGAGAAGAAGATTAGCACCTTGGTCTTCAGGATGGTGGTATAGACGCTGCCATAATCCAGGCTGCTGAACCATAGCCACTCACTGTAGAAGCCCTTTGTTATACTTAGGAGAATAAACAGAACCAGGGCTCCAGCTAGTATTGAAAATACTCTGCCAATCCCCCGTCGGTGCTGGACAGGTGGTGCAGAGTCCCCGCCTCTATCCTCAGAAAACCAGCGCTGCCACTGTCTGCGATCAAATGAACTCAAACCACTCACCTCAAATTTTCTGAACTATGGCTGTTACACTCATACTGGTCTACGACTTTCATTTACTCAAGCTACAGTACCAAATTCGTTTCCTACGGTTGACAGAATAGCAGACACAAAGTTAACGGTCAACACCGTGCACCCTCCATCTTACATTGTTCCATTGCTCTATTGCACCACCGCTCTATCACTCCATTGCTCGTGTAGTAGACTCGCAGTTTTATACCGAATGTAGTAGTGACCATAATGGTTAGCATCCCTCGGCACAGGGTAGCACAGTCAGATACAAAAACCGTTTTTGCACCGAAATAAAAACGACATATCCTGAAGCCATGTAAAGCTAGTCCAGAATTTTAGTTTCACATCTAGAAGGATATCGTCGTTTGCATTAGCGCTGTGAATTTAATGCTATGGGTGGTCTGTCCTATCTTTGATGTGTTGCTTCTATTCTCATCTTATTCTCTTGTGATATATTCTATTTAGAGTTGCGTTGGTGTATAATTGAATTATTGGAAAGCCAATGAAAAGAATCCTTCTTAGTTAAAGAGGCGGAGTATGAAGATAATACCTAGTTCGAAGAGGCACCGTTATGTGGCAATAGTTAGCATCGTTTTGGTTGCGGTAGCCTTAGTTGTGGGGATGGTAAGCTGGCTGTCTGCTCCTTCTTATGACCTCACTATCGCCAGTACCACTGGAGGGTCGGTAACCACCCCTGGAGAGCCAGGGCCTTATACCTATGACGAGGGAACAGTGGTCAACCTGGTGGCTGAGGCTGAGGAGGGCTACCACTTTGTCAACTGGACGGGCAACGTCGGCACCATCGCCGATATTAATGATGCCACCACCACCATCACCATGCTCGACCACTATTCTCTCACCGCCAACTTTGCTCCATAGATGGTCGCCGCAGGCAACTATCACACGGTGGGGCTCGAGGACGACGGCACCGTGGTCGCCGTGGGATGGAACGACGACGGGCAGTGCGGTGTCGGCGGCTGGGGGCTGAATTGAGCTTCCCCCGTATCTTCGCCAATAAGGTCGGAGGTACGGTTATATTGTCGTTGGTATTATCCTTGTGATTTTATTGCTATGGGGTTCACCTACCGCTGCTGTCCTCATTGTTGCTCCATAGCTTCAGCTCATATCTGAAAATTTGGCGTTATTTTGGCGTTAAATTGTTTGGGACGGGTTGTTACCAGTTGGTATCTTATGAACAAATCAGGGTTTTAGTAATTGACACGGAAGTTCTATTTATACGCAAAGAGATTTTTTGGGACAACTCACCTAGAATTAAGAGTTAGCTGCTCTACCGATTGAGCTAGCGGCCCGAGGTAATAATATTAGCATTAAGGAACAGTGTGCTTCAGTTCAGATAGATGGGTGACACTTAATAAGTTTGTAGCATTGGGTAATAACCTTCCGTATCATTGCGAGCCCCGACTTGTCAGGGCGTGGCAAGCCCATGCCCCACCGAGATTGCTTCATCGCTACGGTCTTCGCAATGACGGAGAAAAAGGTGCTCCTCGCAATGACGAAAAAAAAGTTTCACTAAGGCACTGAATGAGAACAAGGTATAGTGTTCGCAGAATTCTGGGAGTATAATTGCGGGAATCGAAAGTATGAGGCATCATCCAATTCGGGAAGGAGAATTCAATGATGACTGAACAAACACACGAAAACCGGCAGTACCAGTCTCTCTGGGGGATGATAGAACAAGAACAAGAAGCCACGTCAGACATTGTGCGACTGGGCATCGGCAACACAAGTGTAGTATATACCGACGACGGTGTAGTGGTCATTGATATGCCGCTGGGTAATCGTTTTGGTCGCAAAGCCGTTGAGGCAATCAGGAAGCGAACAGACAAACCAATGTATGCCATCATATACACTCATGGGCATATAGACCATATCTGGAGTGTACCGGCATTCTTTGCCGATGCCGAAGCCCACAAGTGTGCCATGCCTCATATTATCGGGCACAAGAATGTAGCACGGCGTTTCGACCGCTACCAGCGGCTGAAGGGGCAACACGAGCATATCAATACCATCCAGTTTGCTATTCCAGCGGGCCAACCAGTCCTGCCACAGCACTTCTATTACCCGGATATCACCTTTGATGATGCGATGCAGTTTAATCTTGGTGGTCTGACCTTCGGGCTGTACAGTTATTACGGTGAGACGGATGATTCGCTGTGGGTGTGGATTCCCGAGCGGAAAACGGCGCTGGTCGGCGACCTTCTTATCGGCGGTGTGCCTAATATCGGCAATCCATTTAAGGTCCAGCGCTGGGCGCTTGAATGGGCGCAGGCACTGGAGGCAGTTGCCGGTAAGAATCCGGAGTTCGTAGTTTCCGCCGGCCAGGTCTTGGGCAAAGACCTGGCAAAGGATGTCTTATTGGATACCGCCAGGTACCTGAGGTTAATGGAGGATGAAGTGGTACGTTTGCTAAATGAAGGCTGCTGGATTGAAGATATCATTGATAAAATTAAAATTCCAGAAGACCTGGCCCAGAAGCAGTGGCTCCAACCAATATACGGACACCCCACCTTTGTAATTCACGGTGTGCACCGTCGGTACGCAGGTTGGTATAATGGCAACCCGTCTGAACTTTTCCCCGCAAGGAGTGCGGAGATTGCCGCTGAGTTAGTAAAAATGGCAGGTGGCGATAAGATATTGCAGGAAGCCCAACGTCTTAAGGCAGATGGTAAAATCCAGCTATCGCTTAATGTCATCGACTTCGTAGTGAAGGGAACTCAGGATAAGTCACTACAAAAAGAGGCTCTCCTGCTGAAATCAGAACTACTCAAAGCGAGGGCAGACGTGGAACAAAGCTACATTGCCCGTAACATCTTCCGCGCTGGCGCCGCGCTAAGCAAACAAGAAGCGGATGGTCTTTCGAGACAACCATAAACCTGCGACATTAGAATGTAGCGTGAGATACAGGGAGGAGGGCTTCTTCAGCCTTCTGGTTTATCAAGTTCTTCATCGTTTTGGATTCTCGCTCTTCAGCATTTTCTGGCTACTGTCTTGGTAATAGAATATAATCCAGGCTAACACATCTGGGAGAGTTCATGTCTTAGCCTCCTTGCCTGGAGCATTTGACGTTTCTGTTGATTTGGGTGATAATTATGGCGACTAAAGGGTCAGACAATCGACTGCGCAACTGCTAATTGATTTTAACGGGCAACGGAATGGCATGCCCGTTGCTTTTTGTTAGGCAAATCTAGAACGAGAGGTGCTAAAGAGTGAAAGTAGACTTCGCTAAGTTGGATAGAGCCTTCAATCCCAGGACTGTGGCGGTAGTAGGCGATAGTAAACGCAGTGGTTTTCAGTGGCTGGGAACTTATAGCAGCTTTCAGGGCAAGCTCTACTCGGTCCAGGTCAATGTCGAGTCAATTGAGGGTATCAAAGAACGGGGAGTACCCAATTACCTCAGCCTGCTCGATATCCCAGATTCGATAGACTTAGCTGTAGTGTCGGTACCGCGCTCGGCCGCCCTCAAGATCTTAGATGATTGCATCCAAAAGGATGTGGGGGCGGGCTTTTTCTTTACCGCAGGCTTCGCCGAGACGGGGACTGAGGAAGGCATCAAGCTAGAACAGGCGCTCAAAGAAAAGGCGGAAGCGGCCAACTTCCATCTCATCGGCCCTAACTGCATGGGCTTGTTTAATCCGAAGGTTGGCATTCGGCAGATAGCTTTTCAATACGTTGGCAGAAGTGGGCCACTGGGCCTTATCTCACAGAGCGGCACTCACGCTTTAGAGTTCAGTCTGGTTGCTCACCTTCAGGGATTGGATATCAACAAATCGGTCAGTTTTGGCAACGGGACGGTGTTGGATTCTCCAGATTACCTGGAGTATTTCGCTCAAGACCCGGAGATACGTGTCATCGGGATGTACCTGGAAGGTGTGAAGGATGGCCAAAGATTCATGAAAGTATTGAAGGAAGTCTCCGCCAAGAAGCCGGTGGCTATCTGGAAGGGGGGGCGGACGGGGGAAGGTGGGCGTGCGATTGCCTCGCATACCGGGTCGCTGGCGGTGCCCTGGACAATATGGAATTCAGCGGTCAGGCAGTGTGGTGCCGTGAATGTGGCCAGCATGGAAGAATTAGCGGATACCCTGAAGGCTCTTTTCTACCTGCCACCCGTTAGGGGTGGGCGGGTGGCAATAACCGGAGGCTCCGGTGGGCAATCGGTGGCCATTGCTGATGTCTTTGCTGAGGCGGGCTTGGAGGTACCACGACTATCTAAAGCTTCCTGTGACGAGTTATCTACCTTTTATAGTCTGATTGGCGGGGGATATCCTAACCCGATAGACGTCGGCAATCAGAACGCGGCAGAGATGAAACGCATTCTAGAAATTATGGAGCGGGATACGAACACTGACAACATCATCCTGCTGGGGACAACGCGCTTTGGCACGCCGGAGCAAATGCAGATTCAGGTGGACTTGATGGCTGAAATCAAGAAAAGGTCGGCAAAGGCCGTCGTAGCGATTGTCTCTTACTCCACTCCCGACGAGATGCGGCAAGCGAGGGACCTGACCAGAAGATTCCAGGAAAAGGAAATTCCGTGCTTCCCATCAATTGAACGAGGCGCCTGCGCGTTGAAGAATACCTTAGATTACTACTTATTCAAAAGTAGTGACGGTAAATAGCCAGCCTATTTCTGCTCAAAAAGATGCTGTAACATTCCGTTTCCCTATCCAGAGGTTGCAAAGGGTCCTAGGGGCAATACTTCCTTGGGACGTCTCCCGCACTTCGGTTCGCTGTCTGGTGGCTATGTTATTGATGATACTACGCCTTGAGTCCCTGGGCTGACGAAGATATAATGTTAAAGATGATTCTCTGGATTAATTGTGGAGGTGGCTGGAGTGTCTAGTCGAGATACTCGGGCAATTCAGGGGCTGAAAAGTACTGTTACTGACGGCAAGAACTGGTATGTGGCTGTGCTTGAAGCCATTCGTCGCTGGAATAGTCCTGAAGAGGAATACAAGGGGCGACATTATCGATATCTTGTTGATAACGAAGCTTTCGATTGGCTAGTCTTGGCGGAGAGGTTGTGTGAAGAGCTCGATGGACTTATTCCAGAAAAGGAGCGGGCAAATCTTCTCTTCTTCGGTATACCGCCAATAGAGTTATCTAAAGACGAGTTTAAGAATATGATTGGTGACTTTAAATACCAGGCTCACCTCAACCATTTTTATGGCATTCTTGTGGAAAAGTTTCTCATTTTGGCTGTAACCGAAGAGATACGAAAGAAGAAGAGAGTTTCAGGCTTGAACAACGATAATGGAATAGTCGACGAGGCTTACCAGCGCATTTATAGTGTCACTCAATTTGCCCTTCTAGAGCAGTTCAGAAAAGAAAGACATTATCCTCAGCTCAAGTCTATCAGCCTGAGCGAACTCAATGAATTTACCTATTGGCTATTTAAATACCGTATAAAAATGCGCGATAAATCTTGCATGGCCAGTGATACTAAAAAAGCCCTGACAAAGTTGCACGAGATATTAGACCTCAAAGCTAAGCCACTTCGTCCTTCCGTCCCTGAAGGACGAGAGCTGTCAGCTATCAGCCGGCGGTGAGCTCAGTTGAGATAATTCTTGCTGTAACCTTTTCAATTTATCTTCGAGCATAGCAAGCTTTTGTTTCTCTCTTTCAATAACTTGAGATGGCGCTTTGCTTACAAAGGCGTTATCTCTTAACCTGGCTTCAAGTTGGGCAATTCTTCCTTTGATTTCCTTGCTTTCCTTTACCAGTCGCTGTTCTTCAACAAGGCGGTCTACCATGTCTGCCAGAGGCAAAACTACCTCAGCCTCTTTCAACACCCAAACCAGGGCTTTATCTTTAGTGGGTTCCCTTTTCTGACGCCCGAGTATTGTTAAGGGGCGAACTTTAGCCAGTGTTTCTATTATATTCGCTTGTGTGATAAGACCCGAAAGAAGCTCATCAGCATAAACTTGGGCTTCAATCCATCTGGTTGGCCTTACCTTATATTGAGCTCGAATGTTACGGATAGAGTGGACAATCTCTATTACGGAATCCATCACCCGCTCTGCTTCTGGAGCAAAGGCTTTATCGTCAGCGAGGGGATAAGGAGCTA
>Ga0209121_10005326_pt1 | contig 11681 bp, 9 predicted proteins | sample Cruoilmetagenom3_FD_187292 | JGI IMG/M metagenome (GOLD analysis project Ga0209121, IMG submission 187292) | Oil polluted marine microbial communities from Coal Oil Point, Santa Barbara, California, USA - Sample 3 (SPAdes) (version 2) | ecosystem: Environmental > Aquatic > Marine > Oil seeps ...
TGCCACACCCTGTCACTACAAGGTGTCGCAGAATCATTTGTTAACGACCCTTACCACTTGCACTCGATCATTCTCCTTGTCGGCGACCAGAAGGAGATCTCCTTGCACGTCCACGTCATTGGGGAAGTTGAACTGACCAGCCTCGGTCCCTCGCTCTCCAAAGGTGTCAAGCACAACGCCATCCGGTGACACGCGCACGATTGAGAAGTTGAACGTATCGACCACGAGAATGTTTCCCTCGTCATCAACCGCAAGGCCGCGGGGTAGCTCCAACACCGCTTCCGACTGCTCTGCCGAGAAACCCTGCGGATCACCGAGTGTCCAGATGACCTCTCGCTCCGAATCGAACGCCATGACCCGATTATGGTTGGAGTCGGCGACATAGAGTGTCCCATCCTGCGCCACAGCCAGCCCATTGGGGTGGTCCATACTGCCCACCTCTACGCCCGGCTTGCCGAACTGCTCGACGAACTCACCCTCCGTCGTGAACACGATGACCTGGTATTGGTCGGTGACATACACAAGGTCACCATCGACCTCGACATCAGTTGCAGCGACCCCCGTGCCATCCTGTCCTGAACTCCCCTTGCCCACCGGCGACTGCGGGTCAGGAAAAGCGCGAACGAACTCACCATCGGCAGTGAAGACCTGCACTTGGTCGTTGCGGAAGTCAGCAACGTACACGTTGCCATCCGGCCCGACATCGATTCCTGCCGGGAAGTTGAGCTCTCCGGGATCCCATGTGGACTGGATTCCCTGAAGTGGCTTGGCAACTCCGAACCCACCGAACTCGAAAAGGAATACACCCTGGGAGTCGAACGCACACACACGGTTGTTGCCGGTGTCCGAAACGTACACCCGACCATTCTCACCGAAAGCGACACCAAGGGGGCGGTCGAAGACGGGAGCATCACCGGAGCCGGGACCGGAGAGAGTCAGAACGGGGTCCACGCCTGCCTGAGTGACCGCGGCTTCTGGCGCGAGCGGATTGTCCGGCAGAGTGGACACGAGCACGGCGATCAGCACGACCAGCATGACGCTCAGCGCTATCGCCAGGGCAATGAAGGCGTGCTTGTTGGAGAGCCGGATGCCCTTGGCCTTCTTTGTCTTCTCGTCACTCACGGTTGGACTCCAAGCCGTTCCAGCCCAGAGCGGGCCTCCTGCATGTCGGGGTAGAACTCCAACGCATATCGATACCGCGCCTCGGCCCAATCGGGATGACCAAGATTCTCATACGCAAGCCCCATGAGATACTGCAAATCCGCCATCTCCGGGTGCTCGACCACTGCAGGTCGAACCGCCGCTATCAGCGACTGATAATGCTCAAGCGATGCATAGTACTCCCCCAGGGCCTTGGCTGCCAACATGTGGGTCTCCTCGACCTCGAGAACATCCCACAAGGACTCCTCGGCAGCATCATTGAGACCGAGTTCGAGCAACACGATCCCCTTGTTGTAGTTGGCGGCGAGATCGCGTGGCTTGGACTCGAGAACGATGTCGTAGTACTCCAGCGCGCGGTCATACTGCGCGTCCTGTTGATACGCAAAGCCTAGCGCGAGATTCGCGGCAGTATTCTCAGGGTCGAGAGCTACGGCTTCTTCCCATTTCGAGATCTCCTGCGACTCCGGCGTGACCGGTGTGTCGTCCGTGAACAGGCCCCGAACGAGGTATCCCCCGAATCCAACGACCAGGAGCAACAGAATGAGAACGAGTACCGCGAGCCACGTGGGAACCAGATCGTCAGAGTCAGACTCTTCGGTGGCGGCAGCGTCCGTGTCGAGGACACCCTCCCCGTCGACATGGGCGTCCGAGTCACGATCAACGTCCGAGTCGACGTCGATCTCGTTCTGAGGATCCTCCTTCACCGGGTCTCCCCTCCCGAGGAAGCGCGATTCAGATGGAATGAGAGTATCTGCAGGTCCGCGGCAACGTCGGCCTGGCGAACCGTGACATCATCCGGCACAGACAGCGTACACGGAGCGAAGTTGAGTATGGCCTTGATGCCGGCAGCCACCACAACGTCACACGCACGCTGCGCAGCCACTGCGGGAACCGTGAGCAGGACGAGTTCGATACCCTCATTCCCAACAGCCTGAGCGAACTCGTCGATCGACTTCACGGTCAGACCCTCGATCTCGATCCCCACCTTGGCCGGATCGGCATCGAATGCTGCAACGATTTGCACACCGCGTGCAACGAATCCCTGGTAACCCAGAAAGGCGCTCCCAAGCCGGCCGGCACCAATGATCGCGGCGAATCGCGACTCCGTGATACCCAGCCTTCGCATGAGGTGAACCACGAGATCGTCGACGTCGTAGCCGATACCGCGTGTTCCCAGCTCACCCAGATGCGAAAGATCCTTGCGCACCTGCGCCGCGTTGGTTCCTGCACGCTCTCCCAGCTGCTTGGAATTGAGCACGGTCAAACGCTCGCCCTGAGCCTCGAGAAGACAGCGCAGATAGAGCGGGATGCGTTGCACGGTCATTGCCGGCAGGTCACGCTCATGATTCCCATTAGTCACGCTACTCATAGGTGCTCCAGTCGAGGCATCCGGTTCGACGTGTCTACTCGGTCGCAGATTCACTCTCAGAGACGATCTGATCGAGCATCGACTGCGCGTCGGTCCTATTCGGATTACGGCTGAGAACAGCCTCCAGAAGCGGGATCGCCTCCTCGCTCCGGCCCGTCTTCATGTATATCTCGGACAGCAGAAGACGAGGATCCGCCCACTTGGGATCCATCTCCGCAGCACGTGTCAGATGGAACACCGCCTCATCGTACTGCTCACCCAGATAGTAGGAACGAGCCAGATGGAATCTGATCGCCGGACCGAACTCCTCGACCTCGACGCCGCGAAGACCGATCTCGACGGCCTTCTCGCGATAGGTTGCATCCAGATACTCAGCGCCCAGGTTGTACATGGCCGTCAAGAACACGTAGTTGTCATACTCAGCCGGAACGAAGTCGATCGCCTCAAGCATGGCCGCCTCTGCTCTAAGGAAACTCGAGAACGCCTGTTCGACCACAGGTGTCGCTTCCTCACCCGCATTCTTCATGGAGATCGCCTGCGTGATCTGGCTGATGAATATCTCCTGATGCGCGATTCCCAGCTCAGCCCGATACATGTCGTTGTAGGGGTTGAGGGAGATCGCCTTTTCGATACTTGCGATCCGGTCACCCTGCCCGCTGTTGACGCGAGACTGGAGGTAGTAGTGATCTGCCGCAAAATACGTGATGTTCCCAATGGAACCCGCAGCCACTACGACCACCAGCAAGACCGCGACGATCGAACCCCACGAAGGAGCCTTGACGCGCGTCGACACGGCCAGCGGCGACAGCACAACGGCCATAGAGACCCACAGCAGGAATGTCGAACCGGTCACCGAGAGACCGAACATAAGGTGCGCGAGATAACCGGCACACGCCGCCCAGAAGCCGACGAGAATGAGCCGCTCACTCCCCTCGTACTTGCGGAACAGCATCCGGCCGGACTTCCAGGCCACTGTGCCGAAGATACCGTAGAGCAGCAGGAAGCCAGGAATGCCCAGCGCTGAACCCACCTGGAGTGGATAGTTGTGCACGTTGTCGGCCACGGAGAGGTAGCCGGCATCGGCCACATAGCGCTCCGGCTTGAACTGAGGGAACACGAGACGGAACGTGTCGGCCCCGAAGCCGAAGATGGGCCGATCCTTGATCGCATTGATGGCCGCTTCCCAGATCTCGAAACGTGTCTTGGCGCTGCCGCCATCGAAATCGACGATGGATGACAGGCGCTTGCCCACATTCATGACCGCATTGGTCGCACTAAGGCTTCGATACACCACGAGTGCAGCAGCAGCACCGATGAGTCCCATGAACGTGTAGTCGACCTCGTTGAGCTTCACGCTGTGATGCCACGCCAGTCCGATGACGAGCAGAATAGCGAACAAGCCGCCGATCCACGCACCACGGGTGAAAGCGACGATCCAACATACAACCGAGATGAGGAATCCCGACCAGTACACGAACCGCATATTCCTCTTGGTCTCGGAAAGAGCGAGAGCGAGAGAGATGGCGAGCGGAAAGATGATGAACCCACCGAGCAAGTCGGGGTTCCCGTATGTGGAGAAGGCCCGGTTGGCCTCGAAGGGCAGGTTGCCCCAGTTGATCGGGTCGATGCCGAGGTACTGCCCGACACCATAGAGGCTCACTATCGAGCCCGACCAGAAGAGCGTCTGCGCAAGCGTCTTGATGCGCGATGCCCTATCGGCCAGTTGCACGGTCAGGAAGAAGATCGCCGCGTAGTTGACGAACGAGATCAGACCCTCGAAACGACGATACTTGCCAAAGATTGCCGTCGGCGGATGGATGGAAGTGAACGAGGTGATGAGCACCCATCCCAGAAAGAGTCCGATGAGCCACTCGACCTTGGTGCGTCGCACACGCCCGCCGTTCATGAGTATGTGCCAACCCCATGCCCCGAGCGCGATCAGCGTGAATCCACGCTGGAACGTGACCTTGATGATGTCGAACTGATCGTAGGTCCACGGAAGCGTTCCGTCAGCGACCCACGGCATCCAGCCCGGATTGGAGATCGCGAGCGGAACGATGAAGATCATCGCGTTGAGACACACCCACGCGATCCTCTCGGCCATGCTCATGGGGCCGGCGGAGGCCTCAGGTGCCGCGCCCTTCACCGGCTTCTTGCCGACGGACTTTCCACCGGACTTGCCGTCCGCAGGCTTCTTGTTCTTCTTTGCCACGCGAGTCTCCTATCGTGCTCCACGTCCGGTCAGGACGACGCGCAACGTCTCGAGCACGATCTGCGCATCCATCGCCAGATTCCGATGATACATGTATATGAGGTCATACTTGAGTTTACGTTCCGGTGTCGTCGCATAGCCACCGCTGACCTGCGCGAGTCCCGTCGCGCCAGGCTTGACGTTGAAGCGCTCGCGGTACCCGGGGATCTCGACCATATTCTGATCAACGAAAAACTTCCGCTCGGGCCGAGGACCCACGAAGCTCATGTCACCCTTGAGAATATTGAGGAGTTGGGGAAGTTCGTCGATCCGATAGGTCCGCATAAAGCGACCCCACGGAGTGATACGAGGATCATCCTCGGCAGCGAGCACGGGACCGGTCTTCTTCTCGGCATCGCGCACCATGGTGCGCACTTTGTAGACCTCGAAGGGCCTGAGATCCTTGCCTACGCGCTCCTGCCTGAACAGGACAGGGAAGCCCATGGTCACGACCACACCGATCCACGCAATCAGCAGCACCGGGCTCAAGAGCAGAATGATCAGCAGTGCGCCGATGATATCGACCGCCCGCTTGGCGCTCACCATGTATGGTGGCACGCTCGAACGGGTGACCTCCATAAGAGGTATGTCGCTGATACGCGCATCGACGCTTCCGATGAAGATCTCGTAGAGCTCGGGAACGACATCGACACGCACATCTGATTCCTGCGCCAGTGCGAGATCCTCGACGAGCGCGCGCAGTTCTATGGGAGATACCACGATCACGCGATCCACGGAGTGCTCGGTCACGATTCGCACCGCCTCCGTCGGCCCACCAAGCACCGGAAGCTCATTGGAGACGGCGGGCATGGCGGCATGCTCCTCTTCCGTACCAGCGAGAAGTCCTACGACCCGATATCCCCAGCGCGACCTGCGCCTGAGTTCAACCGCGAGTTCGCGCGCGACGTCACCCGTGCCGACCACGAGCACACGCTGCTCGGGCCACTCGATGGACACGATTCGCATGAACAGCAGACGCCAGCCCACGAGGACCCCGTTGTGCAGGAACCAGCTCAACAGGATCGCAAGACGCGAGAACGAGAAGAACCGCGGCCCGCCCATGAACGAAACTGCCATGGTCAGGATCGCGCCCAGCGTGACCGCTGAGAAGACCGCACGAGTCACAGACCATGCGCTCTCGGTACGCTCAGGCTCGTACAGGCCGTAGATGTAGCCGGTTCCCAGATAGATCAGGGTGAGCACCGGTGCGAGAGCGATGTACGCATCGAAGTTGAATGCGGGCAGTTCGCCGCCGAATCGCACGTAGAACGCGCCGACGAACGCGATATTGATGAGCAACGCGTCGAACACGAGCGACAGCGATATGAAACGTCCTCTGGACATCTACGCCCTTCCGGCGGAATGCAGTTCGATCGCCTCATCGTAGACTGCCAGCATGTCAGATGCCATTCGGGGGATGGTGAAATCGCTGCGCGCACGCTGAAGCGCCTGCGTGGCGAGACGTTCACGAAGCTCCGTGTCATCCACCAACCGAGCCAATGCGCTGGCGAGCGCGGCGGAATCCCCTACCGGTACCGTGAGCCCTGTGACCTCGTCGAGATTGGCGAACGGGACACCTGTGGTGAGATCCGTCGATACCACCGGCGTGCCTGATGCATGTGCCTCAATCTGCACCAGCCCGAACGCCTCAGAACGCGCGGTCGACGGAAGACAGAAGATGTCGGCGGCGCGAAACCACGCCACCAGCTCGTCAAATGGCAACGACGGCAGGAACGTGACGCGGTCCTCAACGCTGCGGGCGACCGCCATTTCCCGCAACTCAGCCTCCATGGGCCCCGAGCCAATGAGCACGAACTGTGCATCCACGTCGGGCACGGCGCGCATGAGCACATCGACGCCCTTGTAGTACACCAGCCTGCCGACGAAGAGCACGATGGGCTTGCCCGGGTGCTCTGCACGAAGCTCCTGGGCGCGCTTCACGCGTTCGGGAGTCTCGGCGAAGCGATCGACGTCGATCCCGAAAGGCACGACGCGGCACTTGTCGGCACGCGGAGCGAGGAACTCGCTGTGCTCCACCATGTTGGGACTGCTGGCGACAATGAGGTCGACTTTGTCGAGCACTCGGTTGAGCACGGGCCTGTAGGCGGCAAGCAGTCGCTGCTGCCGCACGATATCGCTGTGATAGGTCATGACCGTGGGCAGGTCGGTGCGCGCGTTGAGCCAACTGAACTCGCCCCACGGATAGGGGAAGTGCAGGTGCAGAACATCAGGGGAGTCCGTGCGGCTCTCCTCGGCACGTATGGCTGAGCGAAGACGAGGAGCGACCGGCGTGGACGCGTATGCGAACATCCGGGGAAGGCGCTTGACCGCGATGCCGTCGACGACCTCGTTGATCTCGTCGCGACCCTCGTTGGCGACGAGGGCGCGTACCTCGGCGCCTGCGTCGACCAGGCCGCGTGCCAGATCGCGCATGTGGAACTCGATGCCTCCCAGATGCGGCGGGTAGTACTTGTTGACCATGGTCACACGCATGGGTGCGATCACGCCTCCTGTTTCACGAGGGCTATACCCGCTGCGATCAGCCGGTCGACCGCGTCCATGTCGGCAGCCTCAGCGTACACACGCACGAGCGGCTCGGTACCGGAGGGCCGCAGAAGCAGCCAGCAGTCGTCCGGGAACAGGAACTTGATGCCGTCGGTGCGGATGATGTCGAGCACCTCTCGGCCATCGAGCGACTTCGGCGACATAGTGGGAACGCGAGCCAAGAACGCATCCTTGGTCGCGGGATCGAGCTTGAGGTCGGAACGGGTGTACTCCATGGGGCCGGTCACGGCGAAGAGATCGGTGACGAGCTCGGCCAGACCTGCGCCGCGCATGGCCATCATCTGCGCCAGGAGTAGAGCCATGAGCAGTCCGTCGCGCTCGCGGACGTGTGCGGGAATCCCGATGCCGCCGGACTCCTCGCCGCCCAGCAACACACGCCCGGCGACCATCTGCTCGTAGATCCACTTGAACCCCACAGGCGTGGTGACGACTTCGAGCCCGAGATGTGCGGCGATGCGATCGACCACGACCGAGGTGGAGAGCGTCTTCACGATCTTGCCAGTCATGCCGCGATCCTCGACAAGGTGTCGCACCAGCAGGGCGATGATGCGGTGAGGGTTAACGAACACGCCATCGCCATCGACCGCACCGATGCGATCGGCATCTCCGTCGGTGACGAATGCGGCGTCGAGCCCACGGTCGCGGACGAGCGCGGAGACCTCATCGGTGTGCGGCGGGATCGGCTCGGGGTGCAGACCGCCGAATCCGGGATTGCGCTCACCGTGGATCTCCGTGACCTCGACACCGAAGCTGCGGAGCACGTCGGCGAGATAGCCCTGACCGGCACCGTAGAGCGGGTCGACTGCGACTTTGAGGTTCGCTGCGCGGATCGCGTCCCCATCGACCATCTCACGCAGCGCGCCCAGATACGGCCCCACCATGTCGACGACCTCATAGTCGCCTCGGGCGGAAGGTTCGTCGGCGATGAGGGCGGCCTCGACTCGCTCGGTGAAGGAGACCGGGGAGGCACCACCGTCGGACATGCGGAGTTTGAAGCCCAGATACGCCGAGGGATTGTGGCTCGCGGTCAGCATGACGCCACCGATCGCCTCGTCGTCCTGCGCAACGCTCCAGCAGAGTGCGGGCGTGGGCAGATAGCGATCGGTCACGGCGACGCGCAAGCCGTGTGAGGCGAGTACCTCAGCCGCGGCTCGGGCGAACGACTCCGCCTCGAAACGCGTGTCATGACCGACGAGCACGAGCCCGCCGGGAGAATCCGCCGCGAACACGCGGCCCGCGGCGTCCGCGACCCGTCGCAAGTTGGCATACGTGAAGTCATCCCCAATGACCGCACGCCAACCGTCTGTTCCAAACCGGATGTCACTCGTGCACATCTGGAATCATCTCCCCTTGTAGTAGAGCGCGGCCAAGAAACCGCGCGTATACATAATGCCCTATCTGGCGCCGCCCATGAACCGCCCGAAACCACGTTCTTGCAGGGTATACTTGGCTGAGCGCGCCGAACGGTGCACGTATCCGACTCCCGGAAGGTGTCATGACCGACCGAATCGAACCTATCGAACATCTCCACGCGATCGTGCTGGCCGGCGGCAGCGGAGCACGCTTCTGGCCCCTCTCGCGAGAGCTCAACCCCAAACAGATGCTCACCATCTTTGGCGGAGTGAGCCTCATCACTCAAGCGATCGAGCGCGTGCAGGACCTGCTGGCCGACGAGTGCCTTCACGTGCTGACCGGCGAGCGCCTGCTGGACGAACTGCGCAATCACCTGACCTCGCAGGAGTCGCTCGCGGATGTGGCGATCGACTTCCTTGCCGAGCCCACGCCGCGCAACACCGCGCCGGCCGTGGCTCTGGCTGCTGCACACCTGCTCACGATCGACCCCGACGCCCTCATGCTGGTCCTGCCGAGCGACCACCTGCTCAAGGCTGACCAGGTGTGGACCGACACCCTGCTCGTTGCCGCCGACCTGGCCCGTGCCGGTCATCTGGTCACCATAGGTCTGGAGCCGGACCGACCCGAGACGGGCTACGGCTACATCCACGCTGGCGACGCGATCCCCGGCTACACGCGGGGTTCGTCGGCAGGGCACATGGTGAGCGAGTTCGTGGAGAAACCCAATGAGGCCACGGCCCGGGAGTTCCTAGCGACCGGGGGCTATCTGTGGAACTCCGGCATGCTCATGGCGAGCGCTGCGTCCGTGATCCAGGAGTTGCGCGCGGCGGGCGCCGCAAACAGTACGCCCGATTCCGCATCTGGCGACGAGATTGCCGACGCCGTGCTCTCGATCGCTGCAGGCGGGCCCGCGAACTGGGGCACCTCCACATCACGCGAACGCTTTGCCTCACTGCCCGCCATACCGTTCGACAAGGCGGTGCTGGAGGTCTCCGACCGCGTGGCCGTGGTACCGGCGCGTCTGGAGTGGTCAGATGTGGGCTCACTCGCGGCGCTGGAGAAGCTGGACACGCCGGATGAGGCCGGCAACGTGATCGTGGGCAACGTGATCGACCTGGACTCACAGAACACGATCGCCTACTCCGCCGACCGCCTCGTGGCCACACTGGGCCTCAAAGACCTCATCGTGGTCGATACCGCCGACGCGACACTTGTTGCCGACCGATCGCGCACGCAGGACGTTCGCAGAATCGTTGACGCGCTGAAGGCGTCCGGAGCACGTGAAGTCGTGGAGAATCGCGAATCGCTGCGCCCCTGGGGTTCATGGACACTGCTGCTCAAGGCTGACGGCTTCCAGATAAAGTCGATCGACGTGCGACCCGGTCACCGGTTGTCGCTACAAAGCCACATACACCGCAGCGAGCACTGGATCGTGGTCGAGGGTCACGCGACTGTGGAACTCGACGGGGACACGATCGAGCTCGACGCCAACGAGTCCACGTACGTGCCCTCGGGCTGCAAGCATCGGCTTGCCAACACAGCCGATGTGCCCTTGCGAGTCATTGAGGTCGCTACGGGAGCGTATTTGGGCGAGGACGACATCGTGCGCTATCAAGACGACTGGAACCGCTGATCGCTCAGCGAGCCATGAACCGCCGATAGACCGCGAGATGGCGCTCGATCATGGCCTTGGCTGAATACTCGTCCAACACCCGCGCGCGCGCTCGAACCGCCATGGCGCCCGCAGCAGCGGGATCCGCGAGCAAGTTAGTGATCGCATCGGCGAGCGCGGCCGAATCGCCGGGCTTCACCAGCACGATCTCACTCCCACTCTCGAACACGCCGCGAATCCCGTCGATGTCAGATGCGATGATCGGGCGAGCAAGCGCGGCAGCCTCAAGCATTGTCGTGGGCATGCCGGGCTCCACCGAGGGGAACACACAGATATCCATCGCCGAGAGCGCTGCCGGCGCACTGTCCACCGCGCCTGTGAACGTGACCCGCAGCGCAGCCGGATCAGCCTTGAGCGACCGCATCGCAGGGCCCTCGCCGACGATGATCGGCTCGCACACGGTGCCTTGAGCGACCAGCAGCGAAGCCGCCTTCAGGAGAGTCGAGAGTCCTCGGCTGAACTCAACTCCACCCGCGTACCCGACGAGCGGAGCTCCCGTGCGTCCGATCTCCGTCGGCTCGGCCGCCTGACGCGCAACCCGCTTGATGTCCACACTGGGCGGATCGACGATGATGTGCTCGGGATCGACGCCCACCCCGGCGACGCGTGGGACGAGCTCGGCGCAATCCACGATCACCGTATCAGCGTTACGAATGGTGTCGAGGTCGAGCCGACGACGCACCCATCGGGACGGTACGCCCACCCCCTGCCGCGGCCAGTCGGCGCACGAGAGCGAGTTCACCACGCCCACCGGCAGATCGCGCGCCGCCCACCGCACGATGAGGTCGGCCTCGAGCCCGGTCGAGTGCGCCACCACCGGTGCGTAGCGCTTGAAGTACTTGCGCACGCGCGACTCAGTACGCAGGTAGTTGAACCGATCGAGCACGTAAGGTGAGACCGTAGCGCCGACCTCTCGCGCGCCCTCTGCCATGGGAGAACGCGGGTGGCAGATCACTAGGCATGTGGCGCCACGCTCCAGCAATACGGCGATGACTTTGAGCATGCGACGCTCTACGCGCCCAAGAGCGCGCCCCGTGTGACTGGAGAGGAATACGAAGGTCGATCTGTCGTAGCTCCTGGGCATACGTGCGCTTCCCTACGAGTCGCTGAGGAGTTCGCGGTAGATGTCGAGATACTCCTCGATCATTCTTTCCACCGTGAAGTATTGTGTGACACGGACACGCCCGGCTTCGCCCATGCGCGCTGCGCGGTCGGGGTCGTCCAGAAGTCGCAGCACCGCACCCGCAAGCGCCTCTGGGTCTCGGGCGGGAACCAACAGTCCAGTCACGCCGTCCTCAACAACTTCCGGC
>Ga0209121_10005328_pt1 | contig 11678 bp, 10 predicted proteins | sample Cruoilmetagenom3_FD_187292 | JGI IMG/M metagenome (GOLD analysis project Ga0209121, IMG submission 187292) | Oil polluted marine microbial communities from Coal Oil Point, Santa Barbara, California, USA - Sample 3 (SPAdes) (version 2) | ecosystem: Environmental > Aquatic > Marine > Oil seeps ...
TGGTATTCGTAATAAAAAATGTTATATATAATCGTGCATAGTTAATAACATAAAGGTGTGTCTGAGTGTCTCACCTTTGCTCTAAACTCAACCACTAACCAATAATTTTTAGCTCTATTCAATGGTCGAAAAACTTTTTTGATACGATAAATAAATATGTTTTTTCGATCAAGGGCATTATTTTCTGGACTTTTATATTCTCTAATCCCTCTTATTCTTGCCATAACCTTTCTCCATTATACATTTTTTGTTTATTGATATCATATCTTATTTTATAACATAATTTAATGCTTTTCTAAATCCATCAGCCATAGTTTCATACGTAAATCCTTCAATTATCCTTTTCGATTCTTCTCCCATCTTCTTCTCTAATTCTGGATTTGATATTATCTTCTTCATTGCATTATATAAAGCATCGCTATCCTTTTCTGGAACCCTAAAACCATTCTCACCATCTTCAATTAAATCATATGCCGCACCAACCCCATCTGTTGCTATTACAGGTTTACCGAATTGCATCGCTTCGTTCAGCACAAGACCCCAGGGCTCACCAGAAGCAGGTAAAACGAAAATATTACACAATGAATAATAGGGGGGTAACTCTTTATTTTCGATCATCCCAAGAAATAAAACATCATTCTCTATATTCAATTCCTTACACAGAGCTTGAAACTCGTTTTTACATTCTCCATCCCCTATAATAACTAAACAAGTCTCATTATGATCTTGCTTTAATTTGTAAAATGATTTTATTAATATATCTGCATTTTTTCTTTTCTCCAAGCGTCCAACATACAATATTTTTTTTTTATTCTCTATTTTGAGACGATTTTTTAAATCTTCTACTTCTTTTCTATTAACTGTTGTATCGATTATATTGGTATTAAACGCCCTGAAAACTCTATTTGGATCTGCACCTAATTTAATAAAATATTCTTTTGATTTCGTACCATAAGTTACAATCCCATCTGAATGTTTTACCAAATATTTAACCCATGGATTTATTAGTTTTCTTTTTAAGCTCTTCTCTGCCCAGTCCCATTTTCCATAATATATTACAAACGGCTTTCTTCTCAATTTCGCAATCGTGAAATAGAAACTAGTCTCTATTATTTCTGCTAAACTATCCCAACTTCCACCCACGAGTACCTCATAATCCCCCATCGCTTCTTCTATCACCCCAAATGCAATGCCGTGAGGTTTTATAAAATTGAAATAATTCTTAAGTGTTTTATAATTCACACCTTCAAGCCCTTCAATCTCATCTGATATTTCCACGCCATATATGTCCTTACAAACCTGAATATGCGTAAAAACGAATTTTACGTCATAGATTTCACTCAATCTCTTGAAGAATGGTCTTCTATACCACATTGCAGTATTATGTATAAATAGTATTTTAGTCATGTATATACCTCCGATCCTCCGTTATTATAAATCTTGCTCTTCCCGATGAATAGATGGGAATATTCCTTGATGCCCTTCACATGAGAAGATGTTGGGAATATAGCCAAATGTACCTTCCCATCCACACAATTTGTGTGCCTCAGATAAATATATCCATGAGTTTGTGTCTTATTATTAATGAAAAAAAATGTATCTATGCGTGGTAATTTATACCGACCTGCAGATTCATAACCTAAATATATTCGTTGATAACCGGGCCTATCACAATGTACAATAGAATTATCTGAATTATGATTCGCTAACCATTTTGCACCAACGACTTCTCCCTCATAAATATATAAGCTTTCTCTTAAATTTCCTTTAGCATTTAAATCCTCTGAAAGCGGAACACCAAACACATTGAACATAACAGTTGTTGCACACATATTCTGTAAGACCAATACGATTAATATAACGGATAAGACAGAACGTATTTGGATTTTAGGTGTCTTAATAGATTTGATTTTTAAAATACTTCTCGTAAATACTTCCTCACCTATAACAAAACATGGGGCTAAAAGAACAAGTGCTTGAAGATATAGTCGAGTTATACCATAACCTATAGCAACAAAAGGAAGGATTAACATTGCACAGACCAATCCTGCGCACACAACCATCATCGAGAGGTATTCCATTCCAAATTTGCTGGTCTTGTATTTTCTTATCAAATCGAAAGCTCCGATTGCAATAAAAAAGAATGTAATGTTACGAACCCAAAATTGTATTTTATATGGTATTCCTTTTTCCAACCCTATGCCAACAATTTTCGTCGCACTGGGACCTCTTGCTTCTTCTAAAAAAAAATTCCCCATGTTTCTAAACGTTTGCTCAACAAAATTAACTCCTGTATTAAACGGAGCTTGTGTTACTTGACTATACCAGAAGAAAATCACGACAGAAAATAGCAAAAGTATAGTTGCAGTTATATTTTTTTTAGATTTGAATGTTTTAGGTGTCACCACCATCAGCCAACTTAAAAACACAATAAAGAAGAATACATAAGCAGTCGTGTAATGGGATACAATCACGCCAAACATGAAGACCAAGAACAATATCCTTCTGTTCAATTTATCAATTTCAGTGTCAAAGAAGACCATCATTGCTAAAATAAAAAATAATATTGCGATTTCTTGGCGGACGTGCTCCACGAACTCAAATATGAAGGTAGTTTGCGATATAAAAAAGAGACAAGATAAAAAATTGTACTCGTTATTGATGTATTTTTTAAATAATACGTATAAACCCAGAGGAGTTATTGAAAAGATCAATTGAGCAATTAATTTGTAAATATACAACCCATCAATGCCCGTGAGCAGTTCATATATCGTAGGTAGTATTGTAATGCTCAAACAAGCATTATAGGCATTAGAATATCTTGATATATCCCAATGAAAGTTATTTGACGCCAATTGAAAAGTATAATACTCGACGTGAATGTCGCTTCCTGTGATATAATTGCATGTCAATCCATGCATCAAAAGCAAACTCATCCCGATCATCAAAACCGCAACTGGATAAGTAGCATCAGAAATCCTATTCCTCAAAATAACAACCGCAACAACATAAGCAGGAATCAAAAACAACATTGCCAATAAAATAATGTTGTTCACCTGTGTATTCATCAAATAGGTTCCCAAAACAGCCATAAATGGAAATAAAACTGGAAAAATCAGAGGAGAAGTTAATTTATCCTTTAAATCAAGTTTGAAATTGAAAACGTCTTTCATATTAAAATCGTCTTTATTTCTTTTGTATGCAATAAACGCTAAAAATAGCAAAATAATATTAAAAGAGATTAGTATCGGTGCCAAAGATAGTGGCTTCAAAATAAGCGGATAAAAACTATTCACGAGCAATCCAGCAAACATCAAGAATGCAACACTTAATCCAATTGATAATACGAATTTTTTGAGGAATTCTATTTTGTTCAGTTTTAGGATGTGAAGGATTAATAAACCCGGTATTATCGTAAAGCAAAGGAATCCAAGAGCTTGTCTTAGAAAAGGAACGTTTAAAAGAATTACAAAATCGGTTAAAGCAATTATTGCCATCAAACACGTAAAATATTGTTTGCCATCCAAATTTTTCATCTCAACCATTATCACCCCCTTGCACCTCTCTATACAACTCTTCCAACTTTCTTATATGCTCGTCCATCTCATACTTCTTCACGGACTCAAAAGCGCCTTCTTCCAATCTCTTTAATTCAGATGGATTTTTTATCAGATTCTCCAGTATCTCTCTTAATTCATCCACGTTTCCAGCCTCAAATAAAAACCCATTGTAGCCCTCTTCAACCAACTCTGGAATACCTCCGATTCTACTTCCGATAACGGGGGTTCCATTCATTAAACTTTCGTAAATCACCATAGGAGAATTATCATACCAAATAGATGGAACAACCGTAACATTTGCTTTTTGATATAATCTCATAAGTTCTTCATCAGGCACAAATCCATGAAAAATTATCCTTTTATCAGAACCTGCAATCTTCTTAAATTCTTCTTCATCTGCACCTTTTCCAACAATATGAAGCTTGATATTTTTCTGTTTCAAATTTTTAAAAGCATTAATCAATATGTGAACACCTTTATGCCTGCTTAAACCTCCCACATACAGAATATCAATAGTTTCATAGATTTTTTCATTTTTTTCATCGCTTAATTCAATTCCTAGGGGCAATTTAATGCACTTAGAATTGGAGAAATATTCATTTTTAGTGTGCATATCCAATACAAATTGAGATGGCGCTAATGCAATATCTGTAGAACTTGTAAGATGTTTCATAATTTTCATATATTGTTTATCGAAAAAATCGAACTTTGTGACTATTTTCATGTTTCGCAATAAGTTCCATCTATTCATAAGAACATAATCATGGATAGTATGTATATGTGGGATATTTGTAGATGCAATTGCAGAAAATGCCGAAGTTGATAAATTTCTAAGATTATGAGTATGTATTACATCTGGTTCTTCTTTCTTTATAATTTCCTTAACCACAAAATATGTATGTGGGTTCCATAAGTCAATTAAATGCCAGATAGGTTTGATAAAACTTGGTTTTTTATGAAAATTGAGCCCATAATAAATATTTAATGGATAGAAGCGATAAATTTTGATATTATTTTGAATTTCTAACGTTGGTTTAAATGAGGAATATCCCGTATATGGCTTTGTAGTAATAATAATTATTTCATTATCTTTAATTAGCCTATTGGCTATTCTTTCAACATATATTTCGGCACCACCCCTAATATATGGATTATAGAAAGCCGAGATAAGACAGATTTTCATTTTCTCATACTCCAATCTATATTTTTATTATTTTATCAATTCCTCATAAACACTCATCATCTCTTTAGCTATATTCTCCCATCTGAATTTTTCAGCCCTTTTATTCCCCCTATCACCAATTTCTTTGGCTTTTTTCTCATCTTCTAACAAAGACAAAATATGTTTAGTAAGTTCTTCCTTATCTCCAATTTCATACAACAGTCCATATTTTCCATTTTCCAAAAGATATTTTGCCCCCTCGTTATTTGCGCTTATTACTGGAGTTCCTTGTGCCATTGCTTCAAGGGCTGTGATACCAAACGCCTCATATTCACTCGGATTAATAAACATATATGCAGCATTTAACGCATCAATTTTCTCTTTTTCAGTCACACCGCCTGTAAAAATGAGATGGTCTTCTATTCGAAGTTTCTTGGCTAAATACATTAATTCTTTTAGACTGCCTTCATCAAATCCCATAACTACTAATATTGTATTTCTATGTGCTTTAAATACTTTTGGTAATATCTCAAGAAGATCTGATATTCTCTTACGCGGGGTTAACCTACCAACATAAAGCAAAATTTTCTTATCTTGAAGCCCGTATTTATTTATAAAGGACTTTCCATCCCTCCAATCGAAGAGATCGCTTGGAATCCCATTTGGAATAAGTCTAATTTTCTTTTTTGGTATTCCCAAGCTTTCCATAAGTTTAACTTGGTAAGGATTGACGGCAATTATTCTATCAACTAATTTAAGACTTATATGCGTTAAAAAATTTAAATACATGTTCATAGCAAGTTTTGAGTGATGTATTGATGGTAAAGATTTCGAAAGTACATCTAAAGTTCCATGGGGAGTATTCACAATTTTCTTTCCCCTAACTTTGGCAAGTATCTGTACGATTTCATTCTGAAGATATCCGACAGGCTGTGGGCCTAAGTTGTGATAGTGAATTATATCAAACTGATTTTTTGAAATGAAGTTATAGAGTTCTATCCGAGACTTAAATGTATTGATTGATAAAGCATTGCCAAAACTTTGCAATTTATTGGCTTCTGGCAAATTTTTAACCACGACAACCACTTCATTACCCAATTTTATTAATTCATTGCTTAAGTCATAGACATGTTTCTCTACACCACCCATTCGCAGTGGATGTATAGACTCCGATAGTTGTAATATTTTCATGTAATTGCCTTGGTATTACAATCGTATTTGAAACTATTTATTGCCATTTTGCCCATATATCCCATGTCTATCACCACGTCTATCTCTAATAAAATAACCCAAAGAATTAAACATTCTTCTACCTGCACTAAAACCCATCAACGAATCATAAAATGGACTTTTCGCTAACTCATAAGCAACCCTATCCAAACCAAGAGACAAGGAAAAAAACACTTTTTCACGTTTACTCATGCGCAACCCTTCCATCGAAGCGACGCACTCCATCATGAATTTCCGATCAAATAGATATGGAAATGAAACCACCCCATCATCTTCATAACTCGCTTTATAAACAGCCTCCAATCTTTCCAAGCCCATCTCGAATATCGCCCCCCAACCCCTTTCATACGCATGACCTCTACAAACACCAATATCTTGTATAGACTCCATAAGATTCCTTGTGTGCAAAAAGTCCAATAACGTCATACTCCTGTGACCGAATATACTATGGACAAGCAGGAGCAGAAAATTCGCTTCATCATTCAAACTTGGATATTTTATCCCAAACATACTATCTTCAACCTCAACCTTGGAATTCCACAGAAACCCACTATCTATAAAGTTCACCCCAATATATCCTATCTCACTATAGATATCTAGTTTTGTATATCCTTCTTTATTAAAAGCAGTTTCAACAGGATTTGAATAAACAACCTTCATACCTTCCCTTTTAAAAGCATCATAAATTCGCTCTTTATCTTCGATATGCACAAGAATATCAACATCTCTTGGGAAGTGGGGTATCGTTGTGCACGCCTTGATCAGAATGTAATCTATTCCATCTCGCAGTTGCATCTCGCTCAAGAATGCGAACGTATTCTTAAGTGCCGGTAATTTTTGTAGCTCGTTATTCCAACGCTCTCGTTCTTCATCCGATAACACCAAATCCGGATTTAACTCTTTTAATCGGTGAACAAAACAATAATAAAGCCCATTCCTTTCAGCCAATTTTATTGCCGATTTTAGTAGATCCTCATTTTTGGCGAACTCCTCTACTTGAATACCACTTGGATATTCAGAGTCAACAACAGACAAGACAACTTTCATCGGGTCTAACTTATTCATACTTTCCTCTCCTTATCTCTTTTGTTAAACGCATAAACATTAAATCATTAATCGCTTCCTTATTAAGTTTTGCATCTATTTGAATAAAACCATATTTTCGAGATATTCTTCTGTGTAAATTAATTACCTCTGAATAGTAATCCTTGCTAACATGCGCATCAAAGGAGTCATCCATCCGTGAATAAAAAATATCCAAGTTCCCATCCAAAAAGAATGTTAAATCCGCTTTTGGAAAAAATTTGATTACGTTCTGACTCCGATTCCCAAATAAGTCGAAAAAGAACTGATAGAAATATCTATCGCAAACGACTATCTTATTTCTACCCAAGTAAAATTTTATGAAGAGATAAGTTGCTAATGCGTATGGATAACCTAATAAGGTCATAAATAGCTTTTTGGAGAAAAATCTTTTTCTATGTTTATCGGAATTACTCATTTTGGATGTACGGTTTTTCCTGGGACTGATTGGAGTTACATCATTGCCTTTTGATCGAGTTAGAATATTCAAAAGCAGAAAAACTGGCTGAACATACAACGCTTCGTAACTCCCCTTCTTCAGTCTATCAACAAGCATCTTCGCTTGTGTCGTTTTTCCGCTTCCATCAATGCCTTCTATTGCCACTATAATTCGAAATCACCTCCTCATATACTCTCTCCATTTTTTCTACGGCAACTTCCATACTACAATTTTCAGCTACATACTTTGCAGCATTTTCACCCATTCTCTTTGCTTCATTTTTACTTTCAAGAGTATAAAGTAATGCATTCTTAAGCTCGTGAACATCGCCGGGTTCTACTAATAATCCATTTCCCTTATGCTTAACTATTTCGGGAATCCCCCCAACTCTAGTAGCAATTATAGGCTTTCCAACAGCCATCGCTTCGAGCAGTGATATTGGGTAATCAACAACGCCCACTGTGTTTAAAAATGGCACCACAAAAATATCGCTTGCAGCCATAACTTGAGGCATATTCTTTACAATTCCCAATGGTATGATATTGTCATTTAGTCCATAAGATTTTATCTTTTCTTTGATTTCAAATGTTTCTATGCTGCAAAGCTTACTCGTATCTTCTTTTTCATATTTGCTGAGAGGCATGTTTAAAGCCATTAAAAGTTTTATATCTGCGAATTGTTTTGCTATGATCCTTAAAGCCTCGATCAAAACAGATATTCCCTTTATTTCAGTTAAATTTCCCACGTACAGTAACAACGGCTGATCAGGACCAATGCCAAAATCTTTTCTCACATCACCGCCAGATATTGAAGGATTATATATATTTGTATCAATCCCCGGTGGAATTATTTCGATTTTATAGTCTGGAACTCCAGCCCTTGTTAAAGAATCTTGAACGTTTTTACTCCCCGCAATGATTTTATTAACTTGAGAAAGATAGAACTTTGACAAGATTTTATTTGAAAAAAACATGACAATGTTATGACCAATAATTGGTTGTATTGGAGAATAAATGCTGTGAATAGACGGAACTTTTGTAATCCTGCCGCCAATACCCGTAATCAATCCTAACATTGAGTAACCAGAATGTCCGTGGATGACATCAAACTTCTTACCAGCATGTAGTTTTCGTACTTCTCGTAAAGCATTTAAAACAAACTCTAGCCCATATTTGGCAGATAAATATGACCCAGACATTGGTAAACAAAATATTTCCGCCCATTCTAATTCATTGTTTAATTCATCACCAGGATAGCGATGTGGTGTAGTTATGATAGTAATCTCATGACCACTGTCAGACATTTTTTTTGATAATTGCACAACATTATTTACATGCCCGCCGATAAAGGCATTTCCTCCTGAATTTCCAATTTCAGGACATATCATGCATATCTTCATTTTTTCCCTCTTTCAAACAAAAGTATATACCAATCCCGTAACACAGTTTTTTTTATGAAGTTAAGTACGAAGTTCTCTTGTTCAAACACATTTACAAAATCATTCATTTTATAGGGATACTCTTTTACACCTCTTTTTGAGATAGTATAAAATAATTGTGTGATTCTCCCATACAACGAAAAAGGGTCAGGTTGGGCTATTAATACATATCTATTACTTATCCTTGTCATCTCTTTAATGAAAGAGACATAACTATGATTTTTATAATGCTCTAATACCCCCTCTTCAAATGTTAAGGTGAACTCTCCGTCTAAAAAAATAGTATTGGTTGCATCCATTATAAAAATATCTTTATTCTCTTGAAAACCCTTTTCTACACCTCGTTTGATGCTCTCTGCCGAAAAGTCGATTCCTATTGAATTTTTATAGCCACATTTTCTGAATGCTGTTATCATTTTGCAAACTCCACAACCCATATCTATAATTTTGGCATTTTTCGGCAAATTTATTTCCTCAAAAACATCTCTAACTGCTTTGACAATGCTTTTTTGAGTTATGTCACCCAACCACGTGTATCCTTTAAACTCTTTCCATTCGTTATCAAAGTCTTGCAATACCTTATTTTTATTCATTTTTTCATCCCCTCACCACATTTGGCACAACATACCTTGCGCTCCTTATCAGCCGTTTCCATTCTTTTGGCTTTCTCATCATCCTTAATAAATATCTTGGGTTCATATTAGTTTGTCTGAGTGCCCACTTCGTCCACTTCGCAATATCATCAGCAGATAGATCCGGGTAATTTGCCCATCCATCTTTTAAATACCCATTCTCTTCCAAATAGCCATACAATGGCGTTTCTGGATATGGTTTCGGCACCGTGAATTGATAAGAATCCACTTTCAATGTCTTTGACCATTTTACAGTAGCTTTTATCGTTTCTACGGTTTCCCCAGGTAGTCCAATGATAAAATCTGCATGGTTTACCAACCCAACTTTGTTCGTCATTTCCGTGAATTTTTCCATTGTTTTTGGCGTTGTTCCCTTCTTTACATTCTTTAATATCTGCTGGTTTGAAGATTCATAGCCCACATGAAGACACCTACATCCAGACTCTTTCATCAATTCTAGTGTTTCGAGGTCGTAGGTGCCGTCCGATCTCGCATAACATGACCACTTCATATCCAATCCTGCTTCTATAATCGCCGTGGACAGTTCTCTTGCACGCCGCGCCGGTAATGTATCATCCTGTATGAAAACTTCTTTCACAAACCGAAGCTCCTCTTTCACAAACTGAAGCTCCTCTATGGTTTTGTTTATATCGCCTGTTCGGTATGGAGCGCCTTTGCTAATCGTATGTGGCCACAGACAAAATGTACATTTTCCCCATGAGCATCCTCTTCCTGTAAACAAATCTACAAAAGGATGTAGGTGCGGTGCTTGAAAATAGTTTTGAATGTTTAGATGCCTTCGATAAACATCTGTAACAAATGGGAAATCATCTATCTGTTCGTGCGTTAATGGTTTTCTTGGTGGGTTGTGTATAACCTTACCCTTATTCTTCCACACCAAGCCATTAATCTCATTTTCTGTTTTTCCTTCTGTAAGTTCTAAAACTGTGTAGTCAAATTCACGGATCGCAAGCGAATCTATTTTATCTGACTTTTTAATTGTCTCATCTGGATGGATAGAGCACCACGGTCCCACTAAAATAATGTAACTTCCTGTTAATTCTTTTATCTTCTCACCAATTTCTATGTCATTTTCCAAGCTCACCGTAGAGATATAAAGCACAGTTATATCTGGCGAAAAATCCTTTGCTATCTTAAAAACATCTTCATGAGATAACCTGTCAACTGGTCCATCTACAAGTTTTGTTTTGTGCCCATATTTTTCTAATAGTCCAGTGCAGTATGCTAAATATATTGGATACCAGTTGCTACCAGAAATTGATACTGCCGCCCATCTTGCAGACCGCATAAATTCTGGCACATACGGTGGATTCAGTAGCAAGACTCTCATTTCACCAGCCCCCTGAGATACCCAAATCCTGAGCCCCAGAACCAAATCGCTATCAACACGCAAAATGTTAAAAAATTGCCCATCTTCGTTTTACACCCAAGATACAAACTCATCAACCCAATCCCAATGCCGCCTATAACTAAAATCAGAAGAGCGATTAAAGGAAAAGCAGGATTTAAAAAGGATAATGCAAATAGAACAACAATTAACAAAATTAGCGCAGGTACTATCCAATGATACCATTTTCCCACCCTCCAATGCAATTTTATCGCCTGCATTCTCCCCACAGCATATTTGTATGCCTGCTTATAAAACCTTTTCCATGTAGGTCTTCTGTAATGGTAAACCTTTGCATCTGGTGTGTATAAAATTTTATATCCTTTCTCTATTATTCTGTAATCCAATTCCTCATCCTCACAAGTAATTAATTTCTCATTGAACCAACCTGCTTCTTCTATAACATTTTTCCTGTATACAACGTTGCATCCAGAATTATGAAACGTTTCAACTACCCTACTAACATTTAAACCATATCTCGAGCCTGGCTTGCTCAAAAATAACAAAACTTCACCAACGCATTTGGCAAATTCCGTATCGTCTTCTGGCGTTATATTTGGACCCCCGACAGATGCTATCTCTTCGCTGTTAAAGTGCTTAATGAGATTCTTAAGCCAACTTTTTGGGACAACACAATCCGCATCCGTAAACATGATAAAATCTCCTTCTGCATTTCGAACACCAACATTGCATGCACCGCCACGAGTTCCAACATTTTCATACACA
>Ga0209121_10005329_pt1 | contig 11674 bp, 7 predicted proteins | sample Cruoilmetagenom3_FD_187292 | JGI IMG/M metagenome (GOLD analysis project Ga0209121, IMG submission 187292) | Oil polluted marine microbial communities from Coal Oil Point, Santa Barbara, California, USA - Sample 3 (SPAdes) (version 2) | ecosystem: Environmental > Aquatic > Marine > Oil seeps ...
TTGGGGATACAGCAAGGCAGTATCGAAGTAAAGGAGGCAGTGGCTGTCTAATGGTAAAATGGGCTGCTACAGAGTTTCAACTAAGAATGGGATTGACTCGTAATTAAAAGAGAGAAAGAAGATTATGATGGGTGACAGACAACTCTTCGCAACGCTTCGGGTTGCTCACCCTTCGTGTCACTTAACATGGTGTATACGGCTCACTTCATTCGCCCAATTTTGCTCCGCTTCGCTCCGCAAACTTCGTATACATCAAAACCGTTATCTGCAATTGCGACAATCATAGGAGGTTAAACCAATGATCAATAAAGATAAAGAATTAAAAAGTCGTCGACCCCAAGTAGAAGAGGCACGCGAATTTCTCGAAATCACACGCGACTTTACCGACCCCAGAGATGCTATCAGGGAGGCAATTAGTAACGCTATTGACTGGCGTGCAACAATAATTAATGTCACAATCACGGAGGATAGGACTCGTCCTGATGAAGAGCTGGTCATTGAAATCAAAGACAATGGAATTGGCTTCGATGAAGAGAGGCTTCGTGCCTTTTTTGACCTTGGTCGGACTACCGCCGCCGAGTCGGCGGAGTCAGGCACGCCAACGTCGGAGAAGATCGGATACAAAGGGCATGGGACGAAAACGTATTTCAACAGCCGGCAGATTGAAGTTTTTAGTAATAGCCAGGAATGCACCACTTACGCAATAATGGATTTCCCACTACAAAAACTCATGAAGGATAAAGTTCCTGAATACGAGTATGACATTGAATCAAAAAAGAATGAAAAACTGGGGGCGAAAATCTTAATTCGCGGTTACAACATGAATCAAAATAAAAGGGATTTTGGTCATAGTGTGCTAAAGGATTACATTCTCTGGTTTACTCGGTTTGGCTCAATAGAAAAGGAATGTGGAATTTCGGACGATGCAGATAAGGTTCTTCTCTTGCGAGGATTGGGTCAGAACGATCCAGAGCGCATCGAATTTGGACATCAATTCCCACCAGAAAACTGTGATATAAACAGATTGATGCGGGAACGCCCAAGTGACTGGACAAAAATCTTTGTGAAACGGTGGGTTTTTCAAAAGCAACAAATAATTGACAATCCTAGCAAGTCTATTGATATTGTATTTTATATCGAAGGTGACGAGGCAAAGAGATCTTACAATCCTATGATCCGAGCTCGGGGTAGAAGAACACCTGAATATGGGATGTATAAAGTTGAGGATAGGTATGGACTCTGGGTATGCAGGGATTACATCCCAGTAAAGCGATATAATGAGTGGCTAGGCTTGGGCAAACGGCTGGAGACTAAGTATCACGCATTTGTAAATTGTCAGGATTTCAGGTTGACGGCGAATCGGGGAGACATAGGAAATACGCCTCCGGATCTGCTACGTGCGATCGAACAAACCGTGAAAGAGATATTCGAAAACGAGATCATTGGTGGCACTGAATATCAGGAATATGAGGAGGCCGCAGAATTAGAGCAACAATATCAGACTGCCGAGCAGGAGCGTAAAGACTTCGATAGACGACGGAATAGAGTAAAGACAAAAAAGATTTGCGAGATCGAGAATATTGAACTTATAGAGCCGGGTGTCGAAATGGGCGCGATCGCTTTGTTTAACCTTATATATGCTCTCAGACCCTCTCTTTTTCCATTCCACATAATTGACTACGACACAAAGAGAGGCTATGATGCATTGGTAGCCCAAAGGACGCCGATTGATCTATCCAGAGAGTCTATATTCTTCATTGAGTTCAAGTATATGTTGACCTCTGAATTCAACCACTCATTTGATCATCTCAGCGCAATCATTTGTTGGGACTGTAACCTATCGGAAGGCGCTGAAGTCAGAGATATTAAAGATAAGCGGCGGGAACTCCGCATCACTCCAGTAGCAGATGACTCGGATTATACGCGTTATATGCTGGTGAGCTCTCGTGAGCGTCACAACATAGAAGTATTTGTCTTGAAAGATTACTTACGAGAAAAATTAGGAATAGAGTTTTACCCCCGGTCGAGAAGAACTTCATAATGAGGTGGTGAGTTCTGAACACATTGTCGCAACAGCAGATAACAGCGGATTTACGACTCTAACGCTAAATTTTTGGCTGGTGTTTAGTGGGGTATTGAGTGTTCACCTTTCTTTGAATGTTTAGTATTATACGAAAGTTTGTCGTAATTAGCCCGCCAAAAACTTTGCATACCCACAAACCGTTAGCCACTATTGCTGTAATAAAACAGGAGGTTTGAAATATGGACGAAATTAGGCATTATACGGATCTACTTTATAATTAAGACGTAAATCCTCGGCAGCCGATAATCAGGATGCTGCAAGGAAATATAACTCATGCCTGTAGAGCGATATTTTCTCGGTTGGGATGCGCCGGTAACGGCAAAGGTGCGGGGGTTTCTGCTCCCCTCACAGCTTTCCGGACCGGTTGACCTGGAGAAAGACCTGATTGTTGTGCCAACGCGCCAGGCGGGGCGGCGGCTGCGGGAAGCGCTGGCACTGTATTGCACAGAGCAAAAAACGGCGCTGGTCTCGTCATGGGTGGTAACACCCACTTTTTTCCTAGGTGGTGGGCCGCCAGATATGGCCAACCCGACAGAGGTTATGGCAGTCTGGGCCGATGTCCTGATGAGGGCTGACCCTGGTAAATACGAAGGGATTTTCCCGGCAGGAACGCCGGAGCATGATTTCACCTGGGCCGTGCACACGGGCAAGCAGATACAGAACCTGCGCGATACGCTGGTGAATGGAAGGTATCAGATTGCCGATGTGCTGCAAGACTTCGGCTCCGTTTTGGAGGAACTGGACCGCTGGCATGACCTGGCTGAACTAGAAACGGCTTACCTCCAGCGGCTCAGCGAGCTTGACCGCCAGGACCCCTGCAGCCTGAAAATTAAACAGTCCGAGAGGCCGGAGCTACCGGAAGGAATCGAGCGAGTAGTTGTCGCTATGGTGCCCGACCCCACGCCGCTCATGCTCAGGGCGCTGGAGCGTCTCGCTGATAAGACCTCTATCGCTGTCCTGATACATGCACCCAAATCGCTGGCGGACCATTTTGACGGTTGGGGTCGGCCGGTGGCAGAAAAGTGGCGCGAGTCCCAAATTGATATCCCCGATGCTGAAAAGAGTATCATACTGGCCGGGTCACCGGCGTCGCAGAGCCGCAAGGTTCTGGAAGCTATAGCGGTGGAGAGCGGCCATTTTGGTCCCAATGACATAGCCATCGGCGTGCCTGATGGCGGAGTGACTCCGTTTCTGGCAGCCGACCTGGCAGACAAAGGATTACTCCCATTCGATCCTGCAGGAAAGGCTATGAGCGGACATCCGCTGTATAAGCTCCTTGAGGCATTCCGTGACCTCGTTAATGAGGGCACATACTCAGCCTTTAGCACTTTTTTACGACATGCCGATGTTCTTGACTTTCTCCGCGAAAAACACAGGCTGTCGGCTCGACGGGTACTGGAGGAACTGGACAAGTTTCAGAATTATCACCTGCCCATGGGGCTGGAAGATATATTCAGTCGTTTCCCTCTCCGGCAGCCCGGTAAAGAAAAGGGACGGCGGGATTTTGAGAACCTGGGGAAGGCTGTAGCGGTCGTCCGGGAACAAGTCCAGATTTTTGAGGACGGCGACCTCGACGGCGCGGTGAGGTCGCTGCTTGAGACCCTGTATAAAGTCCGCACGCTTAACCCCGATAACCCTGAGGATGAAGGATTTGTAAAGGTGGCGGAGCCGGTAGATGACACGCTCCGCGAGCTCTCCAACAAAAGTATGAACGCCCTGGGAATTGAAAAAAGGCAAACTATGGAGCTTCTGCTGCTGAGGCTGGGTGAGCAGCGTTACTTTCTGGAGCGTGAGGGCGCCACCATTGACCTCGAGGGCTGGCTTGAGCTGTCCTGGAACGATGCCCCATTTCTGATTGTCACCGGAATGAATGATGGGGTAGTGCCATCCGTCCAGTTGAGCGATGTGTTTCTGCCGGACTCTCTTCGGAGACTGTTAAATCTGAGACATGACGCCGACCGGCTTGCCGCCGATGCGTATTTGATGCGTGCGCTCATTGAATCGCGCAGGGAAAAAGGTCGTGTCTGCTTTATTGTAGGGAAAACAAGCAAAGATGGCGACCCGTTAAAACCGTCACGACTGCTCTTCCACTGCAGCGATGAGGAACTCCCCCGACGCGCTGAGCGACTTTTTGGCAGTCCTGATGAAAGACGGGCTAATTATCCACCCACGACCAGTTTTTTGCTCCAGGCAGACCTTCCGGCGGGTCGGGAGGACCTGGGGAGGATGTCGGTCACCCAGTTCAGGGATTACCTGGTGTGCCCGTTCCGCTTTTACCTGCGGCATGTGCTGGGTATGGAGGAGCTGGGCGACGAGAAAAGGGAGATGGATGCCCTGGATTTCGGCTCACTTATGCATTATGTGCTGCAGAAGATGGCTGGAAGCGCTGAGATGCGCTGCTGTGAGAATGAGGTGAAGCTGCACGATTTCCTTTATGCCGAGGCGGAGAAATGGGTGGCAAAACGCTTCGGTCCGTCCCCGCCGCTCATGGTCGGAGTCCAGCTCGATTCGGCGAAACAGCGACTTGCTGCTGCGGCCTGCGTACAGGCCGGGCTGGTCGGGGAAGGGTGGGAGATTCTGCGGAGCGAGATGGAAATCAGCAGAAAGCTGGCTGATATGCTCGTACGGGGGCGAATAGATAGAATTGACCGCCACCGTGAAACCGGCTTGATACGGCTTCTCGATTACAAGACCTCGGACAGGATACAAAGCCCGGAGCAAGCCCATTTCGCCTCCCTCGCGGAACACGCTGCGGAGTATATGAAAGTCGCTGTCAACGGAGCGGAGAGGCGCTGGATTGATTTGCAGATGCCGCTTTACAGGTTCCTGCTTCCGGACGGCGAGGAATTCCGAGGCGAGATAGAGTTAGGTTACTTCAACCTGCCGAAGTCCGTAAATGACACGGGCGTTATTATCTGGGACGGTTTCTGTGACGAGCTTCTGCAATCCGCCGTGACCTGCGCTGAGGGTGTCGTTCGGGATATCCGAAACCGCAGATTCTGGCCGCCGGCGACAAAAGTTACCTACGACGATTTTGAGACCCTGTTTCGCCCGGATGTTTCTGACTGCATTGATGTTGCCGCCTTTACGTCCTTTATGAAACGAGGGATGCAGTGACGAAGGATAGAATCGGGCACCAGGTCATAGTAGCATCTGCCGGAACGGGCAAGACCTTTCAGCTCGCCCATCGCTATATATGGCTGCTGGCGAATGGGGTTAAGCCGGAGCAAATCATTGCGCTGACCTTTTCCAGAAAGGCGGCGGGCGAGATTTTTGACTCCATCATCGGATACCTGTGTGAAGCCGCCAACTCAATGGAAGGGGCGCACAGAACCGGAGAACGAATAGGGAAGCCGAAGTTTGAGCAGGCGGACTTTCTGTGGCTGCTTCGGATGCTCCTGGTCGGCCTGCACCGCCTGCACATCAGCACGCTGGACAGCTTCATCATCGGAGTGCTTCGAGCCTTCCCCATGGAGATTGGAGTCCCTACGGTTTTCCATGTGCTGGATAGCGATGGAGCTCAAGCGAAGAGCGCTCGACAGGAGATTCTGGGCACGATATTTAACAATCGCTATGTAGACCGCTCTGCACAGCACCAGTTCCTCGAAGCCTTCCAACAGGCGAACTTCGGGCGGGAGGAGAAAGGACTGGAACGCAGGCTCAATATGTTCATCACCCATTACCAGAGCTATTACCGCCTCCTGCCCGCACCTGATGACTGGGGAAGAGAGGATGTGGTCTGGCCCTGGGGGTCGCCCTGGCTAACAGCGGTGGACGATGTCAATACCGCAGCGGACGAGCTGGAGGCGCTACTGGCGAAGGAAGGCTGGGACGGCGATGTTATGGGCCGCTGGCTCAACTTCATTAAGACCGTTCGCACCTTCTCTGCTGACTCTGCCTGGACAAGGGATGTCGAATATATGTTTAAGAAGCTCCTTGCCAATGTGGATGACCTGCGCCGGGGACAAGCCAGCATCCGTATCGACAGGACGAAGTGTAACATATCCGGGGAAGGCTGCCGCCTGACACTGGCACTGCTCACTCACGTCATAAAGACGGAACTCAGCACCGAATTGGAGAGGACGCACGGCATTTATCGGATCCTGGAGCAGTATGAGCGATTTTACGATTACATGATTCGTCGGCAGGGCAAGCTCACCTTCACCGATGCCCAGTACCTGCTTACGGCGGCCAACAGTCAGAGCGGCGGTTCCCTACTTAGCCGCATAGCAGACGAGGAAGCGCGGCTCTATATTGACTATCGCCTCGATTGCAGGCTCGACCACTGGCTGCTGGACGAGTTCCAGGACACCAGCGATCTACAGTGGGAGGTGTTCCGCAATCTTGCCGATGAAATCTTGCAGGATAACAGCGGTCGGCGCAGCTTCTTCTATGTTGGTGATGTTAAACAGGCCATCTACGGCTGGCGCGGCGGCAATTACCGGCTGTTTAACATCATACTGGAACAATATGGGTCTCAGATTGAGCAGATACCACTCAGCACATCTTTCCGTTCCTGCCAGCCCATCATTGATACGGTTAATCGCGTGTTTGGAGATTTGACCGGCGCAGGTCTGCCAGCGGGTGCTGTTGCCGAATGGGAGAAGGTGTGGCAGGTTCATCAATTGGAGAAGGAGTTTGTTCCCCGGCACGGTTACGCTGCACTCCTGGAGCCCCCCTGTCAGAACGGCGAAGTCAAACCCACCGATGAGGACCGATACCGGGCTGTAGCTCATTTATTGAAGGAGATTGACCCTCTGAGCCGCGGGCTCTCGGTGGCGGTTCTGGTACGCAGCAATGATAGTGGCAAAGAAATCGTCGACTTCCTGCGCGGCGAGTGTCAGGGCATGAACATCGTCCATGAAGGGAGGGCTGCGATTAAAGATAATCCGGTTGTCTCTGTTCTCCTGTCGTTGGTGAAGTTTGCCACACATCCGGGTGATACCTTTGCCTGGCGTCACCTGGAGATGAGCCCCCTTAAGAAATGCTTCGTGGAGGCGGGGTTAGGCCGGGACAACCTGCCGCCGGTACTGCTGCGAGAAATACAGACATCTGGCTTTCAGGTATTCATTCGAAATTGGGGGGCGCGGTTAGATGCGGCGCATCTGCTCGACGATTTTGGTCGAAAGCGGCTGGGCGATTTGGTTGACGCCGCCGACGAGTTTGACGGGGGTGGTGGTGACTGCAACGCCTTTCTGCGTTTCATTGACAACTACGATTTGCATGAGCTCGCCGCCGGCGATGCAGTGCGCGTCATGACCATACACCAGTCCAAAGGTCTGGGGTTTGATATAGTCATACTGCCCGACTTGCAAACCGGAACCATGACCGGCGGAAGTCGGATTGATTTTGTAGTAGCACGTGCTCCCAGCACAAGCTGTCCGCTCTGGGCTATGGAGATGCCGCGCAGAATAATAGCTGAAGGCGACCCGGTTCTGGCAAAACAGGTGCGGGCGAGCGATGAGACAGCAAGCTTTGATGCGCTGTGTCTGCTGTATGTGGCTCTCACTCGGGCCAGGCAGGGTCTTTACATGGTTACCGCTTTTCCGGGTAAGGGTGCTGCTGTAGTAAGGCCGGCAACTTTTTTGAAGGTGCAGCTGGCTGGGGAAGCGAAGCCGGTTAATGGCAAGCACGTCACGATTGACGGTGAGGAATTTATCTGCCTTTACGAAGAAGGTGAAGGCGATTGGTACACAAAGGTACCCCAAAAAGAGCGCACCGAAATCGTGGAGCCCTGCCAGCTGTACGAGGGCTTCCACAAACAACCTTCGCGGCGGTGCCGACTTGTGCTTGTGTCGCCGTCAATGAGTGCGGAGGGCGAGGTGAAGGCCGATTCGCTATTTGCACCTGACAGGCATGACATACTGGACTTCGGCACGGGTGTGCATGAGCTCTTTCAAAAAATTTCCTGGATTGGTGAGGTGAATGTCGAGGGTTTGATTTGGAAATGGAGGCAGGAATCGACTGCGGCGGAGGATGTGAAGGAAAAGGCCATCGAGCACTTCCGTCGGGCGCTTGCGTCTGCGGAGGTGCGGGAGGTCCTTACCCGCCCCAGGGGCAATGTCACCCTGTGGCGTGAGAAGCGTTTTGAGGTTGTCCTGGGCGATCGGTGGATAACGGGCGTCTTCGACCGCGTTACCATAGTGCGGGGTCCGGATGGCAGATCGCTGAGGGCTTCAATAGTGGATTTCAAGAGCGATGAAACTGCGGGCGGTGCCCGGTTAACCGATAGTGCCGAACGATACCGCTCCCAGATGTCGCTTTACAGGAGTGCTCTGTCCCGGATACTGCAGCTTGACCCTTCACGGATTGCGCTTCGGCTTCTGTTCACACACCCGGGGAAGGTGTATGAGCTGGGGTGAGCAGCTATGAGGTCGGCCTATGCTCTCTGGACCTTCATAAGGCCCCTTTTGGGATATGACCCTGGCTATTACTGTCGTACACCACGTAAATCCCCCGCTTTAGTATAACGAATAGTAATAACTCCTGCTGGTAAACTAAGAGAAATATTAGCAGGAGGTGACCATATGAGGAATAGGATAGCAAGGAACCTAGCACAGTGTAAGCCGAGGACACTTTTCGTGGGGGTAGACATAAGCAAGAGACATAACGCTGTATGTGTCGTGGGATGGGGCGCTAGAGTGTTGACCAACTTCACCATGGAGAATTCTAGGGAAGGCTTCAATTTGCTGATAAGAAGGGTAAAGGAGTGGAAGGAACGAATGAGGGCTGAGGCTATCCTTTTTGGATGCGAGCCTGCAGACCACTATTGGAGACCTTTAGCCTACTTCCTTAAAAGTGAGAGGCTTCCCTTTCGGCTAGTAATCCCCTTCACTGTTAGACGCTATCGAGAGGGAATCGATCTTGCTCGGAACAAGAATGATCGGCGGGATGCCACAATGATCGCAGAGCTCCTACGCACTGGGAGATCCCTGGAACCGCGTTTGCCCCAGGGAGTATATGCTGATCTGAAACACACCTACCGAAGCTACAGAAGGGTGAGGACTGAAAGGACGAGGCATGACAATCTTCTCATCGGTATGATGGACCTTCTGTTTCCTGAATATCGTGGGGTATTCAAGGATCTTACTGGAAAAAGCTCAGTGGCCGCCCTTCGCTTCTGCCCTGTACCTTCCAGAATCCAGACGATGAGTTTAGATAAGTGGATGCTGGGTGTAAGACACTGTTTTGAGGGCCAAAGACTTATGGTAGCCAAACTCAGAGAGTGGAGTGAACCCCTAAAGCTGGACACTTTGGGTTAGAGCAGCTAATTCGCCTCCTGAGAATCTGTTACATAAAAGGTTTTTTCTGAAACTAGTCTAGGCCCTTCGCTTTTAATTGCTTATAAGCCTGAGTTCTTCCTTTATCTTCCCAAGCTTTGTACAGGGTTGTGGATTATTTCTCTACTCTCTCTAACTCTTCCTGCTTAACCTGAGTTAAGTCTACCTGGTAAAAACCACCTTCATTTGGCAGAATCATGAACAGTCTCGAGGTGTAGTCTAGGAATAATTCTGCATCCTTTATCTCCATCTCAAGGAGATGCCCACCTGAACTACCATCCCCTGTTAGGAAGTGGAGATGATATCCAGGAAGGTTTATCCCTCCGCTAACATAGGGTGGAGAGCGAAAGCCAACTACGGTGCCTCTTACATTACTGAACTCGAAGGTAGACTGCTCCTTAGTAGCCTCTATCAGCAATGGATATGGTTTGGTTTGAGGGGGTACGCTCCTTGTCTTTACATAGCTGAAGGTTCCACTAATCTTAATAGCGTAGAAGATGTTCTCTGTAGGAATCAAATCATCGATAAATTCCTGTATATCAGCATAATCCATCCCTTCACTTAACTTTACCCTCTTATCAGTATTGAAAAAAGTTACAAGAGCAAAAGGGGTCTTCATGGAATCCTGTACTTCATAGACAACTCCATCGCTCCTTATTTGGTAGAAGTTCCCATCTAAAGCCACCATCTCTCCATCCAGACCCTCGAAGGTACCCAGACCAAAATCACCGTATTCTTTTAGCTCACCATAAGAGATAACCCCCCCATAGACTCCATTGAGGAGGGCACCAATGGTGGAAACTTGGGTTAGCGTCTCTTGATACTCAGAACCATTAGGGGTGTACCCATGTGATTTCTGTACCGCTATTCCTAATAAAGGAACAGTCAGCAGGATAGCTAGCGCTACAGCTACTATCCTCCACTTACCCATCTTCATAAAGCCCCCCCTTCTATGCTGAGCTCAATCATCCTTCCCTATTCAAATTTAAAGCTTTGTATCATAGGTTCAAAGTAAGTTTTATTCACTCGGTCATAGTCAGCGGGACGAGCCATGCAGCTAATCGCCCAAAGTGTACTGTCCTTTATTGCTATTATATCCATCTCTTTTCTCAAAATCTTATCTGGAGGTCTAGGATGAGACCTACAAATTAGATATGTAAGCTGTATGGCTGGCTCACCATCAATTTCTACCTCCTGCTCACTAACTTCAGAAACATACAAGCCCAACTTTTTATATGCTGGTCCTAATGGTTCTAAGCTTTTCCCAAGAGCTGGTCCTACTAAGCTTTCCTTAAAAATAGAAACAAATTCCTTAAGCTCCTCAAGACTCATCGGAAGAGGAAAATCCTCTTCTAAGGTAACTGAGAGGCCTCCATCTTTACCTACAAAGCATACAGTTCCTTTTGGGACTTTCCTTATTGTTCCTGGGACCCTCTGGAGTGAACCCCTAAAACTGGACACTTTAGGTTTGGAAGGTTTGGCAGAGTCGGAATATTCTTAATGAAAGGAGAAAGGACTTTGCCCAGAAGGAACCAAAGGAGTTTCAGCTCAGAATTTAAGAGACAAGTAGTTGAAGAACTACGAAGTTAAGAGAGCCGCCCAGCCCAGCTCTGCCGCCGGTACAACATCTCGTCAAGCGTACTTTACTATTGGAAGAAGCAGTACAGCCAAGGTAAGTTCAATAACGAGCCTACCGAGGAAGCAGCCCTTAGGGATAGAGTAGAGAAACTGGAACGGCTGGTGGGTAAGCTAACCCTGGAGAACGAGTTTCTAAAAAGGGGGTTACAGAGGAGCCTCAACCACTCTCCAAGAAACGGGAGATCATCGCCAGGTGCAGGCACCTCATCAGCAGTATCCGAAGGGGGTGCAAGCTTATGAATATTGCTCATAGCACCTTCTACTACAAGAACAAAGCCAAGAGCCCTGAGCAGGAGAAAAGGAAGGCTGATCTCATGGATCGTATTGAAGCTATCTGCCTTGAGTTTCCCGGCTATGGCTATCGCCGGGTTACTCATCAGCTTAAGCACGAAGGATGGGCAGTGAACCATAAGAGAGTGCTGCGCTTGATGCGGGAAAGTGATCTGCTCTGCCGAGCGAGGAGGAAAAAGGTAAGGACCACCAATAGTCATCATCATTTCCCCAGGTATCCCAATCTCATCAAGAGTCTGATTATCCATAGGTTAAATCAGGTGTGGCTTTCGGATATCACCTACATCCGTATCAGGACTGGATTTGTCTACCTGGCAGCGATACTGGATGCCTGTTCCCGGCGGGTCATTGGCTATGCCATCTCCACCAGAATTGATGCCGC
>Ga0209121_10005330_pt1 | contig 11674 bp, 15 predicted proteins | sample Cruoilmetagenom3_FD_187292 | JGI IMG/M metagenome (GOLD analysis project Ga0209121, IMG submission 187292) | Oil polluted marine microbial communities from Coal Oil Point, Santa Barbara, California, USA - Sample 3 (SPAdes) (version 2) | ecosystem: Environmental > Aquatic > Marine > Oil seeps ...
CACCTTCCCAAGCCGAGGAGGCGAGCGGCCCCAGCGATGGTGGTCCCGTAGAAGACGACCCGGTTGCCGAAGCGATCTGCTATCTACAGAAGGCCGTCCATTGGTCATCGGTTAAGACGAGAATCGCGATGTAGCAGCGATCTCGGTAGCAAGTCGGCTGAGATTGCCCCAATACTACGCCGCTTGCTGCGGTGTATGCTTTTTGTCTCTTTCTGTTGAGCATTTCTCGATCTGCCTAGATCCATGCCGCTTCTATCCGTATTTCAGATTATAGTCGAGAACCAATTAGATGAGACTAATCGGTTCTCGCCAGAATAGTGTTTAACGATACGAACAGGGCTAAATCTCAAACTCTTACGAGTTAGAGATTTGGCCGAAAGGTATCGTTAAACACCATAAATGCAAATAGCGAGGAGCCAAAGTTTTATAATCCCAGATCTAGAAACTGTTTGGTAAATTAGTTGAGGTGTGCGTATGAATAAGCTACACACAGTCATCGGGGTTTTAATCCTTCTCGTGGTTTCGGTTTCTCTGCATGGCATTGCCTCGGAAACCGAAAATGGGGCAGAGTCAAAAGAAGCCAAAAGCGTGATCCTCCTGATCGGGGATGGGATGGGGTTTTCTCAGATGACCGCCGCCCGGTGGGCGAAGGCAGACGAGAATCTCTCCAATTACATGGATACAGAGCTTTATATGGACGACATGGAGTATGCGGGATACTCCTCCACCTCCGCAGCTGATAGCTTTGTAACTGACTCTGTTGCCTCTGGAACTGCCCTGGCCACCGGCCATAAGACAAACCTTGGGATAGTAGGCCAGGATGCAACTGCCATCTCGGGGGTGTGGGATGGTGAGAACCTCACCACCATCCTGGAGCTGGCCGAGGCCGACGGGAAGTCTACGGGAGTCGTCACAAACATGAGGATAACCCACGGCACACCCGCCTCGTTTTACGCTCACGTCAACGATAGGGACAAGGAGAACCTGATCGCAGAGCAGCTCCTGGCGAGCGGTGTTGATGTGGTCCTGGGAGGCGGCCTCTGCCATTTCGTGGGCCAGAACGAGATCGACCCCCTCGGCGGGGCGAGCTGCAGGGACGACGACCAAAACCTCCTGCATGAAGCCTTGGATCTTAGGTACGTGTATCGTATACAACCGGACCGGGCTTCTCGGCATCGATCCGGAAAGCACAGAGAAGCTTTTGGGGCTATTTGGCAGTTCTCATCTATTTTTCGAGCTGAGGAGGATAAACCAGACCGATCCCGAGCCCAGTCTCTCAGAGATGACCCAGAAAGCCATAGAGATTCTCTCCAAGGACGATGACGGTTTCTTCCTCATGGTGGAAGGTGGGAGAATCGACCACGCCTGCCACATAAGGTGCTACGAAAACACCACCGCAGAAACCTTGGCCTTCGATGTGGCGGTGAAGGCGGCCCTCGACTACGCCAGCTTGTCCAATGATACGCTGGTGATAGTGACCGCGGATCATGAAGCCGGGGGATTGGTCCTCGGGGCAGTGGATTTCTACAACTATTCTGCAGGAGACCCAGTCTTTGCCAGCGGTCTCGCCCTCAGTCATGGACCGGGATACAACCTCACGTCGACGGGAATGGCAACTCACACTGCCGTCGATGTGCCCCTCATGGCCAGCGGTCCCGGGGCCGAGAAGTTCAGCAGAGGACGGACCGACAACACCGAGATATTTTATCTGATGAAAGAGGGGATGGGGCTCTAAGATCCCCATACCTCCCCATACCTCGATTCCCTCCTTTCGGTCATCAGGGTCCGGTCGAAGAAGGCGACCATCTCCTTCTTGGATTTCCCTTCAAGGATCGAGATGTTTGGAGCCAACAGCAGACCACCGCCAAAAGTAATTACCATCAGAAATGACGTAATTCCAAGACACCACTTTTAATGGAGAGGTTCCTTGGCGAGCTACAACGATATGCCCCCGGAGACTCTGCTGGAGAGGGCACAGCTTGCCCTCTCGCGCCTTGAAAGCTGTGACATATGCCCCCGCAGTTGCGGGGCCAACAGGCTTGAGGGGGAGTTTGGATACTGCAGAAGCGGCCGCATCGCCAAGGTATCGAGCTTCACACCCCACTTCGGTGAGGAGACGCCACTGGTCGGCGCCCACGGCTCGGGCACTATCTTCATGACCGGGTGTAACCTTGCTTGTGTCTTCTGCCAGAACTACGACATCAGCCAGCTGGGTGAAGGGCGGGAGGTCTCGGCAAAGAAGCTCGCCGAGATGATGATCTGTCTTCAAAAGGGGGGCTGCCACAACATCAACTTCGTCACCCCGACCCACTTCGTCCCCCAAATCCTGGAGGCGCTCGTTGAGGCTCGAAATATGGGCCTATCCGTTCCACTGGTCTACAACTCAGGAGGCTACGACTCCGTCGAAACCCTCCAACTTTTGGACGGGATCTTCGACATCTACATGCCCGATGCCAAGTACGGGACCGACTCGGCCGCCAAAAAGTATTCGGACGCCCCCGACTACACGAAGATCATGACGGCGGCGATTCTGGAGATGCACCGGCAGGTGGGGCCCCTGGAGATCGACGAGGAAGGCGTCGCCGTCCGGGGCCTTCTCGTCCGCCACCTGGTCCTACCCGAGAACCTCGCCGGGACTGCCGAGGTGGTGAGGTTCCTCGCCGAGGAGGTCTCCCCCGAGACTTACCTGAATGTCATGGCCCAGTACCACCCCTGCCACAAAGCCTACAATTATCCGGAGCTCTCAAGGCCGATCACCTTGCAGGAGTACGCCGACGCCGTCAACCTCGCACGGGCCGCGGGGCTGGGCCGAGGACTTGGGATCTGACGGGGTACTCTGCTTTCGGTCTGTAATCTCACGGACTTCGATCTCGCCAAGACCGATGAAAACCAAGAGGATGATGGCTGGCAAAATGGATGCTGATAAATCGGATATTCTGCATTTTCATCAAAAACGGATTCGTCCAGGCGTGTCAATCGTTCCACCATTCTGGGGACTTCTTTTGAAGCTCCTGAGAATAATATTGGTCGCAAAACCCGCTGAGGCCACCTGCCCCATACTCATATATCTATACCTTCTTCAGCTTGACCGCCGTCCCGTAGGCCATCAGTTCGGCAGCTCTCGTCCCGGTCATCGAGGTCGTAAAGCGGACGTTGACCACGGCGTCTGCTCCGAGCCTAGATGCCTCGTTGATCATCCGGTTCATCGCCTCTCGTCTTGCATCCGTCAGCATGTCGGTGTACTCCTCAAGCTCCCCGCCGACCAAGCCCTTACAAAAAGCTGTTATGTCCCTTCCAAGGTGCTTTGACCTGACGGTGTTCCCAAAGATGACATTCAGAACCTCCACCTCGTAGCCCGGAATACCATCTGTGGTAGTGACGATCATGGCTCTCTCGTTTCTGCCTCATCTATGATAATTTCTCTGTTCCGAAAGACGATCAGAGCCATTCCGATAATCTCCAGAGGGGCGGTGTAGACCAGCAGATAGGGATAGCCAAAGGGCAGAATGGCAAGGCCGAGAGCTGCGAGTGCGATCCCCCACTTGACCTGGCTCTTCATGATCTTCTCATAAACAAAATCCATGTAATATATGCTTGCTTTCTCGGCGCCGTTGGGATCGAGTCGCTCTGCTCGCCAGCATAATCAACCGAAAGACCATCTCCAGCACCAACGCAAGAACCGCATCCAGCTCCTAGTGGTAGAGCCAGGTATTTTTTGAAAACGAAAGGGGCCTGTAGGTTTCTGGTCATCAGCCATCTCCCGGCCGATCGGATCCGATCTCCCAGAGATCGAGAGGCCGTTGAGGGAAAATGTAAAATCCCCATCGGTCATCGCATTCGGGTTGAGGGGTCAGAGGAGATTGGGGATGAAGATGGTTATCGGGATGATCGATGTGAACGAGGTGACAAAAGGTTGAACTACGACGAGCACGTTCTGGCGGGAATTTTGAGCTATCCGATAGCGATTTTAATCCTCTCAGTCCTCAGCTTTTACCTGGGCCTTCCCATCGAGATGACCTTCATGGCCATGTCCCTGGGCTACGCCTTCTACGTTCTGGGGTCCGACCTTCCGGACATGGACCATCCCGGAGCCCTGATTCACAGGGTGATCAAGCCCTTCGTCTCGGTGGCCGTTGGGATATCCGCCTTCCGGAACCTGGGCCTCAATCTCCATCTCACCTCCAACCCGGTCGTCAACCTCACCCTCGCCTGGGCCGTGGCGGCCCTGGTGGCCGTCGTCACCTGGAACCTTTTCAAAACGCTGATGCCGAATCACAGGGGCGTCGTCCACTCCTCGGTCTTCGCTGCGGTATACGCCCTTCTCGCATTCACCATCGTGAGGTTCGGCTTCGACATGACCCCGGGCGAGTCGCTCTTCATCGCATTTGCCTCCTTCCTCGGCTACAACCTCCACCTTCTCTTAGATAGGAATTTCAGGGTGATGAAATAGTCGGGACTTTTCCCGGCCCCAAAGTCGAGAATATCTCCGGATTCGGCGTCTTGAGTCCCGAAAGGAGCCGGAAAAATAGATATAAGGTCCAGATGAATAATATTTTCTGAGAATTATGCTCAAGATAACTCCCTACCTGGGAATAATCGTCGTCTTGGTATCCATCGGTGGCATCTGGTACCCAAAACTCGGGTACGTCGTGGCCCTGGTATTTCTCGCCCTCATGATCATCAGCCCTTTCAGAGGCAGGTGGTTTTGCGGAAACCTCTGCCCAAGGGGCAGCTTCAACGACTTCTGGATCGGGAAGATCAGCCGTCACGTGGAGATACCCAGATTCTTCAGGAGCATGGTGCTGAGGGTGCCGGTATTCATCGCTCTGATGGGCTTCATGATATCGAGGATCCTTCTGACCCAGGGGATGGTGGATAAAGTCGGTATGGTCTTCGTCACCATGTGCATCCTCACAACCTCCGTCTCGATCATATTCGGGGTGGCCCTGAGCCCCAGGGCCTGGTGCACCTTCTGCCCCATGGGGACGCTCCAGAGGCGTCTCGGTCGGGGAAAGTACCAGCTCAAGCTCGACCAAGATCTGTGCATCGACTGCGGCAAATGCAAAATAGTCTGCCCGATGCAGCTTGAGGGAAGCGAGATCGCCGAGAAGCCAGACTGCATAAAGTGCGGCCGGTGCGTCGAGGCCTGCCCCAAAGACGCCCTAAGCTTCTGATTCGGAGGATGGCGGGCGCGTGTGGCCGCGAGATCCCGAGAATTGTCAAAAAAATGTTATCGGCAGCTTTTCTTAACCGTCGATTTACGGGCCCGATGCTTCGGAGAGTCCCTCGTTTACGCTGGCATTGACGGCGCTGAGGTTCTCATAGATCGTCTCCTCTTCGTAGTTCTCGCCGAGGTCGGCCGTCGTCTCAGGGTTTTGGTTTTCGATCCTGTTTTCGGCCGCCATCGGCGACTCCTCCTCTTCCCAGGCCGGCAGCCCGAATATCATGGCCAGCGCCACGATTATCACGGATATTGTAATGATTATCTTTTTCATGTCGATCACTTCTGGTAATCCTGTCTGAGATCTTTAGATCGCAAGATATAAGCCTTTTCAAGCCTTCTCGCAAAGCGTCTCATCCGCTCGTGCACCTCGACAAGAAGGCGGCCGAATGTGTCTGTTATCCTCCGGAGGGTCAGATCGACTATACTCCTGTAATTGATGGCACGTTGGCGTTGTCGGATATAAAATCTTATTCTCATTCTCCTTTTGGGGCGTTTGATGGTCGTAAGACCTTCTGAAAGAGATTTTGAAATAAGCTTCGTCAGCTTTGTCAACTTCATCAGAGTCGTCGATATCGTCAGCATCAGGTGCCGCATTTGTAGGATCTCAACTAATCTGTCAATCGATTGCGATTTCCATTGATCAACGTACGCATAGAAAAATTCATCAGTCAGAGATGAGCTAATATAAGTGCATGAGAAAGATTTGGTGTTTTGGACTTTTGGTACTGGTTCTGGCCATCTCGGCCACGGGCATCTGTGCGGCGGATGTCCCCGACCTGGTGGGGAACTGGGTCGGTTCGGGGCCTGGGTATCAAGAGGGAACTGGTTACGTCGTGGGGGTGGATTACGGCAACCTGACCTTCACGATCGCAGAGCAGAAGGGGCGCGTCTTCAACGGGGAGATGACCTACCAGTTGAACGAGACTGATGTGGTCGAGGGCTTTGCCGGGGCCATCGGCCTGGATAACAAAACCTTCTACATCGCCGAGTTCATCTCGGGCTACGACGTGGGAACGATCATCTCTGAAGACACGATCGAGCTGATTTACATTCAGGATGGTGAGCAGGACGGCGAGCCGGGCGAGACATTCGTACAGATGCTTCGCCGCGTTGTGGAGTAAACGTCAATTCCCGAGCGATTGGGCGGAGGGGTGCGTACCTTCGCCCGCCCATTCGGGCTTTGGGTGCGGGTCGTCGAGATTCTATAAAACCAGCTTCGTGCACCAATTTTATAGGATCTCGCCGAAGTGGTCAATTGTTTGCGATTTTCAATGACCCACAGTGGCAACTATATAAAATATAAATTACAAAATGGAATAATATCGGAGTTGAGTTGAGTTGAGAGGACGGAATATAGTTATATGTTATCATTATCTTTTAGATAAGCCACATAATCGTCGTAGGAATAATTGCATACGACATAATCAGAGAACTTTTTTGGCGTCATTTTTAGATCCTTAGCCATTTTTGAAATAAGGGGTTTTCCTAATTCTCTATGAGAACTTCCCATGCTCATTTTTGTCCTTATAGTTTGGATCTTTCCATCAATCACCAATTGATACGAGAAGTGCCCATTTCTCAAAGGAGTCTTAATAAATCCTTTACCCGTAAAAGCTGAATCTATATTTCTTCTTTTCGTCACATGTACCACTTCATCACCGGTATTCAAACAAATCTATAAGATGTCTTTTTAATAATAATGCCTTATCTGATAATCTATCATCTTCAATATCCTTATATACTAGATAATCTTCGTAAAGGCTTTCTTCAAACATCTCTCTAGCTTTATCTACGGTTTCGTCAACACCGTTAATGCCCAATTCGTCATTGCTTACTACCCAAAATTCATCGTCTTCATCGTATCTTTCATAAGAAAGTGTTGCCTCTATCGGATTATGTAGTTTTATATCAGATGCCGTATCAATAGTTATTTTTGCACTTTCTTTAATACTATCTAGCTCTATAATTTCGAGTGTTCGTCCAATTTTTTGTCCTATTCCAGATATCGATACTGGGGTTCGATCGGCGAGATATCCTATTATTTGAGAGCGCATATCTTCGGGTAAACAAACCTTTGCTAGATTTCCTGAATCTCTTTTAACCCAAAATAGCGAATTAGGAACATCGTCTTTGATTCGAACAATTGCTCCTCGGATTTTTACTTCATCATTTTCAGTTTCTTCTTCCAATAGTCTTAAGACCCGATCTCTAAAATGTATGTGCTGAATATCAATTTCTGGATTTTCTAAATGCACATCTTCGATCTTTACTTTGGCATGCATATTACTTGGCGGTATAATACGGTTCATATGGTTTAATATTGCGACCCTGGTCTTCTGATCCTCAATTATTTTTTTAACCTCTTCTTTTACGTCATCATATTCCTTATCGGGCCCAGACAATACTCCAAATAAAGTAGCTAATTTAGAAAATGCGGGTTCTTGTACCGTTCTTGATGGATCTTCCAAGCTGTACTGAATTTGTGACGGGTTAAATTGCAATTCAACGCATCCCTCACGGAAACCGACATTTAATGAATATAAATCCTCTATTATTTTTGGGCACCTTCCCTGAACTGATACATCCGGCCAACTATAACGACCAACTGAATATATTAATGATTGCACGTTTACAAGTACACGCCCTATAAGCTCGGCAGGGATCTTTTTTAAAGATACGGATTCTCCTTCCAGCTTATAGATAAATTTTGGAGGCATTTTTTTAAACCTCTGTAGTCTTGGCAACCTAATCTGAGACTTGTTAAGGTTATCTGACTTATTAGACTATCGGTTTTTTAAGGATTATAAAACACAATTGGCAAAATTAAAGTTCAGTAGCCCGGCAAGGATTCGAACCTTGGTGACGAGGTCCAGGGCCTCGTATGATTGACCGCTACATCACCGGGCTTCAGCACCTCAGTCACGCTTTTCACGTATTAACCTATCGATCCGAAGAAGGCATCCCGAGGAAGGTTCCGGGCCTGGGACGGGCCCCTCATAGAGAGATGGCGTAGACTCCGAAGGCCAGCAGGGCGGCTGCGAAGATGCCGGTATTCAAGACCTTTCCGAAGACGCGAGACCGGCGTTCCGGATCGGCGGCCTTTGCGTCCCTGAGATGAACCACGATCGAGCCCGCCAGGTACAGGCCGTAAGATAATAACATCGTCCCGTAAGCAACGGATCCCCACGAGAAGAGGACTGCTGCCAGCGCCACCAGCCCGAGGGCGAGGTTTGCAAAACCCACCTCCATCTGGAAGGCGGGATTGTCCTGGGCCCAGCCCATACGCGCCTGGTCGGAACGCCAGAAGACGCTGTGCCTCAGAAAGCTGATGACTCCGACGACGCCCACCAGCAGGGCGGCGGCGACCTTCACTGATAGGATCGGGTCTGTGAAGGCGAAATAGATGCCTAGGAATATCCCAACAGTCCCCGCGGCCATCGTCGCCTTGAAGAGTAAAACCGCGGCCTTGGGGGACGCCGACGTCTGGAAACTCATGGAAATATGTACTGCATAAATAATATAAATATTTTATCGGTCCGAAGGCCGATCGCACTCCAATAGCACAATCTTTCTGCCCTCGATGGGTAGGTCGTCCTCCGTTATGCTCTTTCCCGGCCGCTCGACCTTCTGCCCCTCCAAGAACCAGTCGACGGGATCGACATCGAAAGCATCGCTCCTGAAGTGCATGGGTATCACCAGACGAGGCTTGATCTGCTCTACCACCTTCTTGGCACCGGCAGCATCGATGGTGTAGACTCCGCCCACGGGAATCAAGAGTACATCAACATCGCCCACGGCGTTCACTTCGTCTTCGCTCAGAAGATGGCCCAGATCGCCCAGATGACACACCCGCACGCCGTCGACGGAAAAACAGAATATCACGTTCTTGCCGCGGAGCTTTCCGCCCAACTCGTCGTGGAAGACTTGCACGCCCTCAAACTCGATCCCCGCAACGGTCTGTCTCCCGGAGCCGGTGACCACGGGCGGCTCGCCCTCCACGACGCCGATGTTGTTGTGATCGTGATGATCGTGACTCATCGTGATCACGTCAGCCCGAACGCGGGGCAGATCGTAACCCACAGTGTCGTCGAAAGGATCGGTCACTATCGTCCTTCCCTCGCTGTCAACTATCTCGAAACAGGAATGCCCCAACCACGATATCTTCAATCAGATCACCTACAGACTATTTGGCATCAACAATAATAACTATTTTGGGCACGTCAGACGATCTTGGCGTCGAGAACGGCGTGAAGCATTCCCGGTGAATACTTCTTCACCCGAGCACACCTCTCGATTTTGACCGACCTTCCAGCCCGTTCGGCCGCCTCCGCGACCTCTTTTTCCAGCTCTTGGGGGCAGAGCCGTTCGGGGACGGTCTGGTGATAGTGAAGAGTCCCGTCGGGCCGAAGCGCCCCGATCCCAGCGTCCAGGTACCGGTCCGTGGTGCCGACGTACCCCATCACCACCCGGTCTGCGATGCCCTGGGGAGCTTTCTCGGCGCAGTTTCCCAGAACCGGCTCGACGACCTCCTCAACGCCGTTGAGCTTCACGTTCTCGACGAGGTACTCGTAAGCGACCGGGTTCAGCTCGATTGAGATGATCCTCTTCGGTCGGGAATGGACTGCCATCGGCAGGCTGAAGTACCCGATCCCTGCGAACATGTCCACAACCACCTCGCCGGCGCCCAGGCGGCCCATCCTCATCCTCTCGTTGAGGTTTCCAGAAGAGAACATAGTCTTCATGGGGTCGAGCTTGAATACGACGCCGTTTTCCCGATGAATCGTCTCGGTTCGGTTGGTGCCGGCTATCACCTCCCGGTTCGGCTCTCTGAACTTCCCTTCTATTCCCCTGTCCAAAAGAACAGAGCTGCATCTTGGGTAGATCTCGAGGAGGGCACCACCGATCTTCCCTTTCAGGTGCTCGATTTTGGGATCGATCTTGACGGTAATAGCCTTTCCAAGTATGAACCACCCCCTCGGGAGACGGTCTCTCTCCTCTAGGGCGATCTCATCGCCAAGAATTTCGGCGAGGTCCGGGCATTTCTCGTAAAACTCGGGACAATCCTGAAAGACGGCCTTTCGGCCCGGAAGGGGCCCGGTCACCGGTATCTCAATGTCGCCGCCTTTGGAGACGGTCTTTCTCCTCCGGTCCAGAAGGCCCAGCTCATGGACCATCTGTAACGTTCTCTGGACCTCTCTCCTGGGGACCGGGATCGCCAGAAACTTTTTTCGCATTGTAGATCTGATCGAACTCTAGATGGTCATCAGTGCAGTTGCACCAGAGGTTGATGGTGCTGTTGGTTCGGCTGACCTTGTAGTCCTTGTCGTAGACGAGGACGCTCGACTCGTACCCTTGCGGGATCGCCAGGTTGAAGGTCACGGGGACGAGGACGTACTCGTCGGTGAGGGCGACCGAGACGCTGGCGTTGTTGCTGGAGACCAGCCGGATCACCGTGTTGTTGGTATAGGATATGGTGACGATACCGCCCGTGGCGCTGATGCTCTTGTCCACGTCCGGTGGCAGCACCAGTTCGACCTCGCTCTCCAGGCCCTTGGGGTTTGTGACGTCGAGATTCAGATAGATGTTTCCGGTCGTGTTAGTTAGGTAAGCAGAATAGCCGACAAAATCAGATGGCTGGGCTGGCGTTGCCGGTGTCTCCGGGTTCAGGGGCGACCAGATGTAAAAGGCGGCCAGTATGAGGACTAGGACCAGGGCGGCCAGGGCCAGAAACGGCCCCTTATGGTCTCTGCGCCAACCTGCGAACCCCTTTCCGGGCTTTTTCTCCGACGGCTGGGGCTTCAACGGTGCAGCCGCCCTCTTCAAAGCTGGAGGCTTTTGTTCCGGCTCGGTAGCCTTTGCCCCCTTTTCCATCGCCTCGATCTCTGCGCCGGAAGCGCTCTTTTCTGAGGCGGCCTCATACATCTCTGGTTCCGGCTCTTCCGTCTCGACGAGGATCTCCTCATCTGGGGCCTCAAATTCCTCTTCAACCTCTACAGGTGCCTTCTCACCAATCTGGACCTCGGCCGGAGCCCTTTCGAGGGGCTCGCCGATTTTGGGTGCCTCCGCCTCGATGGCTCGCGTTGCCTGGTCGGTCTCGATATCAACTTCGGCCGGCGGCCCCACCTTTTCAAAAAGAGGCTCTTCTGCTTTCGTCTCGGCGGCCGCCTCTTCGACCCGAGTTACTTCGGCTTTCTCCTCTGGGGGCGTCTGCAAGGCGTCGGGTTCCAGAGGCTGCTCCTTCTCAACTCCGGCCAATTCGGATGGTGGCCCTTCCCTGGCCACCGTAATGTCCCCTTCTTCGTCTTCCAGCTCCGTCTCGGTTGAGCCCGACTCGGTTGATTCCTCCTCGGGTTCTGCCCCCCCAGACCTCGCGATGGCCGAGGTCTTATCCCTCTTGGGGAGGACGACCTCGCCCTTTTCTAGGTCCAATATCAGATCTGTGTAGGTCCC
>Ga0209121_10005331_pt1 | contig 11673 bp, 13 predicted proteins | sample Cruoilmetagenom3_FD_187292 | JGI IMG/M metagenome (GOLD analysis project Ga0209121, IMG submission 187292) | Oil polluted marine microbial communities from Coal Oil Point, Santa Barbara, California, USA - Sample 3 (SPAdes) (version 2) | ecosystem: Environmental > Aquatic > Marine > Oil seeps ...
CCACACATTGGGTCCATAAAATCGGTTTGCCCATCCCAACCACTCATCATTATCAATCCTGCCGCCAGAACCTCATTAATTGGAGCAATATTAGTAGCCGTTTTATAACCACGTCTGTGTAACGATTCACCAGAAGAATCTAAAGAAATCGTACAGCGTTGACGATCTATATGTACATTGATTTTTAAATCTGGGAAACGTAAATCTACGTTTGGTCGTGTACCATCATTATCTCTAAAGCGATCTACAATAGCATCTTTGGTCTTTAAAGCTGTGTATTGGGAATGTGTAAACACACTGTTATGTACAGTAGCATCAACTGCTAGTGAACCAGTTGGTTTCAGGTAGTTTTCCCACTTTATATTCTTAACATTCTTATAAAGATCGTCTTCTCTAGTAACTTTAAAAGATTTAATCGGTTTTAAAATTTTAATCGCTGTTCTTATTCCAAGATTCGCCTTATACATAAAACCTTTATCACCTACAAAGCTTACATTACGCACACCCTTCTCTACCTCCATTGCGCCGAGCTGTGTAAGTTCTTTTGCTAAAATATCTTCAAAACCAAATAAAGTTTTGGCAACCATCTTGAAATTATTGTCCATGTGCTAAATAAAATACCTCAGAGCAAGCTCATTAGGAATTAATTGAAAACATCATCCGTTTTAGATGTGTGTTATTATATTCAAATCTCGCTTAGCGAGCAAATAGAATGCAAATTTACACTATTTTTGTAGGATGATATCCTAAAATTTCAATAGGACCTGTCATTGCGAAACTTTGGCACAAAATTGTGGCAATCTGTTTGTAAATAATGAGATTACCACGTCCTTCGTCCTCGTAATGACAACTATTTATTTTAATTTAAAAAGATTCCTGCCTTCGCAGGAAATGATATGACTAAATCAACTAAACAATGGTACGCTTCGTGGTTTGACACTCCTTATTACCACATTTTATATAAAGATCGTGATTATACAGAAGCTCAAATGTTTATGGATACTTTAACCAACTACCTTAACATTCCAGAAGGTGGTAAAATCTTAGATTTAGCTTGTGGTAAAGGCAGACATTCGGTCTATTTAAACACATTGGGTTATAATGTTACAGGAGTAGATTTATCTGAGCAAAGTATTGCACATGCAAAACAGTTTGAAAATGAAGCGTTAAACTTCAATGTTCATGATATGAGCAAACCATATCCAGAAACTTTTGATGCCGTTTTTAATCTCTTTACAAGCTTTGGATATTTTGAAGATGAAAAATGTAATCTTGAAACCATTGCTTCAATTAAAGCAGAATTAAATGAATTTGGCTTTGGAGTAATTGATTTTATGAATGTTAACTACGTTATTGAAAACCTAGTGACCGAAGACGTTAAAACGGTTGAAGGCATAGATTTTTATCAAAAAAGAAGTGTTCAAGATGGTTATGTTATTAAGGATATCAGTTTTGAAATCGATGGTGAGGTCTACAAATTCCAAGAACGTGTAATGGCTATTACATTAAATGATTTTCAAACTCTATTTGAAAAAGCAGGCGTATATTTGTTAGATGTTTTTGGTGATTATAAATTGCATCAATATCATTCTAAAACTTCCGAACGATTGATTATGATTTTTAAATAAATTGCAAGCATGAATGAGTATTTATTTCCGGTATACGCTATAATCATAGGTATTGTTATTGCTTTTTTAACCAAGAAGCAAAAATCTATTGGAACTAAACTACTGCTGTCTTTTAGTGGTGCATTTTTACTAGCGCTTACACTTTTCGATTTACTACCAGAAGTGTATCACCATATAGATGCTAAGAGCACAGGACTTTATATTATGTGTGGTATTTTACTCCAAATAATATTAGAGTTTTTCTCTAAAGGTGCTGAGCATGGTCATGTACATATTCACAAAGAAGACACCAAGTTTCCTTGGTTATTATTTGTTAGTCTTTGTATTCATAGTTTCTTAGAAGGCTTCCCTATTCATCAGCATAACGACATGGTATATGGTGTGTTTATTCATAAAATACCGATTGCGGCACTTATCACAGCGTTTTTATTACAATCGAGCTTCAGTAAACTACAGATTATAAGCTTTTTAGTTCTTTTTGCAGCCATGACACCTTTAGGAACTTACATATCTAATAATATCAACTTTGTCGCAGATTATGTAAATGTTGTTAATGCAATTGTTATTGGCATCTTTTTACATATTTCTACTACTATTTTATTTGAAACAGGTGAGGGTCATAAATTTAATTTATCCAAGTTAGTTGCGATTTGTTTGGGTGTTTTAATTGCGTATTTTATTTAAATGTTCTCTAAAGAAGAAAGTCGATTACTTAGGCAAGAATTTTGGATCAGCTTCGGGAAATCATTTCCAAGAAAGTGGCTCTTATACGATACTAAAATAAAAGGAGTTTCTTTTAAATTTCATTTCGATACCAAATCCGCATTAATTGCTTTAGATTTAGAAGACCATCTCGAAAACCGAATAAATTGTTGGGAAAAGCTAGTTGCACTTAAAAACATACTTCACAACGACTATTTACCAGATGCCATTTACGAAGAAGAATACTATTTAGAGAATGGAAAAGAAATCTCTCGCATCTACTTATCATTAAAACAAAAAGTGTCTATCCATAATAAAAACTCTTGGCGCATTGTTATGGAATTCTTTAATACCAATATGTCTTTGTTTGAAGCATTTTTTGAAGAATATCGAGACATGATTAAAGGATAACTTATTAATATTAGATTAGACAGCAATTAATTCTTCCAAATCTTTCTCGTTTTATTATACCGTTATATAACCAATTTGGATATAAATTATACTCCTAGACATCATCTTCGATTATTGGTAACAATTTGCAAGGTTATACTTAAACCTTTATCAATGAATAGTCTAAAACTGATGAATATCATTATTTAGAAGATATTTCATACTTACTTTTATTTGTAAGTAAATAATACAGTAAATCTATTATTGAGTCTATATTTTTCCGTCAGGAATAAATTTAGACCTCGCTAGAAATCTTTAATCGTAACTAATAAAAATGGGATTTACTGTAATTTTTTTTGTGCATATGCCAATCAAATTCATCATAACAATATTGTTTCAAAAATATAATCATAAACAGCATTTAATATGAAAACTTCACTCGCATCTAAATTTCTATTTAAACTATTGTTTGCATTATGTATACTCATAATGACTCCTCTAGACTCTAATGCACAGGTCTTTAAAAAACTAAAAAAGAAAGCTGAGGCAAAGATTGAACAAGAAGCCGAAAAAAGGGCTGAAAAACGTATCAATAAAAAAGTAGATAAAGAATTAGACAAAGTTGAAGATGCTATCGATGGTAAAAGCAAAACAAAAACAGATAGTATAGCAAAGAAGAACAAAACTAAAAAAAACACCGAATCTAGTAAAGAAGAAAAGTTGCAACAACCTAATGTAGTTTGGAGTAAGTTCGATTTTGTACCAGGAGACACTGTGATTTTTGAAGATGGACCAAGTATTGATGAAGAAAATGGCGAATTTCCAAGCCGATGGGATTTGCATAAAGGAAATGTAGAAATAGGAAATGTAGATGGCGAAAATGTCATTATGTTTATTAGCAGAAGTTCTTATATCATACCCTATCTAAAAAATTCAAATGAAGATTATTTACCAGATGTATTTACTGTAGAATTGGATGTATGGTTTGCAAAAGGACAAACAACTGCTAACAGATTCTGGATTCATTTATGTGACAAAAAAAACAATAGTCAAAAGACAGAAGTGCTAGTTGTAATGCCTCATGGTTTATCATTTGCATCTTCAAGCAAAGCTTATCCAGGAACTGAAAATTTAGGATGGTCAAAAGAGCTTGAAGGATCGTGGAAACACATCTCTATAGCTTATACCAAAGGGAAATTCAAAGCCTATTTTAACGATACACGATTAATAAATATTCCGCACTTAGAAATTAATCCTTCTGGAATTACTATTAATGCAGGTAATGACAATATGTACATTAAAAACATTCGTATAGCAAAAGGAGGCGTAAAATACTATGACAGAGTCCTCTCTGAAGGAAAAATTATAGTCAACGGAATAAAATTCGATGTTAACAAAGCTTCTCTAAAACCTGAAAGTATGGGTCCTATCAATAAAATCTTCAAACTCATGCAAAAACAACCAGGTCTTAATTTTAGTGTAGAAGGTCATACAGATAGTGATGGTGGCGATGATGATAACATGTCTCTATCTAAAGCAAGAGGAAAAACCATAATGGATAAATTGATTGCTATGGGCATTTCTGAGGATAGACTTAAATCTAATGGTTATGGTGAAAGTAAACCATTAGACACCAACAGTACTCCAGAAGGAAAAGCAAATAATAGACGTGTAGAATTTGTAAAGTTTTAAATAATGAAAAAAATAATTTTAGTATTCATAGTGCTTATTACTAGTTTTAGTTTTTCTAATGCTCAACAAGCCAATTTAAATGGTGTTTGGAAATTGACAGAAACATATCAATATGATGGTAAAACAAATTCTGTTAGTACTTACATAACCTTTAAAAAATCAGGAGTAATTGAAATGTTAGGACGAGATATTGGAACCTGGTTAAAAAATAAATCGGAAAACACACTCATAATTGATTGTTTTAATTTTGAAGGCATAAATGGCGAAAACAAAATAGAAGCGCTTAATGAAAAGGAATTGAAACTAATAAACTCTAAAAACGAAAATATTATTCTTGAAAGAATAAGCCTTCCAGAAAGCAAAAAACGTAAAAACAGATTTACTGGAGAATGGTTGATGGAAAAAGTGATACAAAATGGAAAAACTAAAAATATTGGTCAATTAACTAATTTTAGCAGTAATGGTATTTTTTATGCCAATGAAAACATGTTTGGACAATGGGAATATAATAACACAACCAAAAAAATGATTTTAGATGTTATAGAAAAAAAAGATAAACTCAATGGAGAGCACACAATTATAAACGCCAATGAGTCAACGTTTATTCTAGATGTCGATGGTGCGAAACTGTATTTTATAAAATTTAATCGCGACAAAATTGCAAATGCAAATAAAGAATCTGGATTAATCGGAGAATGGGAAATTGAAAATTCAAACCCAGAATCAAAATCAGTAATAACATTTAACGAACCTAGTGAATTTATTATCATTGAAAAGCAAGAAGGAATTGAGTTGGGAATGAATGGGAAATGGATTTTTAATAGACAAGAAATGTCGATTAACATAGTTGGACTCCGTGAAGAAGACACCTTCAATGGAAAAAACAAGGTAATTAAAATTAATGATGAAACTTTAGAGTTAGTAAACAATGGCAAAACTTTTATTGCACATAAAAAGACAGAAAACACCACTTTAGATTCAGAAAATCAAAACATTAAAAAGATAGAACACCTCACTTTCTATTACGAAGATTTCTTTACAGAGGATGGTAACCCTAAATATGAGAACGACAAAGAAAAGTTACCATGGTTAAACTGGCGCGAAATGAAAAATGACTTACTAAATGTAAATCAACTAGTATATAGTTATGATTTTAATGATGAAGATAATAACGTATTTGAAAACAAAACATTAACAACAGATGTCAGCGCAAATATGGAAGACCAAGGCTTTATTATTGAAGATATTTTTAAAGGATATGATAATTCAGGAAACCCAGAGCAAGGACCAAATACAGATTACAATAACCCATTATATCCATTAAATGATTACATGTTTAGAGTAACAGGAAATGAACAAGTCACAACAGTTGCTGGCACATTTGATTGTACCGTATTAGAAGTTTCGAATGGCTATGACATGAAAAAAAAGCTATGGATGATTAATGATAAAGTTGGTGTTTACGCCAAAATAATAGACGAAAATACATCTGAAGATTCTGGCTATTATCATCTATACGAATTACAAAAGATAATCTATAAATGATGAGTTCATTTAAAAATATTACCATATAATTAATAAGAATACTTGTGTTTAATGGTAGTCATGGTATGTCTATACTACTCCAAATAAATGGATACAAAACATTTGACTAGTAGAATATTGATTAGTTCTATTAATTTTTTTTAGTCGAACTTAGTACATCAAAATAGGTGATCTTTAAATTGCTAGATTGCAATTCTTAAACGATATGACAAGCTTATTTTGATGTACTAAATTATAGATTAATGTGTTACGATATTAAAGCCAGTTTAGAAAGCCAATTAAAACGCGCAAAACGAAAAGGCGATTTAATCGCTGTAGAGGAAATAATAGAAAATTTAATTCCCTATACTGATTTACCTATACATCATGCTTCTGGTTTTAGTCATCCTGAATTATTAATCTACACAGATAGACAACCTGAGTATCCTGAAGTTGCAACTTGGGGACTTGTGCCACAATGGGTTGACGATGAAGAGCAGCTCAAAAAATTCTGGAATAATACTTTAAATGCACGCGGAGAAACCATTTTCGATAAACCTTCATTTAGAGATTCGGCACAGCATCATAGATGCATCATTTATATTGATGGGTTTTATGAACATCACCATTTTAATAATAACACCTACCCTTTTTATATTTACAGAAAAGACAAACAGCCTTTAGCAATAGCAGGTTTATAGAGCGAATGGATAAATCCGAATACCGGAGGAACGCTAAATACCTTTACCATTGTTACCTCAAAAGGAAATTCTTTATTAAAAAAGATTCATAATAATCCTAAATTAAAAGGACCACGCATGCCTTTTATTTTATCTGATGATACAGAAGATAATTGGTTAAATCCTATTGGAAATGATATGGATAAAGAGGTGATACAAAACTTAATTCAGAAATATCCTGAAGATCAATTGATGTGTCACACTGTAAACAAGCTAAGAGGAAAGGATTATAGCGGTAATGTTGAAGAAATTTCAAATAAAGTCAATTATAAAGAATTAGAATTTTAATATGCTTAACTCAAAACAATTCGCAAAACATGTGCACCAAGTCTATTTTGGTGGAAATTGGACAGAAGTAAATGTAAAAGAAACAGTTTCTAACATCACATGGAAAACAGCTTCCAAAAAGATTGAAGGTTTCAATACTATTTTAGCACTTACTTATCATATTCATTATTTCACAAAGGTTCAACTAAAAGTATTAGAAGATGGCATTTTAGAAGGAAAAGATAGTGAAAGCTATGATCATCCTGAAATCACTTCAAAAGAAGAATGGGAATCTCTTCATAAAACCATGTGGAAAGAAGCAGAACGTTTTACAAAATTACTTAGTGAGTTACCAGATTCAACATTAAGACAACCGTTTACCAATGAAAAATATGGCTCTTATGAACAAAATATACTTGGTTTACTTGAACATACACATTACCATCTTGGTCAAATTATAATTTTAAAAAAATGCTTAATAAGTCTTAGATAATATGAAGGAAAATCATAAAGAAATGGCATATGGCTCCACCTAAAACAAACAAATGCCATATTACATGAAAATAAGGAATTCGCTGTATGGCGTAGAAAATAATTCCAATTGTATAAGACAATCCACCAGCAAATAACCACAGTATTCCATTTGGACCCATCGCCTCAGATAAGTTAGAAAAATCAAATATTATAAGCCAACCCATTACTAAATATAAGAGTGTCGAAAACACTTCATATTTTCCGGTAAAAAAGAGTTTTAATACCACTCCAAATGCTGCAATTCCCCAAACAACCCAAAACAGTGTCCAACCTAAACTATCTGAAAGTGAAATCAATAATACTGGTGTATACGTACCTGCGATAAGCAGATAAATACTAACATGATCTACAATTCTAAAATAATATTTGCGCTTCTCTCCACTTACAGCATGATAAAATGTGGATGCTAAGAATAAAATAATAATAGAAATACCATAAACAATAACACTAAACAAACTCCAAGGTTTCGTGTTATCTGCAAATACAATTAATAAAACCAATGCTGCAATTCCTAATGCAGCACCTATTCCATGAGTCCAAGCATTAAATTTTTCTTCTAATTTGGTTTGAACGCGCATTTAACTTTTAGGTTTGGACTTCTTTTTTTTCTTTGGCTTTGACCATTTATCAACACATGCATAAAAGTCAATCTCAAAAGCAGGTCTTTGTCGTTCTAATTGCTCATTCTGAAATGCACGTTGAAGAATATCTTCAATTAAATAATCTTCCTCTGCTTCTATTGGACTAAACTCACGTTTCAAAGAAATATCAAATAAACTAGCTGTATTGTTAAACCAAAATGCTCGCCAACCACTACGTAATTCTTTAATTAATTGAAATGTTGTTTTACCAGTTTGTCTATGAATGAGTTTTACTAAGATTTGACCTTCGGTTTTTGTAAGTTTTTTCAAATCCGCAGAAAACTCATTTTCAATATATTTCTGAATAATTTTAGCGTATCTCTTCTTATCACGCTTACGCTCTAACTCATTTATTCTTTTTTGCAAAGCCTCTAAACGTTCTGCAGCAAGCTTGGCATATGGATAAACTTTTAATGTTTTTCGTCTTAATATAATATAGCGAATACGGGCTTTTCGGTCTGCAAAATTTAAGTTTGGCAAAACCAATACTTCATTTAATTCTACTGATGTTATTGGTATCGAATCCCCTTCAATATACATGTAATGTACCTGTGTTGTATCTTGTTTTACAGGATCTACTTGAGCACTGATTACAACCGAAAAAAACAACGCTATGTATAGTATATACTTCATCAATTAATACTCAGCTAAAATCATTCCAAAAATTAAAATTTTAACCGTTTTCAAAATTAAGAATTAATACTACCATAAACCTTAAATTCGTATTAATATTATTATTTTTAAAGAAAAATTTAAACTAATGGCAAAAAAGCAATTATTTAATAAAAAATCGATGGATTTTTTAGAAAAATATCTAAATAATGCATCTCCAACAGGATACGAATGGGAAGGTCAGAAAATATGGATGGATTACCTAAAACCATATACAGACGAGTTTATAACAGACACCTATGGTTCTGCTGTTGCTGTTATCAATCCTAAGGCAAAATTTAAAGTGGTAATTGAAGGACATGCAGATGAAATTTCGTGGTATGTTAATTACATTTCTGATAAAGGGCTATTGTATGTCGTTAGAAATGGTGGTAGTGATCACCAAATTGCTCCTAGTAAAATAGTGAATATTCATACTAAAAATGGCATTGTAAAAGGTGTTTTTGGATGGCCAGCAATTCATACAAGAAATAGAGCCAAAGAAGAACCACCAAAACCAGATAACATTTGTATCGATATAGGAGCAAAAGACAAAGACGAAGTCGAGAAAATGGGAGTTCATGTAGGATGTGTAATAACGTATCCAGATGAGTTTCATATTCTAAACAGAGATAAATTTGTTTGTAGAGCATTAGACAACCGAATGGGAGGTTTTATGATAGCTGAAGTAGCGCGATTACTTCATGAGAATAAAAAGAAATTACCTTTTGGTTTATATGTTACCAATTCTGTACAAGAAGAAATCGGACTACGTGGAGCAGAGATGATTACTCAGACCATTAAACCAAATGTAGCAATCGTTACTGATGTAACACACGATACAACAACACCTATGATTGATCCTAAAAAGCAAGGATTGGCAGAAATAGGTAAAGGACCAGTCGTAGCTTATGCTCCAGCTGTACAACAAAAACTTCGAGATTTAATAACAGACACAGCCGAAGAAAAAAAGATACCTTTTCAACGTGCCGCATTATCTAGAGCAACGGGAACTGATACCGACGCATTTGCTTATAGTAATGGTGGTGTCGCTTCTGCCCTAATCTCTTTACCTTTACGCTACATGCATACAACTGTAGAAATGGTGCATAAAGCAGATGTAGAAAATGTAATTAAGTTAATTTACGAAACTCTTTTAAAAATAGAAGACGGAGAAACGTTTAGCTATTTTAAATAAAAAGACTAGACCTGTTCGATTGCAATATTGAACAGGTCTAATTAATTATGGATGAATACCTTGATATAGTTGATGAGAAATGTCGACCAACTGGTGAAGTGGCTTTAAAATCTGAAGTCCATAAACACGGTTGGTTACATAATACTATCCATGTATGGTTTTATACTGTAGAGGGTCATATATTATTACAACAACGTTCTCATAAAAAAGTAATTTACCCTTTACTTTGGGATGTTTCTGTTGCTGGACATGTTGATGCAGGTGAAGCAATAGAAGCAGCAGCTGTTAGAGAAACCAAAGAAGAAATTGGATTAGAGATACGCTCAAACGATTTAAGGAGAATAGCAATACACTATCACGAAGGCACTTATTGTAATGCCGAAATACAAGACAATGAGTTTCACCATGTTTTTATTGCAAAACTGAAAGTATCTATAGAAGATTTAATACCAAACTCTGAAGAAGTTGAAGCCTTGAAACTAGTTTCTTTAGATTCATTTTCAGAATTAATTTTTAATAGTTCTATGAATATGCATTTTATTGAAAATAATAGTGAATACTATCATTTCATAGCTGGTGAAATATTTAATGAACTTGACAAATGAATTTACTTTTATTAGCTGTAGCGCCTGTATTAACGATAATAGTTTACATATATTTTCAAGATAAATACGAAAAAGAGCCAAGTAGTTTACTCATTTTAAATTTCTTGTTTGGTGCTATTATAAGTATTTTAATTGTAACTTTCCTTTATTTAATTACAGGGCGATTAATACCGATTACAGACGAGTTTAGTATATGGCAACAATTTGTTCAAGCATTTTTTGTTGTCGCTTTAGCAGAAGAGTTTAGTAAATATGTTATAGTAAAATATTTCGCTCAACCAAAAAAAGCATTTAACGAACCTTATGATGGCATTATCTACGCTGTAATGGTTTCTATGGGTTTTGCTTGTACCGAAAATATAATGTATGTACTTCAAGGAGGTTATGAAACAGCAATTCTAAGAGCTTTTACTGCTGTTCCAGCTCATGCCACATTCGGAATACTAATGGGTTATTATATGGGTAAAGCCAAGTTTTCTAACAATAGACTAATACTTAATATGACAGGATTATTTTTAGCAGTATTATTTCATGGTGCCTATGACTTTTTCTTGTTTATTGGCTTTATACCTGGTATTTCTATTGGAGCATTTATATCGCTAATAATTGGGGTTATTTTATCCCGAAAAGCGATTAAGCGACATCAAGAAAATCCGCATTTTAATAATTTAAAAAAAACAAAAAAATAACATGATTTATCTCATGTTTTCGACGTTATTTAATGTATAATTTTAACCTATTAAAACTACAAATATGTATAAAATAAAAGTGAATGCTTCACATCAATTTGATATAAACAAAGCAGATACTGAAGCACTTGATTGTATTGAAACTACAGACAATACATTTCACATCCTCCAGAAGAATAGTTCCGTAAATGCGACTATTCTAAAATCAAATTTTAATAAAAAACTTTATACTGTAAAAGTGAACAACAACACTTATGAAGTTAATATTAATGATGCTTTAGATCAGCAAATTGAGGCCTTAGGTTTCGAAATTGGTGCTTCTAAAAAAGTTGATGACATTAAGGCACCAATGCCTGGTTTGATTTTAGAAATTAATGTCAATGAAGGCCAAGAAGTAAAAGAAGATGATGCA
>Ga0209121_10005333_pt1 | contig 11669 bp, 11 predicted proteins | sample Cruoilmetagenom3_FD_187292 | JGI IMG/M metagenome (GOLD analysis project Ga0209121, IMG submission 187292) | Oil polluted marine microbial communities from Coal Oil Point, Santa Barbara, California, USA - Sample 3 (SPAdes) (version 2) | ecosystem: Environmental > Aquatic > Marine > Oil seeps ...
AATGTTTAGATAAAAATGGAAAAAATGGTATAATAAATCTAAGAAAATATAGTGATAAAGAAAAGAAATGATTTTCCAGAAAAGCCTGGTGTATATTTATTTAAATCAAAAAAAAATAAGATTTTATATATAGGTAAAGCTAAAAATTTAAAAAAGAGAGTTGCTCACTACTTCAAGAAAAAAAATGATCAAATTATAAAAAACCTTTTGGGTAAATCAAAGGAAATTGATTTTATTGTTACTGATGATGAAAAAGATGCTTTACATCTGGAATATAATCTTATTCACAGCTACAAGCCTCCTTTTAATATAAGATTAAGGGATGATAAGAGTTACCCTTTGATTGAGATAAAACTTAAAGATGAATTCCCGGGTATTTATTATTCTAGAAAAGTTGATGAAAAGAATTTTTATATAGGACCAATAACTGATTCTAAAAAGACAAAACTTATAATTGATATAGTAACGAAGATTTTCAAACTTAGAACATGTACGGATAAAATATTTAAAAGGTCATGTGTATGCCTTTATTATCATATTGGAAGGTGCTCTGCGCCCTGCATTAAGAAGATTGATAGGGATAAATATAATGAGAATGTTAGAGATGCTGTTGAATTTCTTAAGGGGAATAAAACGAAAGTTATTAAAAAGCTTTATAAAGAGATGAAGCAATGTTCTGATGAATTAAGATTTGAGGAGGCACAAAAGAAAAAAGAGGATATAGAATTAATTAATGAATTCAGACTTCAATCTTATATCTCTACTATTATAAAAGTTGATTATGATGTAATAGCTATTGATAATAAGGAGAAAGAAAGTTCAATCGTTTTATTTTCAGTTATTCAGGGCAAGGTTAGAAAGAGAGAATTTTTTTCTTTAAGTAATCTAAGCTCAAGCAGAGAAGATATTTTAAAGGATTTTATTATCTCTTTTTATATAAAAAATAATATACCAGCGGAGATAATTGTTCGATTTCTTCCTTCAGACTGTGAATATATTGAAGAAATGTTTTCAAGATTTGTAAAGAAGAAGGTGAAAATCAAAGTTCCATATAAAGGTAATAAAAGAAAGGTGCTTGAGTTAGCAGAAAAAAATTTAGATCTTCATGATAGAAAAAATGATTATAATATTATTATTGAGAGTATAAAGAGTAAATTAAATCTGAATAATTCGCCTTTTTTGATAGAAGGTTATGATATATCTCATTTTTCAGAGAGAGATAGAGTAGGTGCTGTAGTTGTTTTTAAAAATGGAAAAGCATTAAGATCAATGTATAGAAATTATGTAATTAAAAATGCAAAATCAGGTGATACGGAAGCTATAAAAGAGGTTTTGAATAGAAGGTTTAAAAAAATCAAAAAGTATCCTGATCTTATTGTTATTGATGGTGGTAAGCCTCAATTAAGTGTTGCTAAAAATGTGAAAAAAAGTCTTAATATAAGTTCTGATATTATTTCGATTGCAAAGAAAGAGGAGAGAATCTTTTTAGAAAAAGGGGGCTCTTTTTTATTTCAAAAGGATTCTCCTGAGATGTTCTTATTTCAAAATATTAGAGACGAAGCACATAGGAGGGCTATAACACATCACAGAAAGATAAGGGAAAAGATTTGAGAAATAGAGAAAAGATAAAAATATTTTATTTGAAAATAAGTTATGTTTATTCTATTATCTCTTATTACTGCGAATAAATTATCAATATAATTTAAGCTTATTTTGGAGGATGAATGAAATTGAAGCTTCATTGGCAGGTTCTTATTGCAATGTTTTTGGGAGCTGTTGTTGGTGTTGTTTTCCAGCTGATTTATAAGACAAATCCTTCTGGTTGGCTTTATACACTGATTATATCTTTAGGAACAATTTTCATAAGACTTCTTAGAATGGTAATTGTTCCTCTGATTTTTACATCAATTGTAAGTGGTGTTTCAAGTGTTGGGAAAGGAAAGAATATTGGGAGATTGGGTTTAAAGACTTTTTTCTATTATATGATCACAAGCATTTTTGCAATACTGATTGGCTTGATGTTAACAAATTTAATACAACCTGGATATGGAGCTAATATACCAGTTACAAATGATTTTAGCCCGGAAGATTTAAAAACTCCGGGTTCTCCAGGCCAGATTTTGATAAGAATGATACCTCTGAATCCAATAAAAGCTGCATCAACTGGAGATATGCTTGGTATTATTTTCTTTTCGATTTTTCTTGGAGTTGTGTTAACTAAAGTAAAACCTCAAACACAGGATTTTTTAAAGAAATTTTTTGATTCCTCATTTGAGGTTATGATGAAAATAACAGAATTTGTTATAAAACTTCTTCCTATAGGTGTTTTTGGATTGATAGTTAAAGCAGTTTCAACTGCTGGTTTTGATTTATTTAAGGCTGTTGGTAAGTATATGTTAACAATAGGTGCAGGATTGTCAATACATTTGATAATAATTCTCCCTTTGATCTTTTATCTTTTTACTAGAATCAATCCCATATATCATTTTAAGGCAATGGCATCTACAATGATTACAGCTTTTTCGACCAGCTCGTCAAATGCAACATTACCTTTAACAATGAGAAGTATTGAAAAAAATGTTGGTGTTTCAAATAAAATTTCAAGCTTTGTTTTACCTTTAGGTGCTACTGTTAATATGGATGGCACTGCTTTATATGAGTGTGCAGGAGTGATATTTATCAGTCAGGTTTTAGGATTGCATCTTGGTTTTGCTCAACAATTTATAGTTGTTCTAACTGCTCTGCTTGCTTCGATTGGCTGTGCTGGAATTCCAAGTGCAGGCCTGGTTGTGATATTTATAGTTACACAAGCAGTTGGATTTAAGGATGTGGATGTAGGTGTGATTATAGGGACGATGCTCGCAGTTGATAGGCCACTTGATATGTTCAGAACAATGGTTAATGTTTTTAGTGACAGTGTTGGAACTACTATAATTGCAAAAAGTGAAGGAGAGACGAACCTGTACCCAGAATTAAAGAAATAATTTTTCTGTTTCAATAAAATATATGTCTGTGATATAATTTTTTTTAAAATTAAAGGAGTCAAAATGAAGGATTGTGCTTTTTTATTTCCAGGACAGGGGTCTCAGGTCGTGGGAATGGGAAAAGATCTGTATGATAAAACTGAGTTTGGTAAAAAAACATTTAAAATGGCTGATGAGATATTGGGATATGATTTTTCTAAAATTTGTTTTGAAGGACCTGAGCAGGAGCTTAAATTAACATATAATACACAACCTGCTTTGTTAACAGTTTCATATATTTTATATAGTTTGTTTGGAAAAGAACCATTTATAGCTGCTGGACATAGTCTTGGAGAGTATTCAGCCCTTTTGTGTGCTGAATCAATTAAATTTGAAGACGCAATTATGCTTGTTCATAAAAGGGGTAAATATATGCAGGAGGCAGTTCCAGTTGGAAAGGGTGCAATGGCAGCAATAATTGGAGCTAATATTGAAAGGGTAAAGGAGATTGTCTCAGAAATTAATGGAATTGTTAATCTGGCAAACTGGAATAGTTCTTCTCAAATTGTAATATCAGGTGAAAAGGAAGCAGTGGAAGAAGCTGTTGAAAAGATATCAGCTCCAAAATCTGTTTTTCTTCCGGTTTCAGCTCCTTTTCACTCAGAGCTTATGCTTCCAGCACGAAAAAAATTGGCATGTGATATTAAGAATACTGAATTTAAAGATCTTAAGTTTCCAGTTGTTAATAATGTTGAGGTAAAAGAGACCATAAGTGGTGAAGAAGCAAGAGAAGCATTAATAAAACAGGTGACAGATCCTGTTTTATGGCATTCTACAATGATTAAATTTCTTAAAGAAATGAAAATTTATAGATATGTTGAAATTGGAACCAGTAAAGTACTTGCAGGACTTTTAAAAAGAACCGCAAGAGAGCTTCAAATAGAAGTTGAAGTAATAAATATTCAATCTTTGGATGACATCAAAAATATACAAACTTCCTGATTTAAAAAGATAAACTAAGATTGTTTAAGAGTAGATTTTGTAATTAATCTACTAATTTGACATTTATTGCTTGAGGTCCCTTATCTCCATCTGTAATTTCAAATGTAACTTCTTGATCTTCTTGTAATGTTTTAAATCCTTCATTAGTTATGTTTGTGTAATGTACAAATACGTCTTCCCCATCATCTCTTGAAATAAAGCCGAAGCCTTTTTTTGAATCAAACCATTTAACTTTTCCTTTTAACATGAAAATTCCTTCCTTTAAATTAAAATTAAAATTTCAGATTAGCATAATTTTTTTAAAACTGCAAGAAAATAAAATTAAAAATTGAAATAAAAATATAGAAATAAAAGTTAAAAAAGTCATCTTTTAAAAAATACGTTGACATTGATTTAGTTTCTTTTATAATATAATAACTCTATTTTTTATTTTTTACTAGATTATTAAGGAGGAATAACATGGCAAGAATTGAGCCTTTTAAAGGATTAAGACCAAGAAAAGATATAGTAGATAAAGTGGCATCACCACCATATGATGTATTGAATTCTCAAGAGGCAAGAGAATTTGCTGAGGGGAATGATTTCTCTTTTTTACATATTGTTAAGCCTGAGATTGATTTGCTTGAAGGGACTGATCTTTATTCAGATAGGGTTTATGCAAAAGCAAAAGAGAATTTTGAAAGATTCCAAAAAGAGAGGATCTTGATTAAGGATGATAAAAAGAATTTTTATATTTATAAACAAATTTGGAAAGGGCATATTCAAATAGGTCTTGTTGCTGGAGCTTCTGCTAAGGATTATCAAGATGATGTCATAAAAAAGCATGAGTTAACAAGAGAAGATAAGGAAAAAGATAGGATGAGGCATATTGAAACTTTAAATGCCAATACTGGTCCTGTGTTTTTGACTTTTAGGCAAAAAAAAGAAATTGATAATCTCTTTGAAAAAGCAATGCAAGGAGAACCTGAATATGATTTTGTTTCTGAAAACGAGGTACGTCATATTTTTTATGTGGTAAGGGATGAGAACTTGATTAATTCTATAAAAGATGAATTCTCTAAATTGGATCATATTTATGTGGCTGATGGCCACCATCGATCTGCTTCAGCAACAAAGATAAAAATAAAGAGAGAAAAAGAGGACAAAAATCGCACTGGAAATGAGGAGTATAATTTTTTCCTTTCTGTAATATTTCCACACAATCAGATGAAAATTCTTGCTTACAACAGAGTTGTTAAAGATCTTAATGGCTTATGTAAAGCTGAGTTGTTTTATAAGATATCTGAAAATTTTGAATATAAGGAAACAGAAAAAAAGATTCCTGATTCAAATCATAAATTTTGTATGTATATTGAAGGCAAATGGTATTTATTACGAGCAAAGAAGGGAAGTTTTGATGAAAAGAATGTTGTTGAATCTCTTGATGTGTCAATTCTACAGAATGATCTTCTTGATCCAGTTCTTGGAATAAAAGACCCAAGAAAAGATGAAAGAATTAATTTTGTTGGTGGAATAAGGGGTTATAAGGAACTAGAGAGGCTGGTTGATAAAGGGAAATATAAGCTTGCTTTTTCCCTTTTCCCAACAACTATAGACCAGTTATTTGATGTTGCTGATTCTGGTAGGAATATGCCTCCTAAATCAACATGGTTTGAGCCCAAATTGAAGAGCGGTTTAGTTACTCATTTGTTAGAAGAATAAACGGAGATATAAATGAAAATACTTGATGGTAAAAAAGTTTCATCTGAAATCAAACTTCAGATAATCGAAGAGATAAATATACTAAAAAAAACAACAGGTAAAGTACCAGGTTTATCGGTTGTAATTGTTGGAGAAAATAAAGCATCTAAAGTTTATGTTAAATCTAAAGATAAGATGGCTTCTGAACTTGGAGTTAAATCAAATGTAATTGAATTTGATGAAAATATTTCTTCTAATGAGTTGATTGAAAAGATAAAAAAATTAAACGAAGATGATGAAGTTAATGGTGTACTTGTTCAACTTCCTTTACCTAAAAAGTTTAATACATGGGAAATTTTGGCTAATATAAACCCTGATAAAGATGTTGATTGTTTTCTTCCTGCAAATCTCGGTATGATTTTATTAAACAGAGCAACTATTTTCCCATGTACACCTGCAGGTATTTTAAAAATCCTTGATTTTTATAATATCAATGTTTCCGGAATGGATGCATGTGTGATTGGAAGGAGTTTCATTGTAGGTAAACCAATAGCTGCTATGTTGACGAACAGAAATGCTACTGTTACTATATGTCACTCGAAAACGAAGAATTTAGAAGAGCATTTAAAAAGGGCTGATTTGATTGTGTCTGCTATTGGGAAACCTGGTTTTATTTCAGAAGATATGGTTAAACCCGGCTCTGTTTTAATTGATGTTGGTATAAATTATATTAGTAAAAAAAATGATGTGTATGAGTATTGTGATGAACTGCAAATCAAAAAATTTGAGAGAAAGGGATACGCAATAACCGGAGATATTCATAAGAGTGTATATGAAAAATCCTTATATTATACACCAGTTCCAGGAGGAGTTGGACCTATGACAGTTACAATGTTAATGTATAATACATTGCAATTATTTAAGAAAAAACAGAATTTATTAAAATGATTTATAAAAAAGTTAAGATAGAAAAATGGAGAAAGCTTTAAAAGGAAAAATTTTTATAACAGGTGCTTCTGGTTTATTGGGGCAAGAACTTGTTAATATTTTTTTAAAAAATGATTTTTTTGTGTTTGCTCAATATCATGATAATAAGCTTGAACAAAAAAAGAATTTAGAGTGGTTGTATGCGGATTTTTCAAACTTAAAAGGAATAAGAGATTTCCTGAAAAAAAATAAAAAAAAGTTTGGAGTCTGCAAATATCTAATTAATAATTATGGTCCAATAACGTATAAAAATATTATTGATTTGAAGGCAGAAGATTTTTTAAATGATTTTCATAATAATCTTGTTACAACTTTTGAGATAACTGATTTTTTTGTAAAAAACACAAATGTAGAATCAGTTGTGAACTTGGGTTATGATTCTATTGGAAAGATAAAAGCGTATAAAAAAATTTTAACTTATGCATGTGCAAAAAATTCTATTCTTTTGTTAACAAAATCTTTTGCAAAACAGTATATAAATATATGTTTTAATGTGGTATCTCCAAAGACTCTTGAAGGTGCATCAGTAAAGCTAAAAAAGGGAATAAAGGTTTCTCCCCGAAAGTTTGCTGTTAAAATCTATAACATAATAGCAGGTTTTGAAAAAGATGTTTTTTGAAATAGAAAATAAAAACAGAAAAAATTTAGAGAGAATAGGGACTTTATATACAAAAAGAGGAAAAGTAGAGACTCCATTTTTTATGCCAGTTGGAACATCTGGGAGTGTTAAAGCGTTGACAATGAAACACCTTTATGATTCGGAAGCGCAAATCATTCTGTCAAACACATATCATTTGTTTTTAAGACCTGGTGTTGAAGTTATAAAAAAATTTGGATCTCTTCATAATTTTATTTCATGGGATAGACCCATACTTACTGATAGTGGAGGATTCCAGATTTTTTCTATTAAGGGAAATTCAAAAGTTTCTATTGAAGGGGTTAAATTCAAGTCTCACATAGATGGTAGCGAATTTTTTTTAACACCTGAAAGTGTTGTTGATATTCAGAATGTGCTTGATTCGGATATACAAATGGTGCTTGATAATTTTGCATCTTATCCTGCTTCAAAAGAAGAAGATAAAAAGGCTTTGGAAACAACTCACAAATGGGCAATTAGTGCAAGAAACAGATTTCTTGAAACAAACAGGAATAATTTCCAGTTTGCCATTATTCAGGGAGGCTTATTCAAGGATTTAAGAGCCGAATCAATAGAAACTTTATCAAATCTGAACTTTGATGGTTATGCAGTTGGAGGATTGAGCGTTGGTGAGACCAGTGAGGAATTTGAGGAAATGATTTCTTTTGTTGTTCCTAAAATGCCATTTGAAAAACCAAGGTACCTTATGGGATCAGGAACTCCTGAAGAGATTTTATTTGCTATTGAAAATGGAGTTGATATGTTTGATTGTGTTTTACCAACAAGAAATGCAAGAAATGGAACACTTTTTACTTCAAGGGGAAAGCTTGTTATAAAAAATGAGAGATTTAAATTTGATGAAAAGCCAGTTGATCCTGATTGTAATTGCTATACTTGTAGAAACTTTTCAAGAGCATATCTTAGGCATTTATATATAACAAAAGAGATAGCATCTTCAATACTTAACACAATTCATAACATTCATTTTTATCTTGATTTTATGTCTGAAATAAGGTATGCTATTAAACTTAATAAATTTAGAGAATATAAAGAGAAATTTTTATATCTTTACAAAGAAGGAGTGTAAAATGTTTTTATATGGTCAGAGTTCTTGTGCTGGTGCTGGTTCAGGCGGAGCAGCCCAGCCAAATATGCTTAGTGCATTAATCCCTTTTATATTAATTTTTGTAATTTTTTATCTACTTATCATATTGCCTCAGAGAAAAAAACAAAAGAGACACCAGGAAATGGTTCAGGATTTAAAAGGTGGAGAAAGAGTAATTACAGCAGGTGGTATTTACGGAAGAGTGACAAGGGTCATGGATGACAGAATTGAAATCGAGATTGATAAGAACACAAAGATACAAATCACAAAGTCTTCTATTTCAGGTGTAATAAAATCTGGAGTAACAGAAAAAAAGTAAATAAATTAGGATATAAATTCCTGATTTGTTGATTTATTTGAGATGGATTTAAAAGTTAAAAATTTTCGGAGGGAAGTATGAAGAGATCAATGGGCTGGAAAGTTGGATTGATTTTAGCAATTATTGTATTTTCTGTGTGGATGTTTTATCCTCCAAAAGATAAGATTAACCTTGGTTTGGATTTAAAAGGTGGCATGCATTTAATCTTGGAGGTTCAAACAGATGAAGCTATAAGAATACAAACTGATCAAAGTGTAGAGCAACTAAAGAGTTCTTTGAAAGATGATGGAATTAAATTCGAAAAGGTAAAAAGAACAGGTATTGATAAAATTGAAATCATTGGAACTTCTTTTGATAATGAAAGGATGATAAAGGATATTCTTGAAGATGATTTTAGAGATTGGAAGGTGGCTTACTCAAGTGATAGGATTATAGTAACTTTAAGACCGAATGTTGAGATGAAAATGAGGGATCAATCCGTTGATCAAGCGCTTCAAACAATAAGGAACAGGGTTGATGAATTTGGAGTAGCAGAACCTGTAATTCAAAAAGAGGGATTGTCTGGTGACCGTTTACTTGTACAGTTGCCAGGAATTGATGATCCAGCACGAGTTAAATCCTTAATAAAAAGTACTGCAATGCTTGAGTGGAAGCATGTTGTTGCAGGTTCTTTCCCATCTAAAGAAGATGCTTTAAAAAAATATGGGGGTAATTTACCAGATGATTTAGTTATATTAAAAGAAAAAGGAAGTAAAAGTTGTTATGTTTTGAGGGCAGCATCTGTAGTGACTGGTAAAGATTTGAAAACTGCAAGAAGTTCTGTAGATGAATATGGAGCTCCAGCAGTTGGGTTTTCGTTAAATTCACGTGGAGCAAGAAAGTTTGAAAAATATACATCAAAAAATATAGGCCAGAGATGCGCAATTATTCTGGATAATAGGGTTTTGTTGGCTCCTTCAATATCTACTGTTATATCTGGCGATGGAATTATAACTGGAAGATACACTTCAGATGAAGTAAATGATATGGTATTAATGCTTCGTTCAGGAGCACTTCCTGCTCCAATGAAATATCTTGAAGAGAGAACCATTGGGCCTTCCCTTGGTGCTGATTCAATAAGAAAAGGACTTTATGCTTGTATTACAGGCTTAATACTTGTATTGATCTTTATGCTTATTTTTTATAGAGGTGCTGGAATAAATTCTAATGTTGCACTCATACTTAATATAATTATTTTGATGGGGATTTTATCATATTTTAAGGCAACTTTAACGCTTCCGGGTATTGCTGGTATTATATTGACTATTGGTATGGCTGTTGATGCTAATGTTCTGATATTTGAAAGGATTAAAGAGGATATTAGATCTGGAAAATCACCAAAATCTGCAATAGAGTCAGGTTTTAAAAAGGCTTTTTTAACGATTTTTGATGCGAATTTAACAACAATTATAGCTGCAATATTTTTATATCAATTTGGTACAGGACCCATTAAAGGTTTCTCTGTAACCTTAATTATTGGTATTGTTGCAAGTATGTTTACAGCGGTTTTTGTATCAAGAGTTATATTTGATTTGACCTATGGTAAAAGGAAGAAGCTGAAAAAAATAAGTATTTAACAGGAGTAGAAAATGAAAATTTTTAAAAAAGAGCCTGATTTTAATTTTATGGGAAAGAGGTTTTTAGCTTTTGCTCTATCTGGATTAATAGTAGTTGCAGGTGCTATAATTTTTAAGACAAAGGGATTTAATTTTGGTGTAGATTTTACAGGTGGTACCCTAATTGAGGTAAGCTTTAAGGACTATACACATGAAAAGATTTTGAGAGAGGCTTTAAAAGGGGTTGGTCTTGGTGAATCTGAAATCCAGAGAGTTGGGAAAAAAGAAAACAAATTTTTTATAAAAGCTGTAAAAACTATCAAGGATATTAAAAAAAGTGAGGATACTAATTACAAATCCGAAGAAACAGTAAGAATCCAGGATTTGGGAGAGCATGAAAAGGTTGCTGAGATAATAAAATTAGCTTTTACATCACAAAAAGATAGAGATACTTTAAAAGAGGGGAAATTAGATATAAATAATACTTCAGAAAATAAGATAAAAAATATTTTGATTGAAAAGGGAATATCTGAAGAAATTGCAACAGAGAGTTCTTTAAAGATAAATGGTTTGAAAAAGGGTGAAACAGGGTTAATAAATAGTTTTAAGGATCTGGAAGAATTGAAATTAAAAAGAAGAGTGATGTCTATATTAAAAAATAATACTTTTTTAGGAAGTTTCACTTTTTTAAGCACAGAGATTGTAGGTCCTAAAGTTGGTCGTGATTTAAGAAGCAAAGCAATACTTGCAACTTTTTGGGCTTTGCTTGGTATGCTTATTTATATTGCTTTGAGATTTAGATTCGTATATGCATTTGCTGCAGTTATAACTCTTTTTCATGATGTTTTAGTAATACTCTCATTTATTCTCTTTTTTAACATTGAACTCTCACTCACAGTTGTTGCTGCTATTCTAACCTTAGTCGGATATTCATTAAATGATACTATTGTGATATTTGATAGAGTAAGAGATAATGTAAAACTAATGAGAAGGGAAAAAACAGGGATTATAATTAATAGAAGTATAAATCAAACTTTGACTAGAACAATTGTGACTTCTGGCACAACTCTTTTAACAGTGCTTGCTCTTTTCTTTTTTGGAGGCGAGGTTATTCACACTTTCTCTTTAACACTTTTAGCTGGGATAATTATTGGAACTTACTCTTCTGTCTTTCAATCTTGTGCATGGTTAAAGGTTTGGGAAAAATATTTTATTAAAAGAAGAAAAATATAGATATTACTTGAATTTATTATTAAATTAGTATATATATAAATTTATTATTATTAATAGGGAGGTTTTATATGTTTGAAGATTCTATGATAGAGTCAGCTGGCAAAAAGGAAACAACAAAACGATGGCTAACTTTCCCTTTATCTTTACT
>Ga0209121_10005334_pt1 | contig 11660 bp, 9 predicted proteins | sample Cruoilmetagenom3_FD_187292 | JGI IMG/M metagenome (GOLD analysis project Ga0209121, IMG submission 187292) | Oil polluted marine microbial communities from Coal Oil Point, Santa Barbara, California, USA - Sample 3 (SPAdes) (version 2) | ecosystem: Environmental > Aquatic > Marine > Oil seeps ...
CTTCCCGCGGCCCTTCCTCGTCCTGCGGACCCTCAAGGGCGAGATCATCGCCGGCCTCAAACCGGGCCAGGCCGAGAGCCTTGCCGCCGAGGAACCCACCTGGCTCATCAACGGCCTCCGCGGCCTCATCCATCTGGAGACTTGGGACTCAGCAAGCTAACCGCGAATCTCGCGAATCTTCGCCAATCAGGAGCGAACAATACATGGATCTGCTCTACAAGAATGAGGTATATGGGATCGTTGGAGCTGCTATGGAAGTATACAACACACTGGGCCCGGGGTTTCTTGAGGCCGTATACCAAGAATCACTTGCTCTGGAAATGAGACAACGAGGCATTCCATTTGGTGAACAACACGCACTACGCCTGTTCTACAAAGGAGACCCCCTCCAACACACGTATGTAGCAGACTTCCTGGCCCATGATAAGATCATAATCGAGATCAAGGCAATCAAGCAGCTTAGCAACACAGAGGAGGCTCAGCTACTGAACTACGTCAAAGCGTCAAAGCTGCAGCTGGGACTCCTCATCAACTTCGGTAATCCCTCCAAGCTGGAGTGGTCTAGAAGAATTCTGAGCAGGAATACTTATCAGATCAAGACATAGATTAGCGTAGATTCGCGAGATTCGCGGTTAGTATCAAGGAGACAGAACATGACACTACAGGACAGAATCGCAGTTGTGACCGGCGGAGCACAGGGACTGGGCGAGGCGATCTGCCGGCGCCTGGCCAACGAAGGCGCCCACGTTGTCATCGCTGACATCAACCTGGCCGGCGCCACTAAGACGGCCGAGTCAATCGCCGCCGACACGGGGCGCCGTAGTCTCGCTGTCAAGGCCGACGTCACGGACGAGGAGCAGGTCGCCGCTATGATGGACGCGGCAGTTGAGAGCTTCGGTCGCGTCGACATCGTCGTCTCGAACGCCGGCGTACTGATCGCCGATGCCATCGACGAGTTCCCGGCCGAGAAGTGGCGCTTCGTCATGAACGTCGATCTCTTCGGCTACTTCCTCGTCGCCAAGCACGCAGCCCGGGTAATGAAACCCCAACGCAGCGGCAGCATCATCCAGATCAACTCCAAGTCCGGCAAGAAGGGGAGCTACAAGAACTCGGCCTATGCAGCCGCCAAGTTCGGCGGCATCGGCCTCACTCAGAGCATCGCACTCGAGTTAGCCGAGTTCAACATCCGCGCCAACGCCATCTGCCCCGGCAACCTGCTCGACTCCCCCCTGTGGGTCAACTCGCTCTACGCCCAGTATGCCGTGAAGTGGTCCATCACCGAGGAAGAGGTCCGGCAGAAATACATCGACCAGGTCCCCATGAAGCGTGGTTGCACGTATGAGGACATCGGCAACATGGTCGTCTTCCTGGCCTCGGATCACTCCGCCTACATAACCGGCCAAGCGCTGAATGTCACCGGCGGGCAGCAGATGCACTGAACACCACCAGAGACCCTTGAGTTAGGAAAGGAAACAGTGACGATGAAGACCGACCATCTTGCCGTGATCTGGAGCAGCGGAGATCCCGATGTGGCCCACAAAGTCTGCTTTATGTACACACATAATGCGAAGCGACAGGGCTGGTTTGAGAACGTCACCCTGATCGTCTGGGGACCCTCGGCCGAGTTGCTCTCGCGTGATACTGCGCTGCAGGCGCGTATTCGCGAGATGATCAACGATGGCGTCGTGATCGAGGCCTGCAAAGCGTGCTCCGATTCCTATGGCGTCAGTGACGCCCTCAGTACCCTGGGCATCGATGTCAAGTATATGGGCACGCCGCTCACCACAATGCTGAAAGAGGGCTCGAGCATCCTGACGTTCTAGCTCACCGTCACATCTGACCACAGCGCCCGCCGGAGTTCCGGCGGGCGCTCTTCTTCGTGTGGTAATATAGCCGGATTGGGGCTTGACAGATCATAGTTAAGCACGTATAATACTTATAGATAATGATTATCGATAAATATTGGGACGCGAGGTATATCGTGGCTAGCAGAGGGCGTTATCAGGAGATGGTTGCGAAGCTCAAGGGTTCGGGCTGCCGTCTGACGCCACAGCGGCTCGCACTGGTACGGCTGCTCAGCGAAACGGAAAGCCACCCGAGTGCCCGGCAGCTTCATGAGGAGCTGAGGCAGAACTTTCCCACAACCAGCCTGGCCACCGTGTACAAGACGCTGAACGTGCTCAAGGATCTCGGGGAAGTCACCGAGATGGGCTTCAGCGATGACGACAATCGTTACGATGCCGCCAGGCCCCACCCCCATCTCATCTGCGTCCAGTGCAGGAAGATCATCGATGCAGACGCAGAACCAGCGTCAGAGCTGGCGCGGCAGTTGGCTGCCACATCCGGCTGGCGCATTCTGAGCCACCGTATGGAGTTCTACGGTCTCTGCCCGGACTGTCAGGGAAGAGATGGATCTAATCTGTTGTCTCCGGAAGATCAGCCCAACACATAGACAGCGCTGCAAGGCTGATCTCTCCTGGCAAGAAACGCAATCACATCTGTAGTCACACAGGGAGGTTACAACGATGGAAAATCAGAGCATTCCGCTTATCGGCGACAAGTTTCCTAATCTGACCGTCACCACGACTCATGGCAAGATGGAGCTCCCCGAAGCATTCAAGGGAGAGTGGTTTATTCTGTTCAGCCACCCGGGCGACTTCACGCCCGTCTGCACCACCGAGTTCTATGCATTCCAACAGCGCTATGCGCAGTTCAAGGAACTCAACACCGAGCTCATCGGCTTGAGCGTTGATCAGGTCTTCAGCCACATCAAGTGGACAGAGTGGATCAAGGAGAACCTGGATACGACGATCGAGTTCCCGATCATCGCCGACACCGGCGCAGTCGCCGAACGCCTCGGCCTGATCCATCCTGGGAGCCCCACGAGCACCGTGCGTGCCGTCTTCTTCGTGGACCCGAACTCCACGGTACGCGCGATCCTCTACTACCCGTCTGAGCTGGGTCGTAACTTGGACGAGTTCCTGCGCATGATCAAGGCCTTCCAGGTCTCTGAGAAGCAGGGCGTGGCCATGCCGGCCAACTGGCCCAACAACGAGCTCTTCGGCGACGATGTGATCGTGCCCCCCGCCTCCACCGAGGAAGAGGCGGAGAAGCGCCGTGGCCAGGACGGCTGTCTCGACTGGTGGCTCTGCCACAAGCCGCTTGAGAAATAACCGACTATGATACACACGACAACCGCCCGGTCTTGACGAGACCGGGCGGTTGTTGTAGAGTGTTCACACCCCCGCGAACCACCGCTCCAGCGCCTCGCGGAGCGCAAGCTCCTCAGCAGCACCGCCCTCGTGGTCAAAGTGCCCGGCCTTCAGGACAAACAGCTGCCGGTCCGGGATCGCGTTGGCGACCGCAAACTGCCCGGGCGGCGGCACCGCCGGGTCGAAGAGCGCGGGTGAGACCAGCACGGGAATAGAGATGTGGGACGCTGCAGTCGCCGCATCGTAGTACTGCAACACGTCAACGACGTCCGGATGGTCACGGTAATAGCAACGCACGGCTTCCCCGCTGCCGACGCACGGACACTGCAGGCGAAGCGGATGGTGCCCGAAGGTCGGCACACCGAGGTGCGCCCGGACAAAGCGCGCGTCCCACGGCAATGCCAACGCCCCCAGCCCCCCGCCAAAGCTACCCCCGGTGTAGGCCAGGTGGTCCGCGATCTGCGGTTGGAGCGAGAGCAGCACCGCCGCCGCCGACCAGAGCATCGCGACCGAGGGACGCAGAATGTAGCTCTCCCGCGAGTCGATGCCGTGAATCACGTGCTCTTGAGCATTGCCGGGCAGCCCGGCAGCGGCAGATAGATGGAAGCCGGGCGCACAAGGGAAGATCGCCACCGCGTGACGGATGGGAAGGTCCATATCCGGAGCCTCGCGCCCACCATAGCCGTGGCCGACGACAACGCCGCACCGGATGTCACCATCCGCGGGGACCGTCAGCCAGCTCCCGATACGGAAACCGCCCCACGTATCGAAGTCGACCCTGAAAAGCTCATAGCGCGGGTCAGGGCTCTGCAACTCTATCTTGGTCAGCTTCAGCGGCAGATCGAGGGTTTCGACATACGTCGCTTCCCAGAAGGCGGCAAACCCATCCGGCTCAGGCGGCAGGCCGACTTGGAGCAAGTCGGCCTGCGTGCTCCCATAGGTAGGATCAAACTCGAAGTCGTGTTCGAACACGCGCTACCCCTTGCGGATACGCAGATAGCGCTCAAAGGCCGCCTCCCAGGCGGCACTATCACGGGGCTCGAAGGTCTTGACGTCAAAGGACTGTTTGATGACCTGGCGCCCCTCGACCATCGAGCCGAGATGCCCTGTCGCAATCGCCTGGACCATCACATTGCCCAGCGCCGTCGCCTCCACCGGCCCGGTCACCACGGTCCGTCCCGTCGCATCCGCGGCAAACTGGTCCAGCAGCTCATTCTTGGAGCCGCCGCCGATGATATGGATGGTGGCCAGGTGCTTGTCGGCGATCTCATCCAAGCTCTCGGCCACGCAGCGGTACTCCAACGCCAGGCTCTCCAGCGCGGTACGCAGCAGCGCCCCCTTGGTCTCAGGCACTGCCTGACCGGTCTCCTCACAGAACGCCTGAATGCGCACGCTCATATCGCCGGGGGCCAAAAAGCGGGCATCACGGGGGTCGATGAGGGGACCAAATTCCGGCGCAGCAGCCGCCATCTCGACCATCTCGCCATAATCGTGCTCCTCGCCGGCGCGCTGCCACTCGCGTCGCAGCTCCTGCACCAACCAGAGCCCCATAATGTTCTTCAGGAGACGGAAGGTGCCGTCCACGCCGCCCTCGTTGGTCAGGTTGTGCGCCAGCATCTGCTCGTTGATCACCGGCTGCTTGGACTCAATGCCCATCAGCGACCAGGTGCCCGAGCTCAGATAGATGGCATTGTCGGGATCCATCGGCACGGCCGCAACAGCCGATCCGGTATCGTGGGTCGCCGGCGCGATCACCGGCACCTGGCCCAGGCCCGTCTCCCTGGCAACGGAGGCCAACAGTGGCCCAAGGATCGTCCCGGATGGGACAATCTCGCCAAAGATGCGCCTCGGAATGCCCAGCTTCTCCAGCATATCGTAGGCCCAATCGCCCGACCGTGGGTCGTAACACTGCGAGGTGGTGGCGATCGAAAACTCGCTGACCTTGCGTCCGGTCAGCCAGAAGTTGAGCAGATCAGGAAGGTTGAGAAATGTCTCGGCAATACCCAGCACCGGCGATCCAGACTTGACCATCGCCATCAGCTGGAAAATGCTGTTGAACTGCATGAACTGGATACCTGTGCGCTCATAGATCTCGGCACGCGGCATGATGGCAAACGCATCTTCCATCGCGTGGTCGGTGCGGCTATCGCGGTAGTGATACGGGATACCCAGCAGCGTATCATCAGCGGCCAGCAGGCCGAAGTCTACGCCCCAGGTATCCAGCCCGATGCCGGCAATGCGGTCACCGTAGAGCGCCGCTGCCTTGGTCAGGCCCGCCTTGACATTCTTCCAGAGGCCCAGGAAGTCCCAGAATAGTGAACCACGCACGATCACCGGCCCGTTCGGGAAGCGGTGAACTTCCTCCAGTGTGATGCGTGCGCCATCGAAGTTGCCGGCGACGACGCGCCCGCTCTCAGCACCTAGATCCACAGCCAGGAATACAACGTTCTTGTCAGTTGTCATGGTATCCTCACGCGATAATGGAGTAATCGAGTAGGGAGTAAGCAGTACGGAGTAAGGGGTAAGGGTACGGAACCGGGAACCTGCGCGCACACGTACCGCTCACTGCTTTCTCCTTACTTCTTACTGCTGTCTTCACTAGAAGTAGGCCTGATAGCCTTCCACACTTAGCTTGTCACGCATAAACTGCAGGGTACTGCGCAGAGCCGCGTTGACAGGGACGCCCTTCTCGCGGACCACGCGCTCCCTGTCGAACTCCTTCTCGCCGGCAACGTAGATGCGATCCTGGCCGGGCGCCTTGCGGGCCGCCTGCAGGGAGCGTGCGATGTTGCCCACGATCTGCTTGAACTGGTCGAGTGGGATGAAGTGCTCCACGTCGATAGCTATGAAGAATTGGCCCAGCATGTAGGGGCGCCGGGAGCCATCCTCGTTGAAGCCCAGCAGGTCCTTCATGAAGGGGCCACCGGACATAGCCGCGGAGAAAATCTCCACCATTGTGGCCAGACCATAGCCCTTGTACCCGGCCAGCATCTCGGTCTGCCCACCCAGAGGCAGCAGTGCGGCCTGGAACTTCGGCAGCTCCTGTAGGATCACCGCCGAATCCGTCATCGGTCGACCATCGGCATCGACGACCCAACCCTCGGGCACGGGCTTCTCTGCACGGTCGGCGACCTCAATCTTGCCACGCTGGGCGATGGACGTGGCTCCGTCATAGCAGAAGGGGTACTCCAGATCAGAGGGAGCGGAAAAAGCAATGGGATTGGTGCCCAGCATAGCCTCGGTACTGAAGGTGGGCGCCATGGAGGGACGGGCGTTGGTGAAGGCCAACCCCACCATGCCGGCCTTGGCTGCCATCAGCGGGTAATAGCCTGCGATACCAAAGTGGGTGGCGTTGCGGACCGCCACGCTGCCCATACCGTACTGCCGCGCCTTGCTGATCGCCAACTCCATAGAGCGGTAGGCCGTAGGATGACCCATCCCATTGTGCGCGTCGACCAGCGCGGTGGTCTCGCTCTCTTTGATGATCTCCATCTGCGCATCCGGGAACTGGATGCCGGCCTGGATGTGGTCGTAGTAGTATTTCAGGCGCCCCACCCCGTGCGACTCAATACCGCGCAGATCCGACGTGATCAAAACATCGGCGCAGATCCGGGCGTCCTCATCGGAGACACCCTGCGCCTTGAACACATCCACCATAAACCTCTCGATAACGTCAACCGGAATACGCTCAACTTCCTCTGCCATGACTTTCACCCCTTGCAACTAACAGGACTGTACTAGATGATGAAGGTACCGGGATTCAGACGACCGTCGGGGTCCCACTGGCGCTTGATTGCTTGCGCAAGGTCAAGCCCCTGCGGCCTATATCCCCAGATATCGTCAACGCCCATCTGAGGCACGCGTGCCCGCTGAGGGCCGGCCCTGAGCAGGACAGCATACCCACCGCAGGACAGGGCCCGGCGGCGCAGACCGTCAAGATCCAGGTCGCCGCGGAGGAAGAGCTGCCCCTGAGCGAAGTCGACGACGGCCGAACACCCGTCTGTCAACGCAGCCGTCGTCTGTGCAAAGCCCAGCAGCTCCTTCGGCGCCACGCCGACGCGCACCAACCGCTCCGTGCCCGTCACCGGCGCAGCCATCCAGCTAGCCCACGCCTGGCTCCCCGACACATCCAATGAGACCAACGCAGTGACGCCATACTTGCCCGCCAGAGCGCGCACGTTGCCAAGTTCGGCTGTTACGTCCTCCGGGAGTCCTTCGGCGGTGTAGAGCAACACGTAGTCCGAATTCACACCGGGGATCGACCGTCCATTGCAGAGCGTGACCGCGGATGCTACCAGCGCTTCCCGCAGGAACCCGAGGCCCCACGCCAACCCATCGGCCATCGTGGGCACCGGCACCGCCAGGGTCTGGGCCAAGCGCGGCTGGGGACTGAGCTTGAACGTAACGTCAGTGATAAAGCCCAGAGTGCCGTGGGAACCGATGAAGAGCTTGGTCAGGTCATAGCCCGCCACGTTCTTCATCACCGGGCGCCCGGCGCGGATGATCCGTCCGTCGGGCAATATGGTGGTCATCGCCAGCACCAGATCTCGCACGCCGCCGTAGCGCATACGCAGCGGCGCGTTGAAGCCGCTGGCCACAATGCCACCGACCGTGGCCTCGGGCCACGGGGAGAGCATCGGCACCCACATACCATCCTCAGCTAGCACCGCCTGCAGATCAGAGAGACGTGTGCCCGCTCCGACCTTCACATAGAGATCGTCGCGTGCGTACGTCTGCACACCAGCGAGAGCCGCCGAACTCAGGGTCACATCGGCCGGCCCGAAGAGCGTCGACTTCGTGCCGCCGCCGCGGATCCGGATAGACTTGCCGGCTGCGGAGAGACCACACAGGACGTAGGAGGCAGCCTCGACCGTGTCAGGCTCGACCGTGGCGCCGTCCAAGTCCAGAGGCTTGGCGCCTTCCAATGGCGGAGTGCAGACGAGCAGCGACTCAGCCTTGGGAAAGACCTTGCCCGGGTTCAGAAGCTCCTTGGGGTCAAAAATCTCTTTGAGCTCGTGCATCGCCGATAGCTCTTCCTCGCCATACATCAAGGGCATAAACTCCTGCTTCTCGATGCCGATACCATGCTCACCACTGATAGTACCGCCCTTGCTGACGAAGAGCTCCGACATGCGGCGCCCACCCTCGTGGAGCCGGGCCAGGAACTTCTCGTCCTCAGGCTCGTAGACCAGCACCATAGGATGCAGATTGCCGTCCCCAGCGTGAAGCAGGAAAACCACATCCAGATCAAGCTCCTCACAGATCTGAATCACCTCGCGCAATGTCTCCGCCAACTTGCTGCGCGGGACAGAGCCATCCACCGTGTAGTGATCCAGCGCCACCCGGGCCAGTGAGCCTGCCGCGCTCTTGCGGGCGAACCAGATCTCCTCGCGCTCCGCCTCGGTTTGTGCCGCTCTCAACTCCGTTGCGCCATTCGCGCTCAATACCGCAACGACCTCCTCCATCTGCGGCGCGAGGCTTTCCGGGTGCCCGTCCAGATCGATGATCAGGACAGCACCCGCATCGATAGGCAGTCCAGGGTGATTGTACTCCTCGACCAAGCGCATCATCCTCTGGCCCATCATCTCCATCGTCGCAGGCACGAGCCCCTTCGCGATCACAGCGGAGACAGCCTCACCGGCCTGCGCCACAGAGTCAAACGCGGCCAACAGCGTCTGCACAGCCGGCGGATTGCGCAGGAGACGTACGCTCGCCTCCGTCATCAAGCCCAGCGTGCCCTCTGCCCCCGTCACCAGACCGACCAGGTCGACCTCGGGATAGTCAAAAGCCCGGCCGCCCAGCCTGACGGCACGACCGTCGGCCAGCACGATCTCCAAACCCGTCACATAATTCGTGGTCACACCGTATTTGAAGCAGTGCGGACCACCGGCATTGGCGGCGATGTTCCCGCCAACCGTCGCCGAGCGACCGCTGGCGGGATCTGGCGGAAAGTAGAGCCCCTTGCCCTTAACGATCTCATCAAGCGTCAGATTGACAATGCCCGGCTGCACCACCGCACTGCGGCCTTCAACATCCAGCTCCACCAACTCCTTCATATGCGAGAAGGTCAGCAGCAAGCCCTCGCGGAGGGCCACCGCACTGCCGGCGAGGCCGGTGCCCGCGCCACGGGCGATGACCGGCACCCCATTCGCCGCCGCCCAAAGCACAATCGACTGCACGTCGGCGGTGCTGTAGGGGAAGACCACGCCTGCAGGCGTGCTACGGTCCATCCCGCCGTCAACGTTGTAGGTCAACAACTCCACCGTGTTGTCCACCACCTGGCCCGATGCCAACAGGCCTTTGAGCGAATTGAGAGGCGAATCGTCGTGGCGGTCCAGACGACGCGCCTGCCAGGCCAGCCACCGGCTCGGCAGCTTGGCCGAGGCAAAGAGCTGCTTGGGGTGCTTAACCGGCTCGATGAGGCGCTCCAGCGCCTTGCCTCCGGCGTGCTCGGCGACCGTGTAGGAGAGGTCGAGCATCTCGGCAACGTGCAGCGCCTTGGTGTTGAGGCGCGCACGCCGCACCCCCGCGACCAGCTGCATGTGACACCCGGTGTTGCTGGTGACCAGCACGTCAGCCCCCGTGGCCGCGATATCCTCCATCTTGACATCCAATACGGCGTTAGCCATCTCGCTCTGCACAATGTTATAGATACCGGCGCTGCCACAGCAGTATTCCGGGTGCTTGAGCTCGATGAGCTCCAGCCCTGGGATCATCTTCAGCAGCTCCCGCGGCTGATCGATCACACCCTGACCGTGGCGCAAGTGACACGAATCAGAATAAGTCGCCCGGACGTTGAGCGCCCCCGTCAATGGGACGTGGAGATGCTCGTACATAAACTCGCTGAAGTCCTTCACCTTGGCAGCGAAGTCTTCTGCCCGCTCCGCGTAAGCAGGGTCATCCCCCAACAGATCCGGATACTCCCGAAGCGTCAGACCACAGCCCCCAGCGTTATTGACGACGACATCATAGGGCTCGAAGGCCTCGATGTTCTGACGCGCGAGCTCCTGTGCCAGCTTCTCTCCGCCCGTGTGCCACTGGGCCGCGCCGCAACAGGTCTGGGACTGCGGAAAGTGGACCTCGTAGCCGTTGCGCTGCAGGACGCGTATCGTTGCCGCGTTGATCCCGGCCAGGAACGCCTCCTGAACACAGCCATAGAAGAAAGCCACAGTGCCACGCTTCTCCCCGATCGCCAGCGCAGGCTCACTGGTGTCAAGATGCGGCCCAGAAATCGGCGGCAGGATGCCCTCCATAGCGTTGAGGGGCTTGGGCAGGATGTTCAGCGTTCTCACCAACCACTGCACCCCCAATACCTCATACAGCCACATCAGCCGCGCGAGCATCTTCATCTGGCCGATGTGGGGCATCAGCTGATACATACCCACCCAGCGTACGAACCGCTCGGCCAGACCGGGCTCGCGCAACTCCTCTACCGCGATCCGCGCGCCCTCGATGAGCTTGCCGTATTGCACGCCGGAGGGACAGGCGGACTCACAAGCGCGGCATTCGAGGCAGAGGGTGATGTGTTCGGAAAAAGTCGTCAGGAACTCCTCCCGGCTGACCTGGCCATCGACAGCCGCCCGCATCAGTGCAATGCGACCGCGCGGCCCATCCATCTCTGTGCCAAACACCGCATATGTGGGGCAGGCCTGGAGACAGAGGCCGCAGTGCACACACTTGTCCAGTAACTCACGATATTCGTCGGTCAGCATCTTGGGAATCTCAAGCACAGGCAGGACCTCCAATAGAGTATTCGGGTGCGCGCCGGACCGAAAGGCGGTACGAAGATGATCTCACAGGGCGCATTGTACCATCACCGTGCCGATTCGCATAACGCGATCTGCAGTGAGGCGCGTTTCACCATTCTGGGTCAGTGGCCTCTCCCGGAATACGGGCCATGCGCATACGCACACCGCGCAGCATGAGAATGCAGCGCGAAGAGCAGAGCGGGCAAGATGCCGGGCATCAGAATGCCTTCGGTCCGCAGAGCAGATCGAAAGGGTAACTTTCGAAGGAATAGCGCCTCCTGTTCCCTCTCCCAGCTCCGGCTGCGGAGGCGAAGTCCCCGGTTCAGGGGGCGCCGTCTGCGGAGTGTGGGAGATGAAATCCCCGGTCTAGGGGATGAAATCCCCGTTTCAGGAGAGGGCGCGGGCTCAGAAGCCCGTTGGTGAGGGCTCTGCCAGGTTATTTTCGAAGTAGACGTCATGTTCGCTGGCGCACACCACGCAGCATGAAAATGTTTGTGCGCGTAGAGGGCCTAAAGGCTTTCATGCTGCCGTACTGTGGCAGCCCAGGCTTTAGGGCCTTCCCCGAACCGCGATGATCGCTGTTCGTTGCTATATGAGATCTATTTTCGAAGTAGACGCCATGTGCATCAGCACACCACGCAAGCATGAAAATGTGACGCAAGGAAGGCCCTAAAGCCTGCAGCCAAGCCTTTAGGCCCGG
>Ga0209121_10005335_pt1 | contig 11660 bp, 15 predicted proteins | sample Cruoilmetagenom3_FD_187292 | JGI IMG/M metagenome (GOLD analysis project Ga0209121, IMG submission 187292) | Oil polluted marine microbial communities from Coal Oil Point, Santa Barbara, California, USA - Sample 3 (SPAdes) (version 2) | ecosystem: Environmental > Aquatic > Marine > Oil seeps ...
GGCACAGGACCCACTGGTTGACTCCCGAGGAGTACACCGCCGTATTTTACGAGAAGCTCCTCCCCCCGACGGTGAGGCACGAGTCCTCGACCCTCCAGGACATTCGCTCCAGAAAGGTGACCGAGATCGAGGCTCTCAGCGGGGCCGTGGTCCGGCTCGGAAAAGAATCTGGGGTCCCGACGCCCTACAACTGGACCCTCTACAAGATGGTGAAGTTCATGGAGGGGAGGAACCTCTCGGCCGATTGAGTCTCCCATTCAGGAAAAAGAAATGTCCGATTCTATCGAGGCCGTTCACGCGAATATCAGCTTCCTCGCCCGCATCGTGGAGAGATCGAGATAAGGCACTATCGCAGGGGTTGGCTGGATGTTCATCTTCTTCTGGAAATCGGTCTGGCCTTGCCAGGTGCCGCTATTTACCACAGTCACACCCTTGTAACGGGTCATCCCGATGGTATGGACGTGACCGCAGTGAAGGATCGCGGGCGGCTTTCGGATGACGAGAAGGTCCTCCTCCTCCGGGGCTATCGAGACGCGGTTCCCGTAGATGGGAGAGAGATGCCTTCTTTTCAGCATCTCGACCATCGCCTTCTCGGGCTCGCCGTAAGAGAGGCCCGGTATCTTCAGGACCAGGTCGTCAATGCTCCGGCCGTGATAGACGAGCCAGTCGACGCCGCCCAGCTTGAACCCGGCCGGGTTTCCAACGAAGGTGACGTTCTTCTTGAAGATACTCTGGAGGGACTCGGAAAGGGCAGGCTGCGGCTCCGCCTGCCTGACAACATCGTGATTTCCCGGAGAGAAGACGATCTGAATCCTGTCCGGAATCTGGTTCAATAGCTCCGCTGCCCGCTCGTACTGCTCCCAAATATCCTTTATGGCGAGGTCCCCCTCCTGGCCGGGATAGATCCCGATACCGTCGACGAGATCTCCTGCAATGACGGCGTACTTCACATTCGAGGCGATGCCCAGGGGGTCGTCCACCTCCTCGTTGATCCAGTCGAGGAACCGGTTCCAGGCATCCTCCATGAAGTAGGTGCTCCCGACGTGAATGTCCGAAAGGAGGAGCGCCCCGCCCTCTCCGGTCTCGATCAGGGAGCGGGCCTGAAGGTCCGGCCGGACGAGAGTTTTGCCGAAGAACCTACCCTTCCCATCAGTGGTCCCGATGACCCCGATCACCTCGTCAAGGACCAAGCTTGCGACGTCCTCTGACCCGGGAACGCCCTTCTGGAAGATCACCATGACCATCCCCGTCGGGTCCTCCAGCTCCACCACCTTGTTGCCCTTGGCGCTGGTCCTCACGTTCATCACCATCCCTATGATGGAGATATCCCTTCCTGCGATGTCTTTTCTCAGGCTCTCGATCGGCCTTGCGTTAAGCCTTCCCGAGAGCATCTCTCTTATCCGCGAGTACCGGTCCCGGAAGTACCTGATGAAGTCCTGGTACTCCCCGACGCAAGTGGACCTGCCGGTTATGTCGCTCAAAACTTCCAGAGGGGACGGAATCGCAGGGACAGGAGGGGCCAGATCCTGTCGGAGAGAGGAGCGGACGTCGAGATGGCTGACGGCTGAAAGCTCCGAATGCGGTGAGCCGAGCTTCTCTTTTCTGACTGGAACACTCTGGTCCTTAAGCCCAGAATCGCCCACCATTTTCAGGGCTTTGCGTTTCTTCTCGACCAAAAGATTCGGACGCTCGCCCTCGATGACCTCGACCCCGAGGGCGGAGATCATATCTGAAGATGGAGGCGCTTCGAGGGATTCGGATGTCGCCACCTGAGCCGATGGAGGATATCCTTCGAACGATTCTGACGGATCTGAAGCTGAAGGGCCCAAGTGTGACGATTTCTGATGGGAAAATCCGCCGTTGCCCAAAACCCGCTCTATCCAGCGGGGACAGCGCTCGATCTCAGATACCCCCACCACCAACGTGGAGCGTTCAAGGCCCCCAATCACACCCTCGACCAGCTCGTCGGAGGGCCCTGGGTAGGAGGCGATCAGCTCCAGGGCCTCGGGATCTATCATGTATCCCTCCTCGGCGAACCGCTGAACGATCTCCTGCATCAATAGGCCAATATGGCCAGCGCCCGTAGATAAAGATGGCAGGTGGCCCGAGACGAGCCTGTGACCCTTGCCATTCATATTAAGAGATGGCGTTGGGGAAAATCTGGCAAAACTCTCGACTTGAGGATTTCAGGGCGGGCGGATCTCCAGGGATAGCCGCACCGAAAACGGTTATATCGGTAATGTACAGATAAAGCAGCCCGATGAAACTGATAGAGTGGCTCAAAGGAGAGGGGCAGATTCAGGGCTTTCTCCGGGACCTGATATTCGTCGCCGTGGTGGTGGGCGCGATCTCGATATTCTCTCAGGTCACGCTGGGGGTCTGGACTCCCATGGTGGCCGTGGAGTCGGGGAGCATGTACCCCAACATGAAGGTGGGGGACATAATCGTGATCCAGGGAGCGTCCAGAACCAATGTCGTCACCTGGGAGGAGGGAGTGGCTGAAGATTACTACACCTTCAACAACCCAGGAAACGTCATACTTTACAGGCCCTACGGGAAGGAGAAGCTGACCCTGACCGACCAGGCGGCTCACATATTTCTCCGGAGACCCTATCCTCCCGACAAGGCCACCCCTGTGATTCACCGGGCGATGCGATGGGTAGACGAGGGCGAGCCGATGTGGGAAGGGGGACCTGCAGCTCCCTTTGCCGGCTACATCACTAAAGGTGACAACAACTCCATGATCGACCAGAACGCAGGCCAGCTCCTCGGCGTCGTCAAGGAGAGCTACTTCAATGAACAGATGGCCAAAGGCATGATCGAAGAGGTGGGGAACGGAACCTATCTCGACCACGAGTTCGGGTACACCTTCATAAGACGGGGTGACGAGACCTACGTCATCTTTGGCATAAACTACCTGATGCCGGTCCGCGAAGATTGGGTTATCGGCGTTGCACGCTTCAGGATCCCGATCATCGGATACGTGAGATTACTTCCAAATATAATCGGAAACGAGATAAGAGACCTTTTGAGCTGAATCGAATGGAGGTCTCAAGTCTCCTGATCAGGATTGAAGCCCGCGCTCTCCGAACGGGCCACTTAGGAGATCGCAGACCCGCCCGATCGTTGCGACCTTCCCGGCCAGAAGGTCCCCGCGGATCGCAAAACCGGATCGGGCGGTACACGGCCAGCACCCGCAGGCCGACTACGGTGCTGAGGCCAGTTTCCTCGCCACCACAGCCCAATGGTCCTGGTGGTAGGGGCGGAGGTTGGAGACGGAGATCAGCTCGACCCCCTCCAGCCGCTCGATCTCTGCCCTGCAGACCTCTTTTGGATCCGAAGTTACGTCCACGCTCCTCGCCTTGATTATCAAAACGAGGGTTCCCCCTGGCTTCAGGTAACGTGCAACGTTTCGGCTTGCGATCTCGGCCTGGTTTCTCTGGGCCACGTCCTGATAGACCAGATCTGCGGGCTCAAGGAATGATGCGTATCTTTCGGGCAGGGAGGCGTCTTCGAGAAGGGGTATGATGTTATCGCGAGCCTGACACAAGCCGAGGAGGTCGCGCATCGACCTTGGCGAGAACTCCACGGCGTAGACGAGGCCGTCAGGCACGAGGTCGCTCACATGGCTCACCGTCGTCCCTGTAGCGGCGCCGAGGTAGAGCACTTTCGAGTCGGGCCTGATGTTCAGTTCGGAGACGAGGGTCGCGAGGCCTCCGGCGAGGTGGCTCTTGATCAAAAGGGCTGCGAGCTTGCTTCGGTGAGGGTCCCAGATCCGAAGACCTTCGACGATCCTCTCCCCGTAAACAGGGACTGGGACCTTGGGGCGCGTCGCTATCCTCATCTCGCCATGAAGATCGAGGACGTAAATTCCGGAAAGAACCTCAGAAACTTGCAAACTCCAGGCCACCTCCCTTGCGATCTTTGGTCGTCTCGCCCTTCCGCTGAAGGGAGCTTCAGAGCTCGTTCCCCAGAGATGTGGTGGTCAATTTTACGTGTTTTACACCTTTGAGGGCCATCATCTTCTCAGCCGCCTTCCTGACTTCTTGTCCCTCGCCCCTGAGGGTGACGATCTCGAGGCAGTTGTCGTGATCCAGGTGGACGTGAAGTGTCGACTGGATGATGTCCACGAAGTCGTGCTGGATGTTGGTGAGGGTATCTACGAGGCCTCTCTGGTGATGGGAGTATACCATGGTGATGACCCCGACCCGATCGCCCTTGACGTCACCCATCCACTCGTAGTGGACGATGTAGTTCCTGATCGCGTCCCTGATCCCCTCAGACCGAGAGGAGTATCCCCTCTGCTCGATTATGCCGTCGAACCTGGTCAAGAGCGATTCTGGAAGAGACACCCCAATTCTCATAAGTTCCTGTTCCATAAAGCACACCTAATGTAGGTATTTGAGTCTTATATAGTAATAAATCTATTGGCGAGATTTCTGAATAAATAGAACGATAGTCCCAGATCTGGAGAGATGAAGCATAAAAGCTTTAGATCACGCCCGGAAAAGCTCCCTCCAGCATGCCAGATATAGCGATCATCGGCGAAAAGACCTTCCTATTTGAGAAGCTCCTCGATGAGGCCGGACGGGAGTACCAGTTCGTAAAGCCCGAGATCTTCGGGAGCCCCTTTCTTCCCAGGTTCAGGGTGGTGGTGATACCGACGGGTTTTGCAAACCCCCAGTACTCCAAAGTTCTTCCAGCCCTCAAAGCCTCGAAGTCCAGGATCGCGGAGTTCCTGGAGAAGGGCGGGGTCCTCACGATCTATGGCCCCCTCGTCCCCGATCACGAGTACGAGTACGAATGGCTGCCCCTCTCCCTCAAGTACATTGGCGAGTACGGAAATACGGAGCTCGTCCCGGCTTCGGACCACCGCTGCACCTCACTCGTCGACGCGAAGACCGCTGACTGCGACGGCTACCTCATCCCAGGAGAGGGTTTTGAGACGGCCCTTGCAGACTTCAAGGGTAGATCGGTCCTTGTGATCGGGAAGTTCGGCCGCGGGAAGATCGTCGCCACCACGATCCACGAGTTCCCGTCTGTGGACTACCTCCGCTGGGCCGCCGAAGAGGGCGAGCCCGCCAAGATCTGAAGAGGGACGACGGAAGAAGAGGAGTGGAGAAGACGTGTCGAGGGAAATAGAAGAAGAGAAAGGTGAAGAAGAAGACGAGGAGGAAGAAGAGCTTGAGGAGGTCTCCGACGAAGAACTCTTCAGAGAGCTAGAGGCCCTCGGCGCGCGAAAGAGGAGCAGGCGGCGCGAGGAGATCGAGGCTGCCTTGAAGAAGGCCGATACCGGAAAAGGCGCTCTCATCCTCCTCAACATCGAAAGCGGCGAGAGCCACACCTTCGACAGCTACCCGGAGGCTCTCGAGTACATGGGAAAGCAGAAGGGAAGGTGGTACTTGGCTCCAAGGGCCATCGACATAGACTCAATCAAGAGGTGATCAGCAACCCTTTCAAAGCACAACAATTTTCTTTCATGGGAGAAGAAGAAGAGCCCATGAGACAGTTCGTCCTCTCTCCAGCAGCAGGAAAGCGGCTCATCGGCAAGGCCCTGGCGGAGCATCCCGCCATCAAGACCGCCCTCGATTCTAGAACCGTCGTCATCATCGCCGGAACGACGAACGGCTATGTGGCCGAAGAGATCCTCGCGAAGATCGGCCAGGCTGAAGAGTTCTCGCGGCGGAGGTTCTTTCGGGGGATCACCCTTCCGCCGTGGCTGCCTACGAACGAAGCCGGAATGCTCCCTGACCATGGCGACTTTCCGGGCGACGTGATAATTTCAAAGGGCGTCTGGCAGAAGGGCAAGACAATCCTCAATGTGGTCAACGACCTGGAGGAAGGCGACGTTATTTTAAAAGGCGCAAACGCCCTCGACCTCTCCAGTTGGCAGGCCGCCATCTTGATCGGCCATCCGAAAGGCGGCACCATCGGCCTCGCTTTGCAGGCGGTAGTCGGTCGGCGCGTCCGGCTGATCATGCCCGTGGGTCTCGAAAAGCGCGTCTTCTCCGATCTCACAGATCTGGCAGTCCGGCTGAACGCGCCGGGCGCCGAGGGGCCGCGCCTTCTGCCGGTTCCAGGGGAAGTCTTCACCGAGATCGATGCGATAATGCTGTTGACCGGCGCAGAGGCAGAGCTTGTCGCCGGGGGCGGCGTCTTTGGCGCTGAGGGAAGCGTCTGGATCGCGGTCACCGGGAGCGAGGAGGAGATGGAAGCGGCGGAGAAGCTGCTGAAGTCCGTGGCTTCGGAGCCGGGGTTCGAGCTGTGAGACGATGGTTTTTAAAGAGGTGACGAACATCTTGTTTAGCGTCCCATTGATCGCTCAGCTGCAGTTAGGGCCAGGTGACAGAGAATGTCGTACAAGGCAACAGTCTTCAAGGTAATGATCGCTTCGCCAGGAGACGTTCTAGAAGAGAGGAAACTGATACGTGAAGTCTTGCATGAATGGAACGATATCCATTCCGAGATGCGCAAAATCGTCCTTCTCCCAGTCGCATGGGAAACCCATTCTTCACCCGATATGGGCGACCGGCCGCAGGCGATAATTAACAGACAGCTCAAGGATTGTGACCTTTTGGTTGGGGTTTTCTGGACAAGGATAGGAACAGCTACTGGCGAGTACCCAAGCGGTACAGTTGAGGAAATTGAAGAGCATATCAAGAAGGAAAAACCTACGATGCTCTACTTTTCTTCCGCATCAGTCCGTCCTGACAACGTTGATCCTGACCAATATTCTGAGCTGAAGAAATTTAAAGATTCTTGCGAGTCGAGGGGCTTATTTGAAAAATATTCTGATACCGTCGAGTTCAAAGACAAGTTCGACAGACAACTTCAACGCAAATTAAACTCAGAGCCATGCTTTACCGAATTACTGCAATCATACACTGAATCAGCAGGAGAAAGCACTATTCTTTTGAGTCCAGAATTGTCCATGATGGCTCAAATCCTACTTAAAAAAGCAAGTTTATCCGATGATGGGATCATTATTCATACTTATTTTGGTATTAAAATTGGAGAAGAGTCAAAAGATTATCAAAGCATGAAGCCGAGAGAAATTGCTGAATCCGAAAGTGCTGTAGAAGAATTAGAGAGATTTGGATTGATTAAAGACCAGGGATATGAGCGAGAAGTATTCAAAGTCACTAGAGAAGGATTCGAAAAAGCAGATTCGGTAATATTATGATAACCTAAACAGAGAGTAACTATTCATTAAATCCAATTGAGGTTTCTTGAGACGTGTAATACCACACTGCAAGGTGAATAAATGATAATCATTCGAGAAGAAAACCCCGAAGACATCGAAGCGATCAGGAAGATCAACGAAGAGGCCTTCGGCCAGCCGGCAGAAGCAGACATCATCGACAAGCTTCGGGAGGCTTGCGAGGACTTCCTATCCCTCGTGGCGGTCCAGGGAGAAGAAGTGATTGGCCACATCTTCTTCAGCCCGGCATCGATCGGAGGAGAGGGGGCAACCCTTGAGGTTTCGGGCATGGGCTTAGCGCCAATGGCAGTTTTCCCGAGATGCCATGGCCAGGGGATCGGTTCTCTTCTGATCCACACCGGGATAAAGATGCTGAAGGAGAAGGGCTACCCATTCATCATCGTCCTCGGCTACCCGGAGTACTACCCGCGCTTCGGCTTTGAGAGAGCGTCTCGGTACGGCATCCACAGCCAGTGGTCAGAGGTCCCCGACGAGGCCTTCATGATCCTGATCCTGAACAAGTCGGCGATGGTCGGAGCATCAGGCGTTGCCAGGTATCGAAAAGAGTTCGACGATGCGATGTGAAAGTATGAAAATGGCGCTGAAGCGCACGGACTGTTGCCCGCAGCTCAGCGCCGAGTTTGGGTAGAGGTTGATAAGGATCGAATGGATAAAAAGAAAGAGTTCTATTTCACCTCATGTTGTTCTTCTTCCTAAGATGCATTGCCCCCCATATCAGGCCTATAACGACCGTAGCTGTGAAAGCCAGAGCGCTTAATAATATGCGATCGTTTATGTATAAAATATAGCTTATTATTAAGCCCGCTATACCGAACAGAATCGTATTTTCATCGCGATTCATCTTTATCCGACCTCAAAAGTCTCGATCACTCTTTGCCGTTCTGGAATAGATGCGATAGATGGGAAGATGGGATAGAGGAAATTGACGGAATAGATTCAGATTCCTAAAGTTACCGCTTCTGGACATCCTCCCTGGTCCTTCGCCGCGACTTGAGGGAGAGATCGCGTCCTGTCGCCGTAGAGAGCTTCCTCCACTCCACCAGGTGATGAACCTGTTCGATGATCTTGTCCAGATGCTTTGCTTCCACTTCGGGCGTCAGCTTGCCGGAATCTAGCTCTTCCAGGAACTCGGCGAGCTTGTTTCTGATGCCGGACGCTTCAGCATCGTCCTTGTACCTCGAACAGATCTTTTCCAGCTCTTGGAAGGTGCCGGTCAGAGACTCTTTGAGGATGTTATGTGCCTCAGCAGGTCCGGTCTTTGCCACATCCAGTTCCTCTTTTGCACTCTTTAAAAGCGTCTCAATGTCCTGAAAGATATATCCGCTCGCCTCGACCATTATATCGACCTCTCCGAAATATCGATCACTCTAAATCCACCCAATGTAACGCATCGAAAGGTAGACGATGAAGATCCCTCCGATGAAGAGCGAGATCGTAGCGCACATGGACGCAATCCACATGATGAAGTAGATCTTGACGCGAACGTCCTTCTTATTCAACATCCGCTCCAGATAATAATCCTGATGCAGAGATCACACCTCCTTTATCCTTCAGGACGTAGAGATCAGGAATGCGTACTGAGTGGCCGAGGGTAGCTCCCTCCTCAGCCTGCGCACGTCAGTCCTGAATATCACCATCTCGTCGGTGGTCTTTCTCTCCTCCCCAAGGATCGCCTGTACGATGTCGCAGTATACCCGACCCCTTATCCTGGCGGCAGAACGGCCGTAATCAGGAGACATTTCGATCAAAAGGGGGAGCCTGAGCCTTTCAGCCTCCTTTCCCCACTTCGACCCTATGATCCTCTCAATCGTCTCGAGCTCCTCCTTCCTGATCCTGTAGCTGGATCCATCCCGAGAAACTACTCTTGGCTTCTCCTCTCTCAGCAGCTCTCCGAGGGTCTTTCGCTCCGCCGGAAGGTGATCGTTCAGCGATCTGACCAGCTTTGCGAAGACCCTCGATTCAGAGTCCATCTCACCCTCTTGCCCTCTTATCCCCTACCCTTTTCTGTGCGGGACTATGGGGATGAGCATCATGACGCCTATGAGCTCCTCTTTATTTACCGACCCATCAACTCCTGCCACAAATAGCGCATGATCCGCCGAACGGTCGAGTTCGATGGGCATCGCTATCTTCTCGCCGATGCTTACCACCTGACCGATTCCGTGCCGGCCGTAAGGGCTTATAAGCAGGATGGTGTTTCGGGGAATCGCCACTTTTTTTATCTTCACCGGCTTTGCATCGCCAGATCTGAAGTCCTTATCCTCTTCGGCGATCAGATAGTCGACTCGGCAAGTATCTTTGAGAGCGAAGTCGAAAGGCTCCCTCTTCCGCTCGTCGATCTCCTCGATTATTTCCTTTACCCTGTGGGTAATGACAGGCATCTTTTCACCTCAGATCGCCACTGCCCCTTCTTCGCCCGCCTCGATCGCAGCTTTTATCTTCTTGAGACGGGTGAAGTTCTCCCTCTCCATCTCGGCAAGCCGCATCCTGATGTGAATCGCTGTCGCTTTGAGGCGTGGTATAACGATGTACTCGAGCGCGTTCACCCTCCGTTTCGTCTTGATCACCTCGCTTGCGAGGCTTTCTACGCTCTGCTGCACCTCGGCTAGTTTTATCACCTCTTGGATAGCCTCCTCAAAGTTTTTGGCGGCGTCGTCCACCTTGGAAGAGGTATCTGCAAAGCCGTACCCCCGATCGATCATGCTCCTTTTGACGTCTTCAGTCGTGATCATTGGAACTTTAACGCCCATGATATTCATCGCATCCACGTCGATCTTGATCTCTTGACCTGTCACCTGGGATATCTGCCAGACGGCGTCTGAACCCATCACCGCCTGGGCCATGAGCAAATCCTTGAAAGCCTCCGCAAGTTTCTCGTTTGTGCTGTCACTCGATTCGTGTACCCTCTGAACCACATCCAGAAACTCGGAAACCAGAGCATCTCGCTTCTCTTTCAGGAGTTTATGTCCCTTCTCGGCGAGGACGATTCTTCGCCCCAGTTTCAAGAGCTCCATTCTGGTGGGACTTATCCCCTCGATGATCTCTGCCATATGTTTGGCACCCCCTCACGAGAGGCTAGGCGGTTCTGTAATTTGGGTGATACTTTTTGATGTATTTCTCATCGATCCTCTTGAGTTCACCCTCAGGCAGATCTGCCAATAGGTCCCACCCAAGATCGAGGGTCTGCTCGATGGTTCGGTCCTCGTCACTCCCTTGAGTCACGTACTCCTTCTCGAAACGATCTGCAAACTTGAGATACAGCTGGTCTCGCGTTGAGAGCGCCTCCTCTCCAACGACCGCAACGAGATCTCGCATATCACGCCCCTCTGCATACCCGGCATAGAGCTGGTTCGATACGCCAGAGTGATCCTCCCGCGTCCTCTCGGGACCGATCCCCTCGTTCATCAGCCTTGAAAGGCTTGGCAGAATGTCCACCGGAGGATAGATCCCTCTCCTGTGCATCTCTCGGCTCAACACGAACTGGCCTTCAGTGATGTAGCCGGTAAGATCAGGTATCGGATGGGTGATGTCATCATCCGGCATGCTAAGTATCGGAACCTGCGTGATCGAACCTTTGGAGCCTCGAACCCTGCCAGCACGCTCGTAGTGGGTCGCAAGATCTGTATACATGTAGCCGGGGTAGCCTCGCCTCCCAGGAACCTCTTCTCTTGCAGCCGATATCTCTCGCAGCGCCTCGCAGTAGTTCGTCATATCGGTCAGAACCACCAGGATATGCATATCGCAGGTATAGGCGAGGTACTCGGCCGCGGTAAGCGCCATCCTCGGGGTGATGATCCTCTCGATGGCAGGGTCGTCTGCAAGGTTGATGAAAGCTACAATCCTCTCAAGCGCACCGGTCCTCTCGAAATCCCTCATGAAGAAGCTCGCTTCTTCGTGAGTGATCCCCATCGCAGCGAAGACCACAGAGAAGGGCTCCTCCGTGCCACGGACCTTTGCCTGTCGCGCGATCTGTGCCGCAAGATCGTTATGCGGCAATCCCGCTCCTGACATGATGGGTAGCTTCTGGCCACGTACCAGGGTGTTGTTCCCATCGATCGTTGAGACTCCTGTCTGGATGAACTCGTTAGGGAAGGCCCTCGCGGTTGGGTTGATCGAAGCGCCTGCTATGTCGAGATACTCCTCGGCGATGATTTCAGGACCTCCATCTATGGGCCTGCCGAGGCCATCGAAGATCCTGCCCATCATATCCACCGATACCGGCATCCTCATGATGTCGCCTGTGAACCGGACCTTCGTCATGCGTGTATCAATCCCGCTGGTTCCCTCGAAGACCTGAACCACTGCGACGCCCTTTCGAGACTCCAGCACCTGACCCCGCTTGGTACTGCTATCGGGTAACACTACGTCCACTATCTCACCATAGGCCACGCCCTCAACGCCTTCGACCACCATGAGAGGGCCTGCCACCTTGGTGACG
>Ga0209121_10005336_pt1 | contig 11657 bp, 8 predicted proteins | sample Cruoilmetagenom3_FD_187292 | JGI IMG/M metagenome (GOLD analysis project Ga0209121, IMG submission 187292) | Oil polluted marine microbial communities from Coal Oil Point, Santa Barbara, California, USA - Sample 3 (SPAdes) (version 2) | ecosystem: Environmental > Aquatic > Marine > Oil seeps ...
CCGAAGGCTACGTCTATGCAGACTCACGCTTTAGCCATAGCTTTTATAACAAGTACAGGCAATTGCAGTCCGGCGCACGCAGCGGAAAAAAAGGATTATGGCAAAATGTCACCCCCGACCAACTGCCCGAATGGCTGCAGTAGAGTCTGTTCGTTAGCCACCCCGACAAACTGGCGACACTCTTATGTAAGTGTTAGGTACTTCATAACAAAACGAATAATCACAATTATTATTAGTTCTTGCGTAATACTGTCATTCCAGCGAAGGTGGGAATCCACCAAAACCGTTACGTTCTTGGATTCCTGCTTTGTACGTTTTTAGCCGGCCTATAGTGTTCGCGACCATCCCCAAGCTTCGCTTGAGGCTGCCACCCCTTTTCCATCAATTCTATTTGATGGCAGCCTCATCCCGATTGTCGTATATTGGGATGGGGATGGCTTTTCCCTGACTAAACATGTCCCCTGCTTTCACAGCACCGTAAGGCGTCCTGAGGAGGATGACATCGCTAATCGGTCACTCTGATTTCCACTTGAATCGCGTATTAAAACAGCGTCAGATTATTGCAATTTGCATAAGATTGCGATATTCTTATGATGTTGTAAGGCTCGGTGATGATAGGAAGAAAAGTGCAGGATGCCCGAATGAATTATCGCATAACTATAACTTTGTGCATTTCTCTTGTTTTTGCAATTATTGTTGTTCTGTATGTTTGTGGCTGCGGTTCTGCATCGACCGGTCGGGAAAATAACAACACCATTCAGAAAAATTCCGAAATTACGCCGGAGCAAAGACAGGTCGAATGGCAGAAGATGAAAAAGTGGCGAAGTGTCCACGGGGGATGGATTGAAGATATTTCGGTGCGCAGCTCGGAAAAGCCGGCGGGGATTGGCGAGCCGGGACAGAGCAGGCACATCAGGATTTTGACGTTGTCCGAGCAGCAGCTCGTCTTGCTGGACTGGCACAGTTCGAACAGCAGCGGCGCCCGTGTGAAAAATAAGAGGATTCTGCCCGGTCGGGGCGTTGAGTTCGATATCTATTTCCCGGGCAATAATCCCGGCAGTTGCTCGCTGGACTTTGTCTCAAGCGGTGAAGGGGGAAGTGGAAGTTTGGTGGGAACTGACATAAGCGGTTACGGGGCGATTGCCCTAAAGTTCACTCTCGTCTCGGTTAACGGCCAAAGCGGGCCGGAACTGAAGCAGAAGCTCATAGCCGGCGTAGTCATCGGCCCTACCGACACGGGCCGGCTCTCTACCTACGAGCCGGTTACGCTGGGCATGTCAAATTCAGAAAAGACGGTGATTGCGAAAACGTATACGTCGACGGATAAGATATATGAGGTTGGCTTTCACGTCCACATGTTGAATCCGCAGGACTGGGATGCATCGGGAAGTATGATAACGCTAAGGGTAGAATCCGCCGTGAATGGCGGAAATACGCCTAAATAAATTGTATATGAGTATCATCTGCTATATCGAATTTTATACCAAAGCATACCAATCCATTCGTGGAGTGCTTCTGTGCTTGTCTGCAGGTTTCTCGCGGATGGGATAAAATTATCCAGATATCGATTTTCTGGTGTATAGAGATAGCCTACCGGAATAGGCACGATAGTGTCGCCGGCAAAGATCTGTCTTAACACCCGTTCTGCCCGGGGCATATGCAGCGCCGAAGTCGCAAGACCGATATGCCTGTTTTCTTTCGTAGCAAGTAATCTTTTCAGTTCCGTGGCATTTGTCATGGTGGTTTGTGATTTGTCTTCGGTTATTATCTTGTCCTCCCGCACTCCTAATTCTATCGCAAGCGCTTTCATCACCTCGGCTCCGCTTTCCCGGGCGTCTTCTCTCCAACCTTCGCAAAAAGCGATCGCTCCGGCCCCACTGTTCTTAAAGGCCTTTACACCTCCACGGACCCGCGCATAGGCCAAACCGGTCGGATCAGCGGATTCTCTTAATGCTCCTGAAGGATGATACCCGGCGCCAAGAACGACAACAATATCCAGGCCGGAGAGGACATCGACATGAGGCTGGCGATATTGGCTTTCCAGAGAATACAGAAGTCGGTCAGAGATTGCAGATATGCTAAACAGATATAAAACCAGCCCTGCTACGATAATCAGAATCCGTCCAAGGAAACAGAGCTTCTTTCGCCGCTGCTTCAGGCCAAAGATCAAGCCCAGTACTATAAGGCCTAATACCCATATGATTGGAGTTGTCAATAATGCAATCAGTTCATACATCTTTCATACTCCCTTTGGATGAGACCATCATTGGATATACTTTTGATATTGAAAAAGATTCGGATTTCAGAGTTTTTCAAGAAGGATTCTTACAATTCGCCGGGCGGCTTTGCCATCCCATAGCGGAGGGATCTGCGGCTCTCTCCAGTTGCCGCTGGTAGCGTTACGATATGCGGCGACAATCCTCTGCGGATCCGTGCCGACAATCTGATTCGAGCCGATCTCCGCCGTAATCGGCCGCTCCGTATTCTCTCGCAGAGTGATGCACGGAACTTTAAGTACTGTTGTTTCTTCCTGGATACCGCCGGAGTCGGTCAGAACGACCTTGGCGCAGGAGTTCAGCTTCAGAAAGTCCAGATACCCGATTGGGTCCATCAGATGTATGTTTCGTAATGAATCCATTCGAGCCTGCAGGCCCAGTTCCGCCAGGTTCCTGCGAGTTCGGGGATGAATAGGGAACAGAATAGGCAGCTCTTTCTGAATGACCTCTAAGGCGTCGAGGATTTGCAAGAATCTCTTCGAGCCATCCACATTCGAAGGCCTGTGCATGGTTAGCACGGCAAATCCATCACTGCCGATAAGGCCCTGTGCTTGTAATTGCTCGATTATTTTTGATTCCTTGGCTTTCTGAAGATTATTCAGCAATGTGTCGATCATGACATTGCCGACCAGGTGGATTTTCTCGCTTGCGATACCTTCTTTGATTAGATTATCTACGCCGCTTTGTTCGGTGCAAAACAGCATATCGCTGATCGAGTCGGTGAGGACCCGGTTTATCTCCTCCGGCATGGAGCGATCACCGCTGCGCAATCCCGCCTCGACGTGGATAAGCTTTACGCCGAGCTTTACGGCGACTAATCCGCACGCAATTGTACTATTGACATCGCCGACGACCAGCACGACATCCGGCTCATGTTCGAGCACAACCGGCTCGAAGGCCTTCATTATCTCGGCCGTCTGGAAGGCATGTGTGCCTGACCCGACTTCCAGATTGATGTCCGGCTCCGGAATACCGAGCTGCCGGAAGAACAGGTCGCTCATCTTCTCATCGTAATGCTGACCTGTATGAATAAGCAGCGGCTCTATGTTGGAATGATGCCTGTACTGCTCCATCAATGGAGCAATCTTCATGAAATTAGGACGTGCACCGACTATATTTATTATTTTCATAGTTGTGAAAAGCTTATCAATCAGATTAACAAACTGTTGCGTTTACTTCCTGCTATTTTACTACAACAATACCCCCTCAATCAACAGGAAATGTAGATTGCTGATAAATCCCCCAGTCTGAATTATTCAACGGTATGATTACTGGCCAAGGCACTCATGCATATTTACGCAATTTCATTCCGGCTACACCCATACCGAGCATACCAAGAAGAAAAGCTCCCGGAACTGGAGTCAAGATGTAGGTATCACTTGCATCATCTTCCCAGGGACCATCAATTCCCTGGACGTGCATACCGATTCTTAAACTTGGTACTTTCCAGCCATCATAAGTGCCGCCGCCATAATATGTCGTCGGATCAAAACCTACGTAGATTGTGTTGATAACATCGTTAAAAGTTTTGCCATCCAAAAGGTCAAAAATTACTCCCAAGGACTCGCTTGGCCCCACACCATTATCAGCTACTGGAGAATCAGCATCTGCAGAGAAATGATGTTTATCATCGCCGCTTGTCACAAAAGCAGGAGTTACAGTATTTCCCCCGGGAAGATTTCCAGGACTTGCCGTGTGACTAAAACTTACTCCAGCATCAGAATTGTCAATGCTTGCTATTCCAATCAATGCTCCATCGTCAAAATAAACATCTGCAATATAAAAATCAAGGTCCGGATCAGATGGGTCACCAATATGGTTGAAAGTGAAAAGAACCTGGTCGTTTCCGGCATCCGTGACAGAAAGCGTAAGCTTTGATGCGACTACTCCCGGCATGCCTGAATTGTTTTCAACAACTCCCCATGATTCGAACAAATCTGCTCGAGCCGTTGTCGATAAAGTAACCACAAAGATAAGAGCTATAATCCGATAGTTCATAAGACGTTTTAATATACTTGACATTTACCACCTTGTGAAAAAACTTTATTACTCTTGATTAATTCCTCTCCATCAACCTTACTGTTCCACTCCTCAATTACTTCATTATAAAGATTTACTTCAATAAAATCAAGTTTATTCTCAAGAAAAATGTCACTTGGACGATAGTTCCGATAAGAATACTCTTGGTTACGAAAAATACATGAAGATAAAGTTAGGCCATAAACTTTTTTATCTTGCGATTTTCACGTCATTACATATCGGCGGGCGTAATTGACTGAATTAATAACCATGAGGTTATTGAGATAAATTATGGTTCTATCAATGATTTCAAGAATTGTTATATTTTAACAATTATATTTAGAAAACAGGCGAAGCTCCTTTATTAAAAGCTTCGCCTGTAAGTTTTGCTGTTGAATATATGGTTATCGTTATTGGTACTATGCGTATTTACGCAATTTCATGCCGGCTACCCCCATGCCGAGCATTCCGAGAAGCATAGCTCCAGGGACAGGAACTACCGTATCCGGCCTTGGAATAAACATGCCAGAGTCATCGTAAGCACCAACTGCAGAATAATCTGAATCAAAACCCGTGTTCCACGCTTCAGCATCTACACCGCCTTTTGTATAGTAATTACCCCACACTGGCACACGGTTGCTAGTAAAAGTTACTATGTCACTTAAACCTTCATTTTTAGAGTCAAATTTGATGCCGGGTATACTACCTGGCATAGAAGGATTCGAGGTCGAAGGACCCCACGTTGTATTGGTTGTCACGTTAGATCTCAACTCGGCTAGCTCATCTCCCCCAATGTACCCTGTGTAATCTGTGAAGTCACCATATTGGAACTCCGGGGAGACCTCGATAATATGGTGGCTCGGGGATTTATCTAGTACATTGGAGTAGTAAGTGTACGAATAAAGCTGCGTGCTTGAATCGAACGCAATCTCCCACGCCAATGTGGTACTAGTGTTATTCCAACCATCCATTCCAACAAGGCCGCCACCAGCAGCTGTAAGCTCCGGCAGAGACAAAAAAGAGTAATTATCCCAATACTCCTGAGCTACAGCTTCACCATGTACAGGTTCACCGTAAATAGCAGAAAGATCAGCCAAACACCGAGAGCCGGAAAAACTGACCAAAACAACTGCTACAATGAGTAGACGAACTACTATGTTCTTGTGTGCATTCATAAGATCACTCCTCCAAAAGAAAATTTCTATTACATTTACTGTACTTCAGATCTTTATCTACTCCAAAGTAACATTACACATATTACCTATTCTACTAATATTAATGAAATGGCTCGATATTGTCAAGTGAATTCTCAGGAAAAAAATGAAAAAGTGTAATTTTTTAGGAGCTTGTGGGATTCGGCTTAAAATCTTCGCGTTAAGGTCTTTGTTAATAAGTACTTAAGAAATACAGAATTTCACCTTAAAAGCTTAGCATGCATAAAATTAATTAGAAAAAATCTAAAATAACGACGGATATTTCAAAGAATAGCTACATTTATGAATCCAAACAGGCAGTTTATGCGTGTTTTCTGAGTTTTAATAGGGCTCTTATCTGCCGCTTTACTGAATAATGCCCTCGATTTCCGACCGTTCTTCCGGCGTGAATATGTTAATTTTTTGGTCAATCTCAAAGGCCTTCTGCAAGTGCTGTTTCGCCTCGGTGAGTTCATTGAGTTTTGCACAAACCCGGCCGAGTTGCAGAAGCGCCTTTGCCTGCTGGATTTCATTGGCTTGGATTGCACCTGGGGATGTTAAATTCACAAGCCTTTGAAAGTCCCTCTTCGCATCGGCAAGCCGGATCGGCATATTGGATAGAATCGTTCCCCTCGTATCGAGAAGATGCAGTTCATCCGATTCAATTATTAAACCTTTATTCGCCAGTTCAAGCGCAGCTTCGTAGTCTTGATCATGCTCCTGGATAATCCATGCGAGGTCGTTGAGAATTTGTATATCTCTTGGGTACTGCTTGAGCAGTTCCTGGTAGACATTCTTCGCACGTTCGGCATCACCAGTCTGGTAGAGGGCGAATGCCAGACCCAGGTGCGCTTTTTTCGATGTTGGTGATAATGTTGGCGATAATGTCACCGCATGTTCGTAAAGTTTCACTCCTTCTTTCTTGAGCACCATAGAGTCCAAAGTGGTTAATACCGTTGCGGCGGTCAGAACTGTCGTCGGATTCTGATCTTTGGCTGAGATATATGCAGAACTAATATCTTCGATTTCCTCATACTGTTTCTGTGCGACCAGCCATATAAACCGGCCATGGATAACAGTTTGACTGTTCGGATCCATCTGCTCAGCCTGCTCGATCCAGGAATTTGCCTGGTCAAAGTCGCCGCTGAGACGATACAGGTCCGCAAGGGTTACGAGGGCCGCAACACTGGCGCTTCCTGCCTGGCAATAGGTCTTCAGTTCAGGGATTGCAATCTGGGGGCTTTCGAGCGCAACCATGACACGTGCCCGGGAAATCAGCAGTTGTTCATCTGCCGGGCCGCTGCCGAGGGCAGACTCGATCAGTGTCCGGGCTTGTTCAAGAAGGCTGCGATCCTCAAGCTTTAGCGCAGCTGACACGAGCACATCACGGGCTTCGATGTTGTTCGGATCTTCCTGAAGAGCAAGTTTTGCTAACTCAGCCGCCATCTGGGTATTCTCGAGTGCAAACTCCGCCCTGCCTCTGGCCGAAAGCAATGCCGAATTGTCGGGATTGGAGCCGAGAGCACGAATTGCATAATTACGGGCATTCTCGTACTCTTTTCCCTGCATAGCTATACGAATCAGCGCTATATGAGCATCAATCGCTGTCGGTTCCTGTTTAATCACATCTTCCAGCTTATCTCGGGCATCCTTAAGTGACTCAGGTGTTTGCTCCTCAAGCATTTGCCGTGCCTGGAGCTTCATCAGATCAGGATCCTGCGGCAGTTCTGCTTCGAGTTCTGTAAGGATTTCAAGAGCCTTTTCTTTGTCTTGCGCATTGTCTTGATCTTCGGCCCGCCTGAACAACAAAATCATCAGGCTTCGTTTCAATCCCAGATTCTCAGGATACGCATTCAAACCATCTTCAAGTGTTGTTATGGCTTTATCGAGCTGCTTATTGCCGGCGTAAAAGTTTGCCAGCAGTTCATAACCTATTGCACCCTGCTCGTTCTCGGTGAAGGTCGTCAGCTTTCTATAGTCCTGCTCGGCACGTTCTAATTCGCCTTCTGCGGCAGAGTGTACCGCTCGTATCCAATAGGCATTGAAATCATTAGCATCTGCAACGTAATCATTGAGGATTTTCCGGGTCTCTTCCGTCTTCCCTTCCGCTCTTAGGATTGCCGTTCTCGCCGCTGTTATCGCCAGCGTGCCCGGTGTAATCTCTTCGGCTTCGTCCAGATAAGCAAGGGCCTGATTTACATCGGCCGGATTCTGCTTCTGCTGGTATATCAATCTTGCCAGGAGGATTCGCGAGCTTGCATCCTGTTCGTCATTTTTCACTCTGAGTGTCAACTCTTCGATCGCTTTGGAAAATTCTTCAGCCCGAAGGGCCGTTCGGATATGAAATCTACTGCTGAGCTGCGAATCGGCTTCGGGCTGCTTGAGCACTTCCTCAGCATCTGATAAACGGCCTTGCCGTTCGAGAGTAGTCACTAATTTTTCTATGATACCTGGAGCCGAAGGATTGTGGGTCAGAGCTTGGCGGCAAATATCCTCGACACGCCCAAGCTCGTTCAACTTCCCCACATCATACATATTCGCCAACAGCAGTACAGGCGCCGGCCACTGGGGGTCCATATCAATGCAGTATTGAAGGTGGCCGGCAATATCCTGCTGCTTCGACCGCCATTCTTCGGATGCCAGCCATACTCTCGCCTGATTCAAACGCCATTGAAGCCCGGTTTGCCCCTCGGCTTCTTTTAGTTCATCAATTAGTTCTTGTGCTCTATTATTCGGGTCTTCCTGTATTTTACGGGTGGCCAGAAGCAGTGTACGGGCGCGGATTTCATTTTTATCCTGCGCTGCCAAATCGCTTAAAATCTTTATCCCTTTGTCCAGATCTTCATCATTTTCCCCACGCGTAAGCTCCAGCAGGGCAAGATTTATTGATATTGACCGTTTCTCCCATCTTTCAGTCACGACATCCAGTGCTTTGTTTAGACAATTGCGGGCTGATTCATAATCTTTATTGCCCACATGAAGATCTGACAGGGTAAGCCAGGGCTCCGCTATCTCGGGATGCCGGTCACAGGCGCTCTTGCAGGCGCTGATCGCCTCATCCATGCGTTTTTGCTGGCGATAGAACCTTACGAGCTGAATCTCGGCCCTGAGTGGTTCGTTGCAGTCTTCGATGGCCTGCTTTAGCTGATTTTCAGCCGTATTAGGATCTTTAAGTTGAAGAGCGACAATCGATTGAAGTATGCGGATATCAACACGATCGGGATGCTTCGTGCGTATTTGTGATAATTCTGTGGCTTTGGCCGTCCAAACATCATTTGCCAAAGCCTGCTGGTTCGGCGTGTTTTCTTGCAGATTCTCCACCGAGACATTGATACCCGCCTGAATGCGAAGCAGCTTTAGGGCAATGTCCGTGGGGTTCGACGACTCTGCCATCTGCGCTATTTCTAACGCCTTGGTCCAGTCCTGCAACTTGAGGTACTCTTTTGCAAGTAGTAACGTCATTTCCGGGTCTTCAGACTGGATAATGGCGTTGACGGCCCTCCTGGTCTGGTCGGTTCGGATAAAGGCCTCTGCCAGCAGCCGCCATACTTCGGGCGATGATGCACCGCTCGTAACGAACGGCTGCAGGGCATTAATGACGCCGTACGGATTGCCTTTGCCTCTTGCCACCAGGGCCTGCAGGTAAGATACCGCTTGCCTGTTCACAGACTGCCCTTGTTGTGTATAAATTGCGTCAGTATATTCATCCAGACATTCATTCGCATCCGGAAGTTCATTCGCATCCGAAACTCTGTTTGGGTCACTAACATAAGACATGATGGCCGTAGGAAGAACATGGACTCTGTGTCTTATGTCTGTCAGATCTTCCAGTACTTTATCGACCAGACCGATAGCTCCCGGCATGTCCCCCTTCAATCCCGCCAGCCGCGAAGCCAGCATGAATCTTGCTACTGTCCAGTCTGCTATGTCGAAAAAGTATTCTTCCAGCTTTTCCTCGGGGAGATTCTCTTTGAGGTCGTCAGCAGCCTGCAGTTCTTTGGCTGCCTTGTCAAGCTCGCCGTGGGCGATCCATTCCTCGGCAAGCAGCAAGCGGATGCGGGGATTTTCCGTACCAAGTTTGTCGGCTTCCTCAAGGTCCTCGCGAGCTCGCTCCATGTTTTTTTGTACATCTTCTTCGCTCTGGCCAGGCTTCTGGGATGATGAGTGGTAGTACCGAGCGCGATAAGCCCGTGCCTCAACGGATTCCGGGGTATCTTCTGCAGCTTCTACTGCCTGGTTGAGCAATGTCAGTGCTTCCGATTTATTTTGGTTGGTAACATCATCATAAATTATCTGACTCAGCAGTCCACAAGCCCGAACGTATTCTTCGACAAACTCAGACGGGACTTCAGACTTGGGTGTATTTGTGATTTTCTTAAGCTCTTCCTGGGCTTCCTTTGTTTTGTTTTGACCGTACAGCGCTTCGGCGAGCTTCAGGGTGGCTTTCCAGTCATTCGGATCATCTGCTAACCGGTTGCGGGCAATATAGGCCATTTCATCAAAATTTCCGATAAAGCTATATAACCTGATTAGTTCTTCGTATGCGGTCTCGTCCGATGGATCCAGTTGCAGTATACGGCGGTAGCCCGCGATGGCCTGCATGATGTTTGGGCTTTCAATTGGCCTGACGGACATGCGTGCTTTGGCATACTTCCTGAGGACTTCGATATCATCGGGATTTCTGCCGAGGTACTCCTGGAAGTTTTTATAGGCGGCCTCCCAGTCCTTTTTTTCATAGGCGGCGTTACCCTCATTTAGCGAAATTTTCGAGAGAAGGTTTCTTCTGATCTGACGGGCTGCAAATAAAGAGGCTCCAAGCGCCACCGTGACGATTATGAGGATTATAAGCACTTTTACGTTGATTTTCGCGTATCTGTTCCTATTGAACATGATGTATCTCCTTTGGAATTAAAGCTTTCTGCAAAATTGAACTTTAGCCAGTTTAACATGTATCGATGACGGTTACAAGGTAAATTTATTAGTAAACTGACTGATTCGAAAGCAAGATTGTTCGCAAATTCTTTTTTTGTAGACACAACTGCAAAAACGTTGTTGGGCTGATAAGAAATCTCCCCCTGCAATCCTTTTGGATTTAACGCTTTATGGCAACAGCATGAATAGGTATAATAATCCCACCATCGGGGAGGATAGGGCAACGCTGGGAAGCGACCTGAGCGCCCTGATGGTGGCATACAGCATAGGGCGGCATCTTCAAAGGTGCCGCCTACTTAATAATTATGATTGCCTGTTAAAGGATTGCTATACGAATTTACGAAGTTTCATTCCGGCAACGCCCAATCCGAGCATTCCAAGCAAAACGGCTGCCGGGACGGGAACCGGATTAAATTTAAAGTCATCAATCGTGAAAGTAGTACCACTTTCAATAATACTGAATTTCACATAAGCGATATTTGGAGCACTGACACTTAGTAACATGTTTGTTGTATTGGGTTTGTCCTTGTTAAAAGTGTTATCTCCACCAGTTGAGTCGGTTATCAATGGGGTGTCAGAGGAGTCATACGCTGTCAAAGTCACAGTATATGTTCCTGTCACATGGCCGCCAGCCATCATCCATTCTGGACCGACAGCATCAACTCTTGTTAAGTCGTAGCTGGGGTAGTTAAAAATTACCTTGGAACTTTCTGGAAGAAGGGGAAATGAGGAGGAAAGAGAACCAGTAACTGTTGCGTCACCGTTAAAGTCGGCCCCGAGATATGAGAACTGGTCGTCAACGACTGTTCCAATATCCAAAGACTCAAAATCAATGACTGCCATATCGGCATTAGCACTGCCGGTAGCTATAATTAGAACTGCCGAGGCACAAAATGTTATTAGTACTTTCATTTTATTCATCCTCCTTGACTTCTGCAAAATTTAAGTTAGGCATATATTATTTTTAGAAAATCAATTTTACGATTTTCTAAAATAATTTAACGGCTGCTACAACTCTTAATATCTTGTTTTCAAAAGTATGCCTAACTTCAATTTTGCAGGGTTCATCATGTATGTTAAGAGAAACTATCCTTCATTCTAACAGATAATACCAGTTGCAATTAATCCTTGGGCTGCTCTGTCATTCCCGCGAAGGCGGGGTACGTGTTTAGCCTGAAACCAATGCTGATACGCAGGTTTTGAAGCCGAAATCATCCGTCTTTGTCGGCAATTAACA
>Ga0209121_10005337_pt1 | contig 11657 bp, 13 predicted proteins | sample Cruoilmetagenom3_FD_187292 | JGI IMG/M metagenome (GOLD analysis project Ga0209121, IMG submission 187292) | Oil polluted marine microbial communities from Coal Oil Point, Santa Barbara, California, USA - Sample 3 (SPAdes) (version 2) | ecosystem: Environmental > Aquatic > Marine > Oil seeps ...
GCGGTGGATCGTCTTGCTGGTCCCAGAGCCCGCCGCATCTGCCCATTTCGGGATGTTGGTCAACTCCACCTTCTTGTTGGTCACGGTGATCGCCGCCGTCGGGGTGCCCCGCTCGCCGTAGTAGCCCTTGGTGGCATCGTAGAACTGGACGCAGTAGAGGGCGGTGAAGTCGCAGAGCCCCGCCGCCCCTTCCGCCGCAGTGGGCGCAGAAGGCGCTCCCAAACCCACCTCAAAGATGGCCTCGGCGGCCCCGTCATATCGGAGATTGAAGGTGCCCGCCGCCGTGTCCGTGTCGGGCTTCGCGATGGTGATGTAGCAGTCGTCGCGCCATTCCGCGAACGTGGCGATGTAGGTCGCGTCCCAATCCCACGAGCCATGCAGCGTCAGGCTCGTCACCGTCCCGTCGGCGGCCAGCTTGTAGATGCGGTCGTTGTCGCCCACGACCAACTCGATGACCGTGCCGTCCCGCTGCTTGTAGGCATAGCCGCCGATGATGTAGCCGCAGGAGATGGCGGTCGTGTTGACCTTTGACCAGCCCTTGCGGATGCGGATCGTGCCCTCGGCACCGTCGTTGTCCTGCAAGAGGCGGAAGGCGGAGCCGCGCAGCTTGGACGGGTCTTCGCGGGTGTTCATGCCCGCCGCGAGGTCTACCGGCAACTGCTTGCGGCCCGCCCGCGTGTCTTGCACGTCATGGCCCTATCTGCCAGGTGGAAGGTTAAGTTGTTTCCGTAGCTGCGCGATGTCATCTTCGCAGTTGAGGCTCAGCACGCGGAAGGCGTCGGCCCTCTTCTGCGCGCCCATTGGGTCGTGTCCTGGATAGCTCATCTCCTCTCGTGCCGCAGTGGACGCTATTGCCGCCGCGCGCACCAAGGCCAGGATTGCTTGTGCGATGTCCTTGTTCATGTCTCGGCCTCCTTATGGTCCTATCCGTGGGATGCTCTGGGTCGGGTCGGTCACCACCGTCTGCCGCAGTATCAGCCCGTCCAGGATGCGGTCGCCCTGCTTCTGCTGCTGCACCGCCAAGTCCGCACTGAACCCCTCCTCGTGCATGAGGCGCGGATACGCCAGGCAGGGCAGCACACGATGGAACATCGCAGGGAAGAAGGGCACGTCCGTCGCCGCACTCAGCGGCGTCACGGTGGCGATCCCCGTACACCAGAACGTGTAGTTGCCATCCGGCCACGGCGCCAGGGTGCCCTTGAGGACGCGCTGGCCCGCGTCGCCCGATGGCACGCTGCCGATCACCAGGTACGACGGCGTGTTCCGCGTGACGAGCGAGATGTGCCCGTTCGCCAGCATCCACAACTGCATTGACAGGTTGCACGTCAGGGCGAAGGTCGCTGTCGTGTTGTAGACGGCGGCGCCACGGATCGACTGGAAGGCGCTGAGGTCCACGGTCGTGGAGGCGTTGGTCACAGCCTCCGTGACCTCGTGGTCCAGCCACGGGCAGTCGCCCAGCACCGCCGTCACCTCTGTGTAGACATCGTTCAGGGCGTCGTCAATGGCGTTCGTCTGGTCCGTGTCGGTGGCGTCCCAGCCGAACTTGCGGCGGATGTACGCCCGCATCTCGCTCAGGGTCATGTCCAGTCACCTCATAGGCCGCTTTGCTGGGTCATGGCCTTCTTCAGGGCCGCCGTGAGTTCAGGGCTCGCCGGCGAGGCCTCCTTGAGGATGGCCTCGAGGTTGCCGTAGTTCGGCTCCACCTCCTCAAGCCGCACGCCCTTGGCGGCTGCGTCGCGCGCGCCCACGTGGACCTGCACGTCCGCCGCCGTCGGCCGAGGCCCTTCGGGCATGCTCTCGATCTTGTGCAGCGCCTCCAGGAACTTCGCGTCGCTCATGCTCGCCGCGCTCTCCTGGAGCAGCCGCGCCGCATCCACCTTGTCCATCCAAGGCTGGTGCTGGCGGAACGCCTGCCCGCCGTTGGCGACGTTCTCCGGGTGGCGGTCCATCCACTCGATCTGCGTGACGACCGTGTCGCCGTCGATGCTGTCGTACAGCTTGTACCGCACGGCATCGCTGGCGACGAAGACGCCACGATTGAAGCGGACCTCCTGCGGGGGCACCGCCGCCATCGTGATCCCGCCGCGAATCGTCTGCGGCCGGTCCGTGCCATGCACGTACATGCGGTGCCGCGTCCCGGCCTTGATCGTGGTCACAAACACCTTTTCCATGTCGCTCTCCAAGCGGTGCAGACGGCCCCTCAAGGGGTGTGCCCGAGCGGGGCCGTCTGCCATGCCGCTCAGACATCACGCTACAGCGGTGATGCCGCTGATGAAGTTGTGCGTGCTCTCCTGCTTGAGGATGAGGCCCTGGGACGTGTAGTACTCGTCCACGGTGAGTGTGTAGCCGGGGTTGGCGATGTCCACCCGCAGATGCGTGTCGAGACCCGGCAGGGTCACGCGCTTCATCCGCGACGGGTTGACCGAAATCATGTACGCCGTCCCCTCGAAGGAGGTGCCGAGTCCCGCATCGTAGAACTCAGGGCAGGCGATGAAGCGCACAGGCCGCGGCGCCACGCCCGCAAGCTCGTAGATGCTCAGGCCGAGACGGTTGTCGCCCTGCTTGAGCTGGAGAAGGTTATTCCCCAGCGACGCGAGCTGCTGGATCACGAAGAGGTCCGTGAAGACGACCAGCTTGCTCATGTCCACGTCGGCTTCCGTGCACGTCCTGATCTCGGTGAGCCACTTCGCTAGCGTCGTCGCTCCGAACGACGTGTTGCTGTTGGTGGTGATGAACTGCCTCAGACCCTTCATGCCGCCATCCGGGTGCGTCCCATCGGTGTCGTAGTCCGACTCGCCCCAGTAGATGTTCCGCTCAAGCTTGCGCTTGTGCTCCTGGAACTTCTTCCGAAGCTGGTAGGGGAGATCCCTGCCACCGTAGAGCGCGGTGACATCGAAGACCTCCGTGATGCCGATGGAGTCGCGGATGATCTGCATGTAGTTGCTTTGCGCGTTCTCTTTTGTGCTCTTGGGCTCCTTGTACGTGGCGCCCGCCTCGAAGGCGGAGCCGATGTTGATGATCTGGATGCCGTCCTCGAGGGCCGACGGGCTCGCCGTGACCCACTCGACCGTCAGGTTAGTGCCGTCGTTGGCTGTGATGCGGGCCACGTCATAGGTCGGGGCGTGACCGGCCTTGCCGCCGACGACGAACCGGTCCCAGACCTGCCAGTAGTTCGGGTGGTCGGGCGCGACGGTCACGCCCTCTGCCGCTACCGAGCCGTCGATGGTGTCGACATGCGGGAACGGGTTGTCCTCGAACCACTCGTACTTCCAGTTCCGGGTCTCCGTCTTCCCTAACGCCCGCGCGATGCGGAGGAAGGGGGTCGCGCTCGGCTGGAGGATGTCGATCATGTCCTCCATCTGGATCTTCTGGCGCGAGGTCGCGCCGCCGGTCAGCGAGTTGTACGCATCGCGGGATAGGCCCGCTTTGCCGCCCTGGATGTTCACGGTTGCCATAGCTGTCTCGCTCTCACTGTGCTATCGCCACACAGGAGAAGGCGGGAAGCCCCCCTTAGAGGTCGTCGTACTCTGGCTTCGCTTGCGGACCCGCTGCGAGCATGGCGTCCTTGAGCGCCTTCGCGGGGTCCGAGTCCGCCGCCTGTGGCGGCGTCGCTGCTCCAGAGGGGCCTGCGTCGGCGGCCCGCCCAGCGTCCACTGTGCGCTGAGCGTCCGCATCCGCCCGTTGCTGGGCCGCTTCCTTGCCACGGTTCACCAGATAGAACGCCTGGTCGGCGGAGAGGCCCTTCGCCATGAAGGCCACGATCTCTTGCTGCACGGGGTACACGTTGTCGAGTCCCTCGCGCTGCGCGAGTTGCTGTAGGCCCTGCTGCAACGCCGTCACCTGATCGTGGTTTTGGCCCACCACGCGGGACGCGGTGCGGCTGCTGAACTGCTCCAGCAAGCGTTGCGCACCGATCTTGTCCCCGCTGAGGTAGGCGTCCATCACTTGCTCGAACGGCGTGTTCTGGCTTTGGAACTGCGTCGGCGGCTGCCCGTATCCCGCTTGTGGGGGGGGCTGTGCCGGCGCATCCGGGGACGCGAATGGGTCCGGTTCTGCTGCGGCGTTGCCCTCGCCTTGGGCGAAGGGGTCGTAGCCGAACTGCTGCACGAGGTAGTCGCGTTGCTCGCGTGTCGTGCCCAGTTCCGTTCGTTGGCGTCCCAGCTCTCTCTCCGCCTCCTGATACGCTGTCTCCAGTTCTTCCGGGGTTCGGTACTTCCCAGCCAAAAGCCGCGGTGGCTCCCCGCCAGCAGGTGTTCCGGTCGGTGCCGGGGCCGCTTGCGGTTCGCCGCCTGCTACAGCCGCAGGGACCGCAGTGCCGGGTTGCCCCTCGGCGGGGGCCGGCTGCGGCGTGGCCTGTGTCTGATCGTCAGGCATTGCCAGGCTCCTTCTCCAATCGCTGCTGTAACTGCGTCAGGATGCGGGATGCCTCCTGATTCGCTTCTCGCGCGTCGTGCAGGAGCGTCCGGACCTCCATCTTGTCCTTCCACTGCGCGAACAGGCGTACCAACTCCCTGTCCACGTGCTCCTGCGTCAGGTCTATCGCATCGGCCTGTCGGGCCATGTCCAGCGCCTGCTCCGTCGCCATCGCGACGAACGACTCCCAGCCACGGTTGCCCTCCAGCGGCTGGAGCCGGTTCCACAGGCTGATCCGCTCGGTAGCCCACCGGCGAATCTGATCCAGCGACCACCCCCTCTGTAGAAGCTCATCGAGCGTCATGCGCCACCCTCCCGGCCTCGGTCATTATGACTTTCTTGTTCGCGCATCGCTTGCACAGTACGTAACACTCGGCCCAACTGTCCCAGCATTCGGTGGCCTTCCTGTCTTTGCAGAATAAGCAGAACCCGCCCGGATATTTCTTACGGAACATGCGCTTGTATCTGGCTTTGTATTTGGCTCGCTCTCCCGCGCTCTGGGGCGCTTTCTTCCTCACCCTGCCGCTCCTCTCTGGCCTGCCGGCGCCATGCCGCCGCGCTGCCCCTGCGGCTGTAGCTTCTCACCGTGGTCGTTCAGGTGCGCCCGCAGGCGCTGCATCGCCTGCCTCCGGTCTACGTGCGCCGGCAACTTGCCCAGCGAGCCGTCCGTGAGCAGGGGCACGTGCCCGTCAATGTGCTTCTTCGGATCGCCAGGCGCGCCAGGCGGGAAGCCGCCCGTCATCAGGAACGCCGCGTTCTCGGCGTCCACGTCCTCCATATCGCCAATCAGGAACCGCTCGCTGTCGCCCCGATAGCCCATGCTCTCGAAGAAGGCCAGAGCGATCTCCGGCCAGTCGAGGAACGGCCTCTGCGCGTTGGCGGGCGACAGCACGGCCAAGCCGTTGACGAGGTTCTGCCGCCACATCGCCTGGTTCGCCTCCTCCGGCGAGCAGGTGAACTCGAAGTCGAAGTTGCGCCGCACGTCCTTGAGCGTCCACTTCTGGAAGCCCCACCCCCCCGCCTTCGTCCGCCCCAGCAGCCGCACCACCCCGTCGATGGGCAAGTATTGGCGGTCGAGCTCATGCACCATGACCGCGGCGCTCCGCATGGACCGCGAGTACATCTCCACTTCCAACTTGAAGCGGTTGGTGCCCTGCTGGATGAACATCGCGATGCCCCGCGCCGTGTCGGTCCCGCCACCGCCCGTGCCTTGGAGTGGCGGCGTCAGGCCGCTCGTGCGGTCGATCTCCTGATCGATCATCGCCGCTTCCTGGTAGGCGTTCTGCCCAATCGGCTGGGAGCGGAAGCTATGTACCGCCTGCGACGGGATGCCGCGCACGGGGATCTTCCCGCCCACACGGCTGATCAGATCGTCCCCGTTGACCTGCGAGCGGTTGTAGAACAGCCACGAGTTGATCGCCCGATCCACCTCGTCCATCCGCTGCTGACGCCGCGTGTTCTTCTCCAGGCACAGGTCGCGGATCACGTCCAGCAGCGCCTTGCCATCGAACTGATTGTCGAGCTGCACGTAGCGGAACGCGACGAACGGCTTGAGACCGTGCCAGAACGGGTTCGGCTCCCGCAGCAGGCACATCGGCCCGCTCTTGCCATTGTCGTCCGCCGCGTTGCGGATCACGACGCCCCAGACTTCGTCCTCGTAGTAGCACAGCACCTCCAGCAGGCGGTCGTCGTAGTCGCCGGGCCGGTGGCTGGCCCGCAGGCCCGTATCACGCCGCAGCTTCACCCCGAAGTCGTCATCGATCTGCACCGTGCCCGTCATCTTGTAGGCACGGCGGCAGTTGGTCATGTTCCAGGGCTTGCCCGTCCTCGGCTTGATGCCTCGCGCCTTCGCCTCTTTTTTCCCGATCGGTCGCGTGCTCTCGACCCACTGCTCCAACTGGTCGGGCGTCATGATCCGACGCCAGATCGCGAATCGGCACGAGCCCTCGAAGCCGTTGATCGTCATGCCCAGCGGGTCTTCGTAGAAGTTCCACCGCTCCAGCCCCTTGAGCCACGGGTGCCCCTGCGGCTTGCTCTTGTCCTCCGCCTTCACTTCCTTCCCTGTATCCCAATCGAAGTCCCGCACCATCGGCGGCAGGTGCTTGCCCGTGTGGGGGTCGAACCGCTTGCCCGCCGCGTGCTCGCGCGCACGCCACCCGACGTAGGCGATCTTCGTGTCGTAGATCAGGCTATCCCGCAGCAGCAGCGGCAGTTGCGTGCGGATGTCCAGGTCTTCCTCGAACTGGTAGTCCAGGATGCCCTGGACGGCCATCGCGGCGGCGCGGTCGTCCTCCTCGCGTGGCTTGACCCGGCACATGGGGCTGTTGCCCAGCAGCGCACTCACCACCATCGGCATCGTCGCCTCGACCTTCTCGAAGGCCGTGGGCAGGTTCACCTGGTCTTCATAGGGCATCGCCGTCAGCGTGTCGCGGAAGTGCGAGAGGTCCGTCTTGTTGTCGTACAGCATCTTGTTGCGGCGCCAGTGCTTCTCGCGCTTGCTGCGGTTGTCATCGGCGAAGTTGAAGGCATCCTCCACCATCAGGGCAAACGCCTCTGCCGTGCGGTACTTCTCTTCAGGCGCGTACATCGGCGTCCTCACTCAAGGCACCCAGCAATCGAAGCTCCTCTGCCGCGAAGTCGCCCACTGTCGCGCGACGCCTCTGCTGCTCAGGCGGCACCGGCCTCAGATGCACCCCGAAATGCCCCTTGCGTGGCTCAGGGGGCGCCTGCATCGGTATCCCCGACGGATACGCTGTCCACACGTACCTGTCCGTGTCGGGGATGTGCTTGTACTTCTCTTGGGGCTTCTCCTTCTGCTCGCCGCCATACCGCGTCCGCGAATGCTGCCAGGCATAGCTCATGTACGCCGTGATCGTCTCCGCCAGCGTCTCGAAGAACCAGATGCGCGGCTTCAGCTGCCCCGTGGCCGTCTTCCGAGGCTCCAGGAGCGTCGCCACGGTGTCGTGCCCCTTGTTCACGTCGTTGTCGGCCTTCTGGATGGGCAGGCCGGCGTCCCAATAGTGCTCTGCGAGCTGCGTGCCCGTCTCGGGGTCCACCCGCCAGCAGTTCACGGGGTCCGCCAGCCACGCCTCGACGGGCAGATCGCCCGTCATCTCCAGGATGTTGGCACAGTTCTCAGGAATCGTCAGGCCTGAGGCCAGATACTCCATGAACTTCACGCCCTTGACGTCCGGCCACTCGCCGACGACGTGCCACCAGCTCACCGCCGTCGGATTGTGGTAGCCGTGGTCGAGGCCGGCGTAGACCAGGCCCTCTCCGGCCAGAACCCGCCTGCGCACGTCGTAGGGCTTGCACAGATGAATGTCGCGCTGGAACTGTTTGTAGACGAGGCCCTTGAGGAAGCCGAATTCGCCCTCCAGCCGCACCTTTCGCTGGTGCTCGGTCATATCGGCGGCCAGCTCGTCGATGGCGCCCTCCGCAAGGTTCGCCGCGTTGTCCCATGTCGGCTGATTGAACACCGCGATCCGCTTCCCGTCGGCCTTGCACACGATGTCGTGGTGAATCCACTCGATGGGCCACGGGATCTCCTCGATGGGCGTCAACGCGCCCGTCGTCTTGCCACCCGTCTTGAGCAGCCGCACCTTGTTGCCCTGGTAGACCTTCTTCGGGGGGGGCTCGTCGTAGTCCATCTTGTCGAAGGCGCCGCCCTCGATCTTGTGAACCGCCTGATCGTAGGTCGCGAAGTGGATTTCGTGCCGCTGGTGGGGCCTGTGAGGGTCGATCACGTAGAAGATGTGCGAATCTGAGTTGTATCCAGGCCATTTCGTGCCACGCTTGGTGTCGATCAACTGCGGCGGGAGCAGATCGTAGAAATGGGGGAGCACGATTTCCTCGACTTTCGTGAAATCGAGTGCCATGTAGCGGATTTTCAGCGTGTGATCGGGCGTATGCCACCGTTCTGCCCACCGGATCGTCCCGTCGTAGTCGCGCCAGCGGTAGCGCCGCTGGTGCGTGAGCCACATGCAGTCCTCAGCGACCACCCCAAAGGTCTTCCCGCCCTGATTCCCGCCGATGATCCAGCGTTCCTTGGCCTGCGACTGGTGAAAGAGGTGCTGCTTGGGGTTGGCGATGTAGCTGTAGACGATGGGGTTCTCGTGCTCAAGCTGCGCACGCTTGGCTTTGAGCGCCGCGAGCCGCTGTAGCTGCCCCAGGGTGTCCGTCTCAGTCGTTGCAGCCACGATGTTCGCTTACCGCTTTCTACCTCTCAGCCTGCTCTGCACCCATCATGCCACGCCCCCCTCTTGCGGGTCTTGCACTGGCTCCGGCACAGCGTCAGGCGGCTTGCCCTTGCCCGCAACTTGGCGCCTGATCTTGTCAATCTCCGCGTCGATGTCCGTGATTTCCGCCGTCACGGCATCTGGCAGGTTGATCGTCACGTTCGCACCGCCCAAGTCGCCCGTCACCTGGAGCGCCGTCTTGAGTGCCGCCGCGTCCGCCGTCCCCACTTTCTGGTCCTTCTCCAACCGCTCCCGCGACGACCGGCTCCAGACGATGAGCGTCAGGTATGCCTCGTACTGCGCCGCCTGCCTCGCCTTCTCGACCTTGAAGCCGATGTCCAGCATATCCTGCTGCGCCCGCTTGATCACGTTGGCCGCGATCCGCTTCTGCCGCGCGATCTCGTCCGCCACGACGGGACGCCCAAGCAGCCGCGCCACGCGCTGCTTGACCGTCTTCACCGGCGCCTTCGGCCGGGTATACGCCTCGCGGTAGGCGCCGATGCCCGCCTGCTCGTCGGCCCCGTGGCGCGCGAACAGCACGCAGAAGCAGCGCTCGCGGTCGCTCAGCGGTGTCCTGCTCATCGGATTGGCCTCAACTGCGGGTCCACGGGAACTGCCGCCTCCGACTGCCCGTTCAACGGCCCCAGGGCGTCCCAGCCCTCCGCCGCCCGCGACCCCCGCCGTATCCCACGCGGATACGGCTCACCCCACGGGTCTTTGTCATCCGCCGAGCGGGCCATCCACGGAGCCTCCGTCACGCGCTGCAGCCGCTGCCACACCCGCTTCAGCCGGCACTTCTCCTCAAACGTCAACTGCTCCTCCTGGCTCGCCTCGTGCATCAGCCCAAGCGCCTCGGCCAGATGCTTCGGGTGGTCGCTGCCAAAGAGCTCGTTCGCCAGCATCAGCTTGAGCCGCCGGCTCTTGCGGCCCGTGCTGTTGAGCCGCGCGCGCAGCCTGCGGATGTAGCGAGGCTCGGTTTGGGGAGTCATGCCCTGCCCTCGCCCTCCGCAACCCACGGCAGCGGCTCCTCTGCCGAGTGGCCCTCGTCGATCTCGTCCACCAGAGCACCCAGCTCCTCGCACACGCTCTCCAGGCCGTTCGCGAAGTCACCCCACGTCCGCGTCTGCGACAGCGCCGCCAGGTGGCGCGCGCCCGCCTCCAGCCTGTCGTGAACCGCCTCAGTGCCCATCGGCCTGCTCTCCTTCCCGCATGCCACGCTTCACGTGGAACGTGCCACACATGCGCAGTTTATCCCCCCGCCAGTGCCCTTGTCAAGATATTTCCGTGCCGAAACGGCATTTTCCCCCTTGACGGCGTGCCGCTGCGGGACTACAATCGGGGGCGTTCGGTGTGGAGCCGACCCTCTCAGAAGCGACGAGTCCCGACCCCGCTGCCACTCACCTTGACTCCACAACCGAGACCCAGCGGCGGGGCCGGGCTCGACCTGGAAGGAGTTCGCAGCCGATGAGCGTCCCGACTGAGCCTGGATGGTACTGGTGGACTGACGCCTCGAGCAAGGACTTCGCCGTCGAGGTGTACGCCTCGCAAAGTGGTCTGCGGGTGTGGGCTCCGCACAATCGCGCCATCGCTGAGGCGCCCAAGCTCGAAGATGCCGGCGGCATCTGGGGCGAGCGCATCCCCGACAGCCCCACGCTCAAGGCCAGGAGGGAACTCGCAGAGCAGCAGCCCTCGGTCACCCACGGCGGCCTGCGCGACGGCACACGCGAGTGCGCCTACTGCGGCGGCCTTGACGACGACCACGCCCCCAACTGCCCGTGGCTGCTCGCACAGTCCCCACCGCCCACCGCAGGCTACGAGAACGCCGTGGCGGAGAAGCCCAGCTGCGGGAACTGCCGATTCTGGAAGGCCGAGATTCGCGAACTCCCCAATGGACATTCGAACTGCATCGCCTCATACTGCCGGCGATTCCCCCCCATTGTGGTCGCCACAGGGCACACCATAAACGACAACCCCGACCTCGACGAGCGCTCCGCTGTCCACTTCTGGTGGCCCGCGACAGACCCCGAAGATTGCTGCGGCGAACACCAGCCACGCGAGCCAGAGCCTCACCAAGCCCCCTAGGAGACAGCCGTGAGTGACCACCCGCAGTGCCCGTCCTCACGAGGACGACGGCCCTGCACCCTCCCGCCTGACCAACGATTCGATCTCTCACCCGCCCTGCCTTGGCGCCCCCAAGACCGCGCCGACCCACAGGGCACCTGCGACCTCTGCGGATCCTCCACACGCGCGCTCCTGATGGGCGGATGCTCCCGCATCGTCGCCGGAACACTTCACCATCTCTGCTTCCTCTGTGACGCAATCCTCGCCGGCAACGTCCTAGACCACCCCACATGGGCAGACCTCATCTCCTGCCTCTCATTCGGCGCCTACAAAGACGCCCGCGACGCCGTAGAGACATGGCAGCGCGCCGGCAAGCCCACCATGTGGTGGGCGCCCGAACACCATTGGGCCACACTCAACCCACCATCCATCTACCACTCGCTCCCACCCAACCCACCTGAAGGCGCATCGAAGCCACGCTGAGGCCGAGCTTTCGACTTCATGGCGGAAGGCCATATAAGCATACCCCGGGGTCGCCGGGGGGTTTTTCCGTTTGGGCCTTTCCGCTTCGCTGATCGGTGGCGCAGAGCGTTCCGAAAGCACCCCCAGACCACCCCCAGACCGCCCCGAGGCAGCGATCCTCCCCAATCCGTGCAGCAACGCGCTTGCTGCGCATGCCACAAGCCTTTGCCACGACAGGGTTTATGAGCGCGTCCGTCTGGTAAGCGCTATTATGTTGGGTGCGTTATCCCCTTGCTGCCAGTGCACTTACACCGATTGGCCAGCCGGGCGCTTGCCTACGGCGAACTCCTGAGACTCACTCCGCCCGGCGTCCAGACTAGTATCCTCAAGCCTTAAAGCCCTAAGAGGGGCCGGGAAGGGGCCAGAGCCAAGGCAAGAGCATCCGAGGGTCTTCTCCCATGGGAAGACCTATCCCCCCCTCAA
>Ga0209121_10005338_pt1 | contig 11656 bp, 9 predicted proteins | sample Cruoilmetagenom3_FD_187292 | JGI IMG/M metagenome (GOLD analysis project Ga0209121, IMG submission 187292) | Oil polluted marine microbial communities from Coal Oil Point, Santa Barbara, California, USA - Sample 3 (SPAdes) (version 2) | ecosystem: Environmental > Aquatic > Marine > Oil seeps ...
CGGTTGAAAGACGTGAAAGAGCAAGGGCAATACTGGATGATGTGGGTTTGGAAGGTAAGTATGACAGACGTCCTGCAGAGCTGTCAGGCGGGCAGCAGCAGAGAGTGGCCGTTGCCCGTGCTATCGTATCGGATCCATCCATTGTACTTGCAGACGAGCCCACGGCCAATCTGGATTCAAAAACCGGCAAGGGACTTTTGGAAATGATGAAGGAAATGAACGAGAAGAAGAAGGTCACTTTTATCTTTTCCACCCATGACAAAATGGTCATGGATTATGCGCGCCGGCTTGTCCATATCAGGGATGGTCTGGTGGCGGATGATGAGATAAGGGAAGGGTGAAAAACAGGAGACAGGAGACAGGAGACAGTAGTCAGTAGTCAGGAGAAATTTTTGTTTATGCAATTTGCTGACCTTATGCTAATTAGAATAATTAGAAAATTCCATTTTAAGTCCTTTCATTCTGATTACTGTCTGCTGACTACTGTTTTCTGTCTCCTTTTGTTCCTTCTTGCAGTTGTCCTGTTAGCCTGCATCAGCCCTTTTACCTCACTGGCATCAACCGATTTTCAAAACCAGTTCATGTCCTCTTCATCCGTGAACCAGGATGCAATTGCCGAACCGTGGTACGAACAGATCGAAGCTCGATGGGGCGGTCATTTTAAGGTTCGGGGGTCTATTTTATGGCCTGACGACGAATCATATTTCCAGCCGGTGAACACTAATCCCTGCTATGACGGCCATACAGAGATGCGCCTCAAAAATAAACTTTTTTTCGGAAACTGGGGGAATTTCGAAGCCCATTATGAAGCCGTTCTGTCCGGGGGAGATACGCGGCGCAAGAAAAAGGAACTGGAGCGTCTTTATCCGGATCTTTTCAGCGCAGGTGTGATATCAGGGGGTTCTCCAAGCGACAAACGGCGGTTGATGGATTTAACGAAGACGATTGATGAAAATGACAACCATATCCTCTATCATCGCCTGGATCGGCTTTCCCTGACCCTGATGCCGGAGTGGGGTGTTGTCCGTATCGGTCGGCAGGCGGTTACCTGGGGAAACGGTTTTTTGTTTAACCCGATGGACCTTTTTAACCCCTTTTCTCCATCCGATATCGAGCGGGAGTATAAGATCGGAGATGATATGATATACACCCAATTTCCCGTGAATAAAGTGGGTGACTTTCAATTCCTCTATGTGCCAAGGCGGGAGCCGAAAACAGGAGATGTGGAATGGAACCAGTCCTCTCTGGCGGGAAAGCTGCACTTTGCCCGGGGTACAACGGAGTTTGACATAATGGCCGCCAGGCATTATCGGGATACAGTGGTGGGACTCGGCAGTACGGGATACCTCGGTGATACCGCCTGCCGCCTTGATGGAACATGGACTTTCCTTGATGAAGATCATGGCACGGATGATTACCTGTCCGTGGTGGCAAACATTGATTACTCCTGGGTATGGTGGAAAAAGAATTTTTACGGATACGTGGAATATTATTTCAACGGCCTGTGCCATGACCGGTACACGGAGGCATGGACTGATACTGATATTGCGGGGCGTATCGACCGGGGAGAACTGTTTACTTTAGGACGAAATTACCTGAGCGGCCATATCAGGGCGGAGCTGCACCCCCTTTTCAACGTCTATTTAACTGTAATCAACAACCTGGGTGATCCTTCAGGAACAGTGCAGCCCCGGGCTGTCTGGGATATGACTCAAAACATACAGATCACTCTGGGTGGCAATATCTATTATGGCGGGAGAGGCACAGAGTACGGCGGATACAAAATACAGGGCACCGGTTTTCTTAATAAACCCTCAGACAGTGCTTACCTCTGGCTCACATATTATTTTTAGACGAAACATGAATTGAAACCTTTGCATAATATGCAGAGGTTTCGAATTATAAAGTCGAATTTATTTACTTTTGTATGCTTTTCTTATTTTTTTAATAATATTTGTCGTTGATATTCCCTTTATCTCAGGCATGATGATTACTCTGCCACCCCATCTTTTTGCCGATGCCCCGCCTGCAACAGTTTCTTCGGTCCAATCTCCTCCTTTCACAAGAATATGAGGTTGCAGGTATTCAATCAGTTGAATGGGTGTATCTTCGTCAAAGATGGTTACATAATCTACCGCTTCAAGTGAAGCCATGACATATGCCCTTTCATCTTGAGGGATGAGAGGCCTTGGCTTGCCTTTAATCGACTGAACGGATGAATCACTGTTAAGGGCAATAACCAGGATATCGCCCAGTTTTTTTGCTTCATTAATATATTTTGTATGGCCGGCATGGAGAATATCGAAACATCCGTTGGTAAAAATGATCTTTTTCCCCTCTTTTCTATGCTTTTCAATGGCTTCCTTCAGGCGGTCTTTTGGTAAAATTTTGTTCATATTAACTTTCTCACTATTCCTGTTAGATTCGTTATTCTCAACAACTGCGGTTTTTGCGCAGATGCTGGGCTAAAGGAATGATTAAGGGTTAAGGGATAATCCTCTCCGGGCCTTTAGCGTTTAGCTCTCAGTCCTCATTGCTCGTTGCTCAGCCCTTTGCGGCTTTGCCGCTTTAGGTAACCGTTCTTCCTATTGCCCTGGCAAGGGTCAGAACTGCCACTTCAGCGGCTTTATGCCGGATTAGTACCCGCGAACATTCTCTGACGGTACTTCCAGTCGTATAAACGTCGTCTATCAATAATATTTTTTCCCCCTTGATTTTCTCCGCATTTTTTACTTCAAATGCTCCCTTTACGTTTGACATACGTTCTTTTTTTTTCAGCATGGTTTGCGGTTTTGTATGAACATTTCTCTTTAGAATCGAGAAATCCAGGGATATTGAAAATTTCCGGGCGATTTCCCTTGCCAGAACAAGAGACTGGTTAAACCCACGTTCTTTTAATCTTTTCGGGTGAAGAGGAACAGGTATTATTAATGAGTAATTCTCAACAGCAAGTGATTTATACTCACGTTCCGCCATAAGCCTTCCCATGACTTCACCCATGGCGATCTTTCCTCTGTATTTGAGCAAATGTATTGCTTCCAGCAGGGTCTTGTCGTATTTCCCCAGGGCCCTCGCCACGGAAAAGGACTGTTTGGATGTAATACACTCCTCGCAAAGGTGATCCTCGCCTTCCATGTCCGGAAAGGGTAGCCCGCAGCATGTACACTGCGGAGATTGAATGAAATATATCAGGGAAAGACATTCCGGGCAGAAAGAGAATTTGTTATTTTCTCTCATAAGAGCCCCGCATATTGAACACCGTGGTGGGAATATAATGTCGATGAAACCGGTCAGAGTATTTTTAATTTCACATGCCATCATCGAGGGAAGTGATCTTTTCAACGTTTTCTCCTACGGTCATACCGGGAATATCAGACCATAACCTCTCAATATCATAAAATTCTCTTGTGGGTTCATAAAAGATATGTATGATTACGTCGCCGTAATCCATGAGAATCCAATTCCCGGAGTCTTTTCCTTCAATGCCCAGTGGCATCACCCCCGCCTTTTTTAATGTTTCCTCAATAGATGTCGCAATCCCCTTGACCTGCCGGTCTGATGTTCCGCTGCATATAATGAAATAATCAGTAAAAGATGACAGTTCCTTAACTTTCAGGATGATAAGATTTTTGGCTTTCTTGTCCAGTGCCGCGTTTGTACACTGGAGAACGGTCTTTGTTGCGTCTGATTGTTTGATAACGAATATCACCTCCCTGTTGGAATAAGGCTAAAGGCTAAGAACCCTTCATTTCGAACGGACTTTTTTTGATAATTGTTTCGTCTCTGCCTGCTCCCACAGAGATGAGTATGGCGGGAACTCCGGCAATTTCTTCGAGCCGTTGAATGTATCTTTTTGCGGCAACCGGTAATTCATCGAAATTCCTGAATTTGGTGATATCGTCTGTCCAGCCGTCAAACTCTTCGTAGATAGGCTGACAATTTTTCATGACCTTCAGATTAGAGGGAACTGATTCTGTAAATACTTCATCGTCCGTTTTGTATCCCGTACAGATTTTTAATCTTTTAATACCGGTCAGGACATCGAGCTTGGTCAGTGCAATTCCTGTAATGCCGGAAACTCTGACAGATTGTTTAACAAGAACCATATCGAGCCATCCGCAACGTCGTTTCCTCCCTGTTGTTGCACCAAATTCCTTGCCCACCTTTTGGATTCTTTCTCCCGTTTCATCCGTCAATTCTGTAACAAAAGGACCTTCTCCGACCCTTGTCGTATAGGCTTTGCAGATACCTACAACAGCATCAACTTTAGTAGGACCGAAACCGGTTCCGCAACAGGCACTTCCCGATACCGTATTTGACGATGTAACGAAAGGAAAGGTGCCATGGTCAATATCAAGGTGACAGCCCTGGGCCCCTTCAAAGAGGATACTCTTCCCGTTTTTGATTTCTCTGTCGATAATGATAGAGGTGTTTGCCGCGTATTCTCTCAAGCGGTCGGCGTATTCACCGTACTCTTTGTATATGGCCTCACCGTCTACCGGTTCTTCCCTGCAGAATTCTGTCAGATAGAAGTTTTTTTCCTCTATGTTATTGTCTAATTTTTCCCGGAATGTCTCATCATCGAGGAGATCGCAGAATCGGATGCCGGTCCGGGTAATTTTGTCCTCGTAGGCGGGGCCGATTCCCCTGCCTGTGGTGCCGATTTTTGACTTACCCTTTCTGTTCTCACGAGCGCTGTCAAGTCTTTGATGGTACGGCATAATGATGTGGGCGTATTCACTTATGAAAAGCTTTGTGTCAGGGGGCAAGAGGTGACGTCCCTTTAGTTCATCGATTTCCTGTATGAGAACTTTGGGATTGATAACCATTCCGTTTCCCAAGATACAGGTTTTATTGTTATGAAGAATACCGGAAGGGATCAGATGGAGAATGGTCTGTTCTCCTTCCACAACCAGGGTGTGACCGGCGTTGTTGCCACCCTGGAAGCGCGCAATTACATCGGCCTCTTGCGCGTAAATGTCAACAATCTTACCCTTTCCTTCATCACCCCACTGGGTTCCAACGACGATAACAGTTGCCATAATTTACCTCCAGAAAAATTACATTTCAAGCTGGGTAACCGATATTACATTGGGCAGATCTCTCAGTTCCTTTAGGACATCTTCGGGAAGTAAACTGTCGGTGCTAAGCACAACAAGAGCCTGTCCATCAACCAGTTGGCGACTCAGGTGGAGCCGCGCAATGTTAATATTGTTCTTTCCAAGGGTCATCCCAATGTTACCAATAACTCCGGGTCTATCATGATTGTACAGTACAAGCATATTGCCTTCCGGGATGACATCAAGAACAAATTTGTTAATCATAACAATTCTTGGATCCTGCCTGCCGAAGATGGCCCCGGCGGCGAAACTTTCTTCTTCAGCGGTTTTTACTGTAAGAGAAATCATGCTCTTGTAATCCTTAGTTTCACTGCTCTTTGCCTCGACAACATTTATTCCCCGTTCCTTTGCTATGACAGGTGCATTAATATAATTTACATTTTCCTTCAAGATGGGTGCTAACAATCCCTTAAGGAGAGCCACTGTAATGGGAGCGACATTGTACTCCAGAATTCCCCCACTGTACTCTATGATTATCTCTTTTATGCCTCCCCTGACAATCTGGACCTGGAATTTGCCTAACATTTCAGCCAGATTCAGGTAGGGTCGTATTAGCGTTAAGATTTCTCCGCTGACTGAGGGGAAATTGACAGCGTTTTTGATGTCGCCTTTAGTCAGGTAATCAACAATTTGCCTGGCGATGGCTATGGCCACATTCCTCTGGGCTTCATCGGTTGATGCGCCGAGATGAGGTGTGCATATAACATTGTCCAATGATAGCAAATCTGTATTTCCGGTAGGTTCCTCCACGAAAACGTCTAGTGCTGCCCCCCCGAGCTTTTCCGAGACAAGGGCATCATAAAGATCCGTTTCGCTTACGATTCCCCCTCTCGCGCAATTGATGATGACCGCGCCATCCTTCATTTTTGCAATAGAAGCCGCATTAATCAGTTCCCTCGTTTCGTTGGTCAGGGGAGTGTGGACCGAAATAAAATCGGATTTTTCCAGAATTTCGTCAAATGTGGTAAGAATAATCCCCATCTTTTCCGCAGCCTCCGGGGATATGAAGGGGTCATAAGCGATCACGTTCATTTTTAAACCTAATGCCCTGTTGCAAACGATGGTGCCGACTCTTCCTATACCGATGACTCCGAGGGTTTTATTATAAACTTCGGAACCCATGAATCTCTTTTTCTCCCATTTGCCCGACTTCATGGATTGAGTGGCCTGGGGAATTTTTCTGGCCAGGGAAAGCATCATGGATATGGCATGTTCTGCTGTGGTAATTGTGTTGCCTCCGGGCGTATTCATGACGACAATACCCCGTTTGCTTGCCGCTGCTACGTCAACATTATCAAGACCGATTCCAGCCCTTCCTATTACTTTAAGGTTGTCGGCTTTGTCGATGACATCACTGACAACCTTTGTTCCGCTTCGGATGGCTAGTCCGTCATAATTACCTATGATTCCTTTAAGCTCGTCATGGGTGAGGTTTGTCATAACATCAACATCAATTCCAGGGGCCTTCTTAAATATTTCTACACCCTCGGGAGCCAGGGTATCGCTTACGAGAACTTTCTTCATTAATAATAATCCTCCGATGCATAAAATTTTCTACAATTCATTTAACTTTGTGGAACATACCTTTTCCAATCCGTAGATAGCATATTTGACGTCTGATTCTTCAACCGTAGGGCCACACCAGAAACGGAAGCCCGGTGGTGCGTCTTTATATGAGCTTATGTCGTGAGCGATGTTTTCTTTACTCAACATGCCTGCAATATCCTTGATAAATGCAGATTGTTTTTCTTTAGACATGGCCTGAAACTTATCGTTTGTAATCTTCAGGCAAACCGATGTATTCGAACGGATTTCTTCGGATTCGGCAAGAAAATCGATCCAAACCGTTTTACTAACCCATTCTTCTATCACATGCAAGTTGGTCCGGCTTCTTGCCATCAAACCATCCAGGCCGATTTCTCCGGCCCATTTCAGTACATCGAGATAATCTTCCACACAGAGCATGGAGGGAGTGTTTATTGTATCACCTTTAAAAATAGCCCGATTCAACTTGTCCCCTTTTTTCAGCCGGAATATTTTTGGCATCGGCCAAGGCGGGTCGTAGGATTCTATTCTTTCCACTGCACGTGGGTTTAGAACAAGTATGCCGTGGGCGGCTTCTCCGCCGAGACACTTCTGCCAGGAATAAGTCAGAACATCTATCTTTGACCAGTCAATATGCATGGCAAACGCTGCGCTGGTGGCATCGCAAATAGATAAACCTTCCCTGTCCGATGAAATCCAATCCCAATTCGGGACTTTGACTCCGCTGGTGGTACCGTTGGCCACGAATATAACGTCATTTGACCAGTCTACATCTTTCAGGTTGGGAAGCTTTCCATAATCTGCCTTCAGGATTGTCGGATTGAGCTTGAGTTCTTTTGAAACATCCGTTGCCCATCCTTTGCTGAAGCTTTCCCATACAAGAACAGTCACCGGTCTTGGGCCAAGTAGTGACCACATGGCTAACTCAAAAGCGCCCGTATCCGACGCGGGCAGTATGCCGAGAAGATAGTTTTCCGGAACTTGCAGCAGTTTTTTGCTGTCATTGATTGCCTTGGCCAGTTTTTCACTACCCAGAGAACTGCGGTGAGAGCGGCCAATGGCGGCATCCTTTAAACTATTGAGATTCCAACCCGGCCTTTTAGTGCAGGGACCCGAGCTGAAATTTGGATTATTTATCATTGATAAGACCTTTCAGTAATTATTGTTATTACAACCTATAATTAATATCAGAATTCTTTCTTTTCCTCAAGAGTTTTCGTTTTGTGTTGACGGGAGCATAAAATAACAATAATATCACGTCCTGATGTGGAGGATTTCAGCATCAATCCCGTGTTAAAAGGTCTCTGTTTTGAAAAAAATAAAAACCATCTTTTTTTGTCAGAATTGCGGTCATCAATCACCTAAGTGGCTGGGAAGATGTCCTTCCTGTGGTGAATGGAACCAGTTCGTTGAAGAAGAGATAAGAAAAATCGACTCAGAGGATCCTTTTCAGATAGGATTTGACGGAGTACCTCTTTCCATTGATGCGATTGAGCTGGATGATAAAGAGAGGATCGAAATCGGAATTGCTGAAATGGACAGAGTTCTTGGAGGAGGAATTGTTAAAGGATCTTCTGTTCTTGTTGGCGGTGATCCTGGAATCGGCAAATCGACCCTTCTGCTCCAGATCTTGGAGAATCTTGCACAGAAGGGCCTCAAGGTTTTCTACGTTTCCGGAGAGGAATCGGCACGACAGATCAAACTCCGCGGCAGGAGAGTCGGTGCCTCATCGAAAAATCTCCTTATCTATGTCGAGATTTCCCTTGAGGCCATATTGCGGCAGATCGAAGAAATAAAACCGGAAGTGGTCGTCGTTGATTCAATACAAACGATTTATTCATCGAAATTTTCTTCCGCACCCGGCAGTGTGGGGCAGGTGAGAGAATCATCGGGTCGGCTCATATTATTGTCAAAAAAGACAGGGATTCCTATCTTTCTTATCGGTCATGTGACAAAGGATGGCGCTATAGCCGGACCGAAGGTACTGGAACATATGGTGGACGCGGTTCTCTATTTCCAGGGGGATTCAGGACACGCTTTTCGAATCATTAGAGGAGTGAAAAACAGGTATGGGCCTACGAATGAAATCGGTGTCTTCGAAATGAGGGAAAAAGGTCTTTCCGAGGTATCAAATCCGTCTGCCCTTTTCCTTTCAGAGAGGCCTGAAGGAGCCGCCGGTTCCATAGTAGTGCCAAGTATGGAAGGAACAAGACCTATCCTCGTGGAAATACAATCACTCGTCAGCGAGACGAGTTTCGGTATGCCGAGAAGGACTACCATTGGTGTCGATCACAACAGGGTATCTTTACTGGTTGCTGTTCTTGATAAGATCTGCGGACTGCATATAGTTAATCATGATATTTTCATCAACGTGGCCGGCGGTGTAAAGTTGAATGAGCCGGCGATAGATCTGGGAATTGTATCATCCATTGTGTCAGGTTTTCTCGGACGTCCTATCGATGCGGGTACCGTTGTGTGTGGTGAAGTGGGTCTGACCGGTGAAGTAAGGGGCGTCGGTCAGATGGAAGCAAGGATAAAGGAAGCCGCTAAAATGGGATTTGACCGCTGTATTCTTCCGAAGGCCATGGTCAGCGATATCTTGCCGGAAACCGATATGGCATTAATCAGGATCAGCAATCTAAAGGAATTGGTCGATCATCTTTTCTGATCGGTCTTGTTCATCGATTTATTTTCTCCTTGTGAGAGTTTTGAAAATATGGTTTTTCGATGCTCAGAACATTTTTTCGACCATTCTATATCTCGCTTCGCTGCAAATCCAAAACTCGCGCTTCGCACTCAAACATTGAATTTGCAGGCGCTACGCTTCGATAAGAATGGTTGGCGAAAAAATCTTAATTCGCTCTCAAAAACATATTTTCCGGTTTTAAAGAACTGTTCTTATTTGTTTCTTTTATAGTTGACTATTGTCTCCATTCTCTGGTAACACAACACCCGTAGATGTATTATGGTAAGTGTCTGATATTGCAACCATTTTATTTTTTGAATCATTTATTTTGATCTAATTATAAAAGAAGGTGTCCGCATGGATTTTCAAATTATTTTAGGGGTCGTCGGGGGGTTAGGCCTGTTTATATATGGGATGTACCTTTTGAGTGATTCGTTGAAGAAGTTATCGTTAACGATGCTGAAAGCGATGCTTGAAAGGATGACTTCCAGCAGGATACGGGCAACCCTTGCCGGTATGTTTGTGACCTCTGTTATCCAGAGTTCGAGCGCGACCTCTGTACTGCTCGTAGGGTTTTTAAATGCAGGCCTTACACAGCTTGCCGCGGCGCTGGCGATTATGATCGGGGCTAATATCGGTACGACAGTCACCGCTCAACTGATTGCTTTCAAATTTACGACGGTTGCTCCATTATTTGTATTTGCCGGAGCCATGGTTTTCTTTTTTGCAAAGAAGGACAGGAACAAGAACAAAGGATTGGCAATGCTGGCTTTCGGATTCTTGTTTTTAGGACTTGCCATGATGAGTTCCGCCGTTAAGCCTCTGGCGGACAATGAGGCAACGAGAAATGCCTTTATTCATTTTGGCAGACAGCCTTTCCTCGGGATACTGACAGGAGTAATTATAACGGCCATATTGCAGAGCAGCTCTACGACCACCGGAATGGTCATCGCGTTCGCGTCTGCGGGCCTGCTGGATCTTCCGTCCTCTATTTATCTGATATTCGGTTCGAATATAGGGACATGTGTTACAGCGTTTATTGCGAGTATTGGAGGTAATTTGTCAAGTAAGAGACTTGCTTTGGGGAATACGTTTTTTAACATATTAGGAGTGGTAATCGCTATCCCTTTCGTGCATATGTATTTGATGTATGTTCCCATGATTTCAGGTGATATCGCAAGGCAGGTTGCCAACACGCATACGATTTTCAATGTGATCAATACGATCATCTTCCTCCCTTTTGTGCCCCTCTTTGTGATACTTTTAAAGAAAATAATACCGGGAAAAGACTATGAGAAAAAAGAAGCAAGATTTCTTGATAAAAATTTACTGGTAACACCTAATCTGGCAATGAGGGCAGCCATTAAGGAACTGGCTTCCATGTTGAGTATTTGTCAGGAAATGCTGGAAAAGGCAAGACAGTGTACGGCTTCATACAATCACAAGTTGAGAAATGAGATATCCTTCGATGAAGAGTCTGTTGATGAGATGCAAAAGAATATTACAGGGTACCTGGTTGAGATTACCCGGAATGAATTAACGGAGAAACAGAGACGATTGGTTCCGGCAATACTTCACAGTGTGAATGATATTGAAAAAGTGGGCGATTACTGTGAAAATATCGTAAAGCTGGCCCAGAGGACATTTGAATATGATCTGAAATTTTCAGATCATGCTATCTTTGAACTCGAAAAACTCTTTGAAAAAACACAGACTTTGATGAGACACACAAAAAAGGCCATTGAGAATGATGATCACAGGGCCGCGAGCATTACATTGAATATTGAAGGGGAAATCGATGAACTGATATCACAGTATAAAATGAATCATATAAGAAGGCTGGCAGAAGGAACTTGTATCAGTGATTCCGGCCTGGTTTATTCTGATGTACTGACGGATATAGAAAGGTTAAACGATCACCTGTGTAATATCACAAAGGGCATACTGCATATTGGGAAGAGGTGATTTTTTGAATTGAAATGTTCTGTAATCGATAATCAGCTTAAGTATTTTGTACAACAATAATGACGGTTTCGTGAAAAATTAGTTTTCTCCGCTCAGAACCATTTTGGGGATGCTGTTATTGCCCGGCTAAAAATCTAAAACTCGCGCTAACGCACTCAAACAGTTAGATTTTCTTAATGCCGGTCACTACCAGCATCTTTTTCCCAAAATGCTTGCATTCGCTCCGAAAAGACTTTCAAGTAACTCGTTTGACCGAACTTAATATAACTTGTTGATTTTTCTGGGTACTATCCAGATACACGGCCTGTTCGGGGAACAGGCCCTACTATATGTAGGGGCC
>Ga0209121_10005339_pt1 | contig 11655 bp, 15 predicted proteins | sample Cruoilmetagenom3_FD_187292 | JGI IMG/M metagenome (GOLD analysis project Ga0209121, IMG submission 187292) | Oil polluted marine microbial communities from Coal Oil Point, Santa Barbara, California, USA - Sample 3 (SPAdes) (version 2) | ecosystem: Environmental > Aquatic > Marine > Oil seeps ...
GTAATTGAACCGTTTGAAGTTGAAGTGATTCTTTCTTGTAACTGTCCCATTTCTGTAGCTAGTGTAGGTTGGTAACCTACAGCTGATGGCATACGTCCTAAAAGTGCAGAAACCTCAGATCCAGCTTGTGTAAATCTAAAGATATTATCAATGAACAATAAAACATCTTGTCCTTGAACATCTCTAAAATATTCAGCCATTGTTAAAGCAGAAAGAGCTACTCTCATTCTTGCTCCTGGTGATTCATTCATTTGTCCATAAACTAAAACAGTTTTTTCAATAACTCCTGATTCAGTCATTTCCCAATACATGTCATTACCTTCACGTGTTCTTTCACCAACACCGGCAACAACTGATTTACCACCATGTTCTTTAGCTATATTATGAATTAATTCTTGCATCAATACTGTTTTACCAACACCGGCACCACCGAATAATCCAATCTTACCACCTTTAGCATAAGGACATAATAAGTCAATTACCTTAATTCCTGTTTCTAGGATTTCAGCACTTGTCTGTTGTTCATCGAAACTTGGAGCATCTCTATGAATAGGCATTCTTTTTATACTCTTATCTAAAGCTGGTTTTCCATCTATTTCTTCACCTAAAACATTAAACATTCTAGATAAAACTTCGTCTCCTACCGGTACTAAAATTGGACTTTCAGTATCGATACATTTCATTGATCTTACTAAACCATCAGTTGAAGACATTGATATACATCTAACAATATCATCACCAACATGTTGTGCTACTTCAACAACAACTTTATCATCATCTTTTTCAATAACAATTGCATTCTTTAAAGCAGGTAAATTTCCGTCTTCGAAACGAATATCTACGACAGGACCAATAACCTGGATAATTCTTCCTATATTTTTTGCCATAATAATCCCTTTCTATGTTGCATCTGCACCAGATACAATTTCAGTAATTTCCTGGGTAATTGCAGATTGTCTTGCTTTGTTATAACGTAACAATAATTTATCATTTAAATCTTGCGCATTATCAGTTGCATTTTCCATCGCTATACGTCTTGTCCCTTGTTCAGAAGTTTTAGTTTCCATCCATAAAGAATAAGTAACATTAACTATCATCATAGGAATAAGATAATTTAAAATCTGATCAGCACTAGGCTCAAATTCAGTTTCAACATATGCAATATCTTCACTTTGAACTACACTATCATCAACATCACTTGGAATAATAGATATTAAACGTGGTTCAAAAGTAACTGTATTAACAAACTCAGTATAGATTACCTGAATTCTTGATACATCATCACTATCATAGTAATTGATAGCAGTATCAATTAACTTTTTCATTTCAAGGTATGTAATATCATCACTTCCAATAGAATCATTAATAATATTATATCCTCTATTTTCAAGCCATGGTCTTTGTTTTGTTCCAATCAATATAATTGGATCACTTTTAACTAGATTTTGTTGAGCTAATTTCATCATATTGATATTATAACCACCACATAAACCTAAATCAGAACTAAAGATAATTGTTAATACCTGATCTGAACTTTTGTACTCAAGATATTTATTATCAGTATTAGGGCTTGTAGAAATAATTTCTTGTACAGTTTCCTTCAATACAGATGCATATTCTTTATTCTGCTCCATAGCTTTTCTTTGTTTAGCTAATTTTGCATTTGCAATCAACTTCATAGCACTAGTAATTTTCATAGTCGCATTAATAGATTTAATACGTGCTTTTATCGCTTGTTTATTTTCAGCCATAACTACTCACCATGAGTCAATTTATAACGGTCATTAAATTCAATCATATATGATAATAATTTATCATTTAATTTATCGGTAATAACCTTTTGTTCCTTAATTTTTTCCATAGCGTCTGGATGTGTTGCTCTAAAGAAATCATGTAATTCAACTTCATATTCTGCTACATCTTCAACTGCAATTTCTTTAACAAAACCGTTCTTTGCAGCAAATAAAGTTAAAACTTGATATTCCATAGTTAATGGAGAATATTGTTTTTGTTTTAACAATTCAGTTAATTTTGCACCATGATCAATAGTTGCTTGAGTTACAGGGTCCAAATCACTACCAAATTGTGTAAATGATAATAATTCACGATATTGAGCTAACTCTAATTTCAATGAACCAGAAACTTTTTTCATAGCTTTTGTTTGTGCAGCTGAACCAACACGAGACACTGATAAACCAGAATCTACGGCAGGTCTTACACCAGAATTAAACAATTCAGTTTGTAAGAATATTTGTCCATCAGTAATTGAAATTACATTAGTTGGTATATAAGCTGATATATCACCGGCTTGAGTTTCAATAATAGGCAAGGCTGTTAATGAACCTCCACCTAAATCGTCATTCAATTTTGCTGCTCTTTCCAATAATCTTGAATGTAAATAGAATACATCCCCAGGATAAGCTTCACGGCCTGGTGGTCTTCTTAAAAGTAAACTCATTGTACGATAAGCTACCGCATGTTTACTTAAATCATCATAAATAATTAATACATCATCACCATTTTCCATCCATTCCTCACCAATTGCGCATCCTGCATATGGTGCGATATATTGTAATGGAGCTGATTCAGATGCTGTTGCAGTTACAACAGTTGTATATTCCATAGCATTATTCGTACGTAATTTTTCTACAATTTGTGCAACTGTAGAAGCCTTTTGTCCTATTGCTACATAAATACATTTAACATTTTGACCTTTTTGATTCAAAATTGTATCGATAGCGATTGCTGTTTTACCAGTTTCTCTATCTCCAATAATCAACTCACGTTGACCTTTTCCAACTGGAATCATTGAGTCAATAATTTTCAAACCAGTCATTAATGGTTGATGAACACTCTTACGTGTCATAACCCCTGGTGCTACTCTTTCAACTGGACGAGTTTTATCAGATTTGATTTCACCCTTACCATCGATTGCTTGACCTAGCGCATTTACAACTCTACCTAACATATTGTCACCTACTGGTACTTCAACAATACGTTTAGTTCTTCTAACTTCGTCACCCTCTTTGATTTTTACGTCGTTACCTAAAATTACGGCACCAACATGATCTTCTTCTAAATTCAAAACCATTCCATAAACATCATTTGGGAATAATAATAACTCACTGGCCATCGCTTTATCTAATCCTTGAATCAATGCAATTCCATCACCTACTGTAATAACAGTACCGACATCATTAGATTCAATAGACTCTTCATAATGCAATATTTGCTCTTTTATTAAAGCACTTATTTCTTCAGGTCTTATAGCCATAAGGTCACCTTCCTTCCTTTAATAATTCACTTCTCAAATTATTAATTCTAGTTTTCATACTTGAATCAATAACTCTACCTTCAATTTCAACTTTTACTCCAGAAATCAAACTTAAATCTACTTTATTTGTTATTTCAATTTTTGATTTAAATTTAGTTTCTAAACCTTCTCTAATTAACTCAATTTGTTCATCTGTTAGTAATCTAGCAGAATAAACAAGAGCTTCTTTTATATTTAACCCTTTATTACATTCACGAACAAATAATGTTAATATTTCTTCTACATAATTAAAACGGTTACGATCAACTAATATACATAAAAAATTCATAAAGAATTTATCTACTGTATTTCCATAACCTTTTTTTAATACATTCTTTTTATTTTCTCTTGAAATTTTTGTAGCTCTGAAAAATAAGTTCCACTCAGGATCTAAACTATTCAAAACCACTTTAGCTGTAGATAAATAATCTTCAACTTTATTATTTGATAACGCAACCTCATAAAGTGCACTCGAATATCTCTCCGCTACTTGACTCATGATCTAATCTCTTTTACGAAATTTTCAATTTCTTGTTGATCACTTGAAGAAGTAATCTTTGTAGAAATTAATTTTTCAGTAGCTACCATAGCAACATTAACCATTTCTTCAACCATTTCTGATTTCATATTCAATTTTTCTTGTTCTATTTGTGCTTTGGCTTTTTCAATTTTTCTATCTGCTTCTTTATCAGCTTGTGCTAAAATATTATCTTTTCTCTTATTCGCATCAAGCTCTGCTTGAGAAATTATTTCTTTTGATGAATTAACTGCTTCTTTAACTTTCGCTTTTGCTGCAGATAATTCTTTTTCAGTTTCAATAGCATTTCTTTTTACATTCTCAACTTCACTTTGAATAAAGTTTTGCCTTTTTTCAATCCATTCTCTAGTTGGTCCCCATAAGAACTTCCTTAGAAAATAGAATAAAACCGCTGTAGCACATAATTGAGTTACTATTGTTGTAATGTTTGGAAACAACTGCTCGGCAATATTAATATCTAACATGTCTTAACCTCCTATCGTTATATAAGACTTATAAATCCTATTCGAATACGAAGATTATTAAGAAAGAAATTAACATACCATAAATGGCACATGTTTCTGCTAACGCACAACCTACGATTAACATTGTACGAATTTTTCCTTCAGCCTCTGGATTTTTACCTACTGCTTCTACTGCCTTTGATGCTGCTAAACCTTGTCCTAAACCTGTAAACATACCAGTCATGATTGCTAAACCTGCACCGATTGCTACTAATCCTCTTGTAATATCCATAATTCAATTCTCCTTCTAATTTTATTCCTGATTTGGAATCTCGTTTGTAATATATACCATTGTTAATGTGATAAATATAAACATTTGTATAAATCCTGCGAATACATCAAAGTATCCATGTAATGCCGGAGCTATAATTGGTGCTATAAAGTTAAACACCGATGCTCCACCACCTGTAAATAAACCTACAATTGCGTTTGAAACATAGCTAGCAAAACCATAAAGTAATGCCATAATAATTGATCCACTTAAAATGTTTCCAAAAAGACGCATACTAAGTGAAATAAGAGGCGCTATTTTACCAAAGAAATTTGGTATCAATAAAAACGCAAACGGTTCTACAAAACTTTTAGCATATCCTGAAATCTTTGTTTCTTTAATTGCTGTCCATTGAACCATAACCCAAGTTATTATTGCTAATGTCAACGTAACCGAGAAATTTCTTGTCGGCTGATTAAAACCAAACAATCCACTCAAATTACTTACTACTAAATATATACTTATCGAACCAATGTATGGTGAAAGCCATTTAGCGTATTTTTTGTTGACAGTAGATTCAACCATGGTATCAATCCACTCAACAAACACAACAGCAAAAAAAACTAAGCCTTTTGGTTTTTCTAAAGGATCTGCTTTTTTTACTTTATTCCCAATTATAACCCCAAATATAGATAGTACTATAGTAAAGAATATAATTACAGGAATCTCTCTTTGTATAACTAATGTGATATGCTCATCCCCTTTCTGTAATAGTTGATATATATAAAACTATTTTATTCATCATCAATCCAACTGCTCCTGCAATAAAGCTAAAAACATTTGGAAATATAGCTGCTAGATAAAATGGAATTCCTAGTATAATCAAATTAAGAAAAAAGCCAGTATAAATTCTGAATTTATTTTTAATTTGAAGGTGCAATATGTCAGTCACTCCACTTTGTAATCTCAATAAATATAATATTGAAACCAAATTTCCTAACATGATTGATAATGAATATCTATAGTCTACAAAAAGCAAACATAAACTTAATATCGAACTTACAATAATGCTAATTTTTGTAGGTTTTCTTAATTCTTCAATAATCATTTGTTTACCACCATTCTATATAGAACCAAAAAGGCACTTACAACACCCAATATGATTCCAATAATCATAAAAATAGGTTCTGTTTGAAAGTAAGAATCTAAATAATAACCAATGATTGTCCCCACTAGAATACATCCTACAATTGTAAATCCTAAGCTCATTGCTAATGCAATACTTTTCATTACTTAGTTCCGAATATTCTATCTCCTGCGTCTCCTAATCCTGGCACAATATATCCATTCTCGTTTAATTTTTCATCTAACGCAGCTAGATAAATATCAACATCTGAAAAAGCTTGTTCTACAGCTTTTACCCCTTCTGGTGCAGCAACTAAACAAACAAGTTTTACATTTTTTGCACCCATTTTTTTAACAAGTTTAATAGCAGCAATAGCACTACCACCAGTTGCTAACATTGGATCTAAAACCATTGTAACTGCATCATCTAAATTATCAGGAAATTTAGCAAAATATTCATGTGGCTCTAAAGTTTCCTCATCACGATATAATCCAACAAAACCAACTTTTGCTGTTGGAATTAAACTATTAATACCATTTACCAAGCCAATACCAGCTCTTAAAATTGGGACTAAGACTATTTCTTTTTCTAACTCAAAAGTATGACATTCTGAGACAGGTGTTTCTACTACTACAGGTTTCAAAGGTAAATCTCTACAAACCTCATAAGCCATTAAACCGGCAATTTCATCAAGATTTTGTTTGAAATCTTTTGTCTTTGTGTTCTTATCACGCATAATTGTTAATTTATGAGTAATAAGAGGGTGATTTAGTACAGTTAACATAATTTTCACATTCCTTCCATCATTGAATTAATTATAACCAATAAGCTGTTAAATTACAATTGGAAACGAGCTTAATTATAGATTAATCAATAATTGTTAGATGTTTCACTAAACATTAATTTAAAAGTTAAAGAATTAGAATATACGATATAGTTTTTAGCTAAGATTTTAACTATTTATAATCTAGCCATTCTTATATGTATTCTTTACAACTAAAAAAACCTACAAACAATTACGTCTTAAACGAATTTAGTTTATAGGTTCTTATGTAGATTTAAATACTTATCTTAAATAGTAAATTTTACTAATATATTTAGATTTTAACAATGTTTCTAAACTATCATAATTTCCGTTTGTAGGATTCTTTACATAGAAAGTCTCCCAATTATCTTGTGCACGATAAGCATAAACTACAACAAAGTGTGTAGCTCCTGAAGAACTTTTCAATTCGACAATTGCAGGTTGTCCTTCTCTTAACATACCTCTTAAAATATTTAATGAATCCACAGTTTTATATGGAACATTTAACTTAGAAAATGTTAAATCATAGTAGTTTGCTGCTGAGTAGAAACCAAAGTAACAACCACTAGTACTATATCCAAGGTTGTTAACACTTTCTACTGTAATATCACTATTATATGAATGACCCACCATTGCAAATGAAACTAAAGCACATCCATATTTTGAAATCGTTGACCCACATGTTCCAGAGCCTGATTTTATATAACTATAGTTAGTATCTTGAGTATAAAGAGGAATATTTGGCAATTCGATATATTCGTCTCCTAAATCCGCAATACCTTTTTCATAAAAATCATTAGTGAGAGTATTTGCATCCCCACCACCATAATATATATATAGTATTTGTTCTTTTTGAACTGTAAAAGTATGTGTTAAACTCGAAATATTTCCTGATGTATCCATAGCATAATATGTAACTTCATAATTCCCTGATGAATTCACATCAAGAGAACCCTCATAATAAATATCCAAATCTTCAGTTAAATCTTTATTATCAGAAACTTCTACCAACATATCCATAGGATTAAATTCATCACCTAAATCTATTTTGGTAATCCCATCATTTTTTAAAATAATTTCTGGTGCTAGTCTATCTTGAATATTAATATTAATATTCGCTGCAATGTTATTTATTCCCAAAATTGTTTTATCATAATATACTAAATTCAATCTTGCAACAATAGCTTGTTCACCAATCTGTTCGATATCAATTTGATCAACTGTTAAAGTTGATTCATTTATATTCAAGTTTTTTCTCATCTCTAAAGTTAAAACATTAGAGTTTTCAATCATACTTTCTATTATAGCTGTAGTATTTTCGTCGTGTTGTCCATAACTTAAATCTAATTCAAAATTAGTTACTTCGATCTCATCAGCTTGTACTCCAACAAAACTGAAAACAAAGAAAAATGTGAACATTAATGAATAAATAATCTTTTTCATATAGAACTCCTCACCTATGTTCAACATTTTATCATAGATATGTGAATTCTATCTGAACATATGGTACCATCAAAATATGCCTATTTTTAAAGTATATTACTAATAGTTGTTATTTCATTTGTTTACAATATTTATCTTTTCAAATTATTGTTCACAGAAATACTTGTGCTAATAAAAAGATAAAACTTAATATAAAAAAAGTGAATTAAACATTCACTTCTTTATAAAAATACTATGCGTAAAAGTCAAACTTTTCAGTTAATTCTAACACTGAATTTTTTAACTCAAGTAGTTTTTCTTCATTTTTTGTATTTTTTAATGCCTCAGCAATTATATTTCCAACTTTGACAAAATCTCTTTCAGTAAATCCAACAGTTGTCATAGCTGCTGTTCCTAAACGAATACCACTTGTAATAAATGGTTTAGCTTTATCATAAGGAATAGTATTTTTATTCGCTGTAATGTGGATATCATCTAAAACCTTCTCAGCTTCTTTTCCTGTAATACCTAAAACTGAAACATCTACTAATACTAAATGATTATCTGTTCCACCAGTTACAAGTCTTAATCCAGCTGCTTTTAATGTATCTCCTAATACGATACAGTTTTTGATAACTCTTTCTGCATAATCATTAAATTCTGGTTGCATTACTTCATAGAATGAAATTGCTTTCGCTGCAATTATGTGTTCTAATGGGCCACCTTGAATTCCTGGAAATATTGCTCTATCTAATTGTTTTGCATATTTTTCTTTACACAACACAATTCCACCACGTGGACCTCTTAATGTTTTGTGAGTAGTACTTGTTACAAAATCAGCATAAGGTACAGGATTCATATGCAAACCAGCCGCTACAAGGCCAGCTATATGAGCCATATCAACCATTAAAATAGCACCTACTTCATCTGCAATTTCTCTAAACTTTTTAAAATCTATTTCACGAGGATATGCACTAGCTCCAGCAACTATCAATTTTGGTTTGCACTCTTTCGCTATTCTTAATACATCATCATAATCTATTCTTTCAGTATTCTTATCTACACCATAAGCATAAAATTCATAATCAATTCCGCTAAATGATAAAGGATGTCCATGGGTCAAATGTCCACCACATGATAAATCCATTCCTAAAACTCTGTCACCTTTCTCTAAAACTGACATATATACACCCATATTAGCTTGTGAACCAGAATGTGGTTGAACATTTGCATGTTCTGCTTTAAATATTTCACATAACCTAGTTCTAGCTAGATCTTCGATTATGTCAACATTAACACAGCCTCCATAGTATCTTTTACCAGGATAACCTTCTGCATATTTATTTGTTAATACTGAACCCATAGCTTCAAGCACTTCTTTTGAAACAAAATTCTCTGATGCGATTAATTCAATATTGTGTTTTTGTCTTTCTTCTTCTTTTTTGATGATTTTAAATACTTCTAAGTCTCTCATGTTAGTCTCCCTCTAAAACATTTTTCAGTTTTTCATCTGTGATTTTTCCTTGTCGTAATATTTTATAACCATTATCTTCTACCAAGACAATAGTACTTGCTAATTCGGCACAGGAGGATCCCATCACTATTCCATCAATCTTTCCATCTAGTTGATTAATAACTTCATAGTCATGATGCCCTGAAGGATAATCCGATAAATTTGCACTAGTAACTAACATTGGTTTATTAACTTTATTAAGTATTTCTAAAACCAATTTATGGTCTGGTATCCTAATTGCAATTGTATCTTTTCCATTTGTAACATAATCTTTTACAGTATCTTTTCTTTTTAATACTATTGTTAATGCTCCAGGCATTAACTTATCTATTATTTTTCTTGCTATATCATTTACATAAGCAACATTAACTATCATTTCCTTATTAGCACACATCATTGGAAGAGGTTTATTTTCATCTCTCCCTTTAGCTAACTTGATTGCGTTAATAGCATCGATATTATCATATAAACAGCCTAATCCATAAACCGTATCTGTCGGGAATGCTACAATCTTTCCATCATTAATTAAAGAAATTGCTAAGTCTAAATTATTTTGTTCAATTCTTTGAGTATTCATAAACATCATCCCTTCTAAATATGTTATAATATCAATCATAAAAGGAGAATTACTATGAATGAAAATCCAAAAGTAACACTTAATGTTTTGATTGACTATATAAGAATTAATCAAGTAAAAACAACATATACCTCACTAGCTTCAACACTAACACTTGTGGCTATTGGTATTATAATATATATGCAAAACCAACAAGCTTTCATTGCAGGAGGTATTCTTATTGCCTTTGCAATATTTAATTTTTTTGGTTCTAGGAAATTAGAAACTAATTTAACACTTATTTTACATTCAAAATTTGATTTGAGTAAGGGAGATTACGAATACTACTTACATCGTTATCAATCAAATAGAATTATAAATATTATTTTACTGGTAATATCAGTAATTTTCTTTGCTGGTGCTATTGCAATTCCAACAATTCTAGTTTTAGTCTTAGATTACCCAAATAATTATTTCGGTCTATTCTTTGCTTTAATCTCAATAAGTATACATTTATACCTTACAGCAAAGACTAATTCAAAATGCTATAACGAAATTAAAGTTAAACTTGATCAGCTTTACGGATAAGTTTTTTACACTTACGCTCAAATTCTGTTCTTGGAAACATAATTACTGCTCCGCATCCTAAACACTTAATTTTAATATCAGCACCCATTCGGATTATTTTCCATTCTTTGGATTTATGACAGGGGTGCTCTTTTTTCATTTGTACTATATCGTTTAAATCATAATTCTCAATCATCTAATAACCCCTCTCTTTTCTTAAAAGAATCAAATGTATTATACAACAACATTGTAATAGTCATCGGTCCAACACCTTTAGGTACTGGAGTTATTGCTGCACATTTATCAACTATACTATCAAAATCACAATCTCCACAAAGTTTACCATCAACTCTGTTAACACCTACATCAATTACATATGCATTTTCTTTAACGTAATCAGAATTGATCATCTTTGGTTTTCCAACTGCGACTACTAAAATATCTGCTGTCTTACATATTTCTTTTAAGTTATTTGTTCTAGAATGACAAATTGTCACACTTGCATTTTCATTTAATAATAGCTTAGAAACTGGAAGACCAACTAATTTACTACGCCCTATAACTACGGCATGTTTTCCTTCAATCGTTACATCCATACGTTTCAATAGCTCAATTATTCCTCTTGGTGTACAAGGTACAAAACCTTTTTCTCCCAAATATAGTTTACCAACATTTACCCTATGTAAACCATCTACATCTTTATCAGGGTCAATATAATCTAATATAACAGACTCATTTAATCCATTTGGTAATGGTAACTGAACCAATATTCCATCTACTTTATTATCATTATTTAATTCTTTTATTTTTTCAATTAATAATTTTTCATCTGTATCCGAATCAAGATTAATCATTATTGAATTCATCCCGACAGCTTTACAAGCTTTATCTTTACCTTTAACATAAGATTTACTAGCAGGATCATCACCAACTAAAATAACAGCTAAAGTTGGAGTACGTTCTGTTTTCAAATTACTAATTTTACTTTTTAATTTTTCTTTTAATTCTAATGACAATTCACTGCCATAAACCACTCTACCCATATCACACCTCTAATTTATTCTACAACAATATGTAAAATGTTTCAATAATAAATGTAAA
>Ga0209121_10005341_pt1 | contig 11655 bp, 10 predicted proteins | sample Cruoilmetagenom3_FD_187292 | JGI IMG/M metagenome (GOLD analysis project Ga0209121, IMG submission 187292) | Oil polluted marine microbial communities from Coal Oil Point, Santa Barbara, California, USA - Sample 3 (SPAdes) (version 2) | ecosystem: Environmental > Aquatic > Marine > Oil seeps ...
GCGCGTCGATATTGACCGTATAGCCGTCGGCGTTCACGGGTGCCTTGTGGCTGATCAATCCGTATAGCCCGGCGCAGCCATCGGCGTGGTGCGTGACATGGCCGCCGATCGACGCGGGAGGCACAATGATGGCGTCGCCCGGTTTGCATAGCGCCATGAACCCATACAGGTTGGCAATCGCCCCGGACGGCACCCGGATTTCGGCATATTTCGCGTCAAACACCTCGGCGGCCAGCTCGGCGGCGATGACTTCGACCTCCTCGATGGCCTCCAGCCCCATTTCGTATTTGTCGCCCGGATAACCCAGGCTGGGCCGCGTACCCATGCCGCTGGCCAAGGCGGCCTCGGCGCGCGGGGTCATCACGTTGGTGGCCGGGTTCAGGTTGAAACAGTCGCGTTCGTGGATCTGTTTGTTCTGCGCGATCAGGGCGTCGATGCGACCCGTGATGGCCGGTGCGTCCGCAGCGGCCGTTTCGCTGGCTATGCGCCCGATCAGATCTTCGGTCGAAACCCAGGGGCGGGGGGCAAGATTGGTCATGGGGATCTCCTTTGATGTCATGCCACCAGAAACCCGTCGACGGGACAAATTAGATTTGCTATTTTCTAGGCCTAGGAAAACTGAGTCTCATATGCCCGTCGCCCCGCCCCGCCCCAAAGGTCCGCCCCTGAACGCCCTGCGAGCTTTTGAGGCCGCCGCCCGCCTGGGCGGTTTTCGCGCCGCCGCAGACGAACTGTGCGTCACACCCGGCGCGATCACCCAGCACGTGCGCGCGTTAGAGGCGTATCTGGGCGCGCCGCTGTTTGACCGCCACGCGCGCGGCGTGCGTCTGACCGCCCTGGGCGCGGACGCGCTGGCGGGGTTCACGCAGGCGTTTGACCAGATGGGCGACGCTGTGCAGCACATGCGCGCGCGGGCGGCGACGGGGGATGTGCATATCGCCGCCCTGCCTGCGATCGCGCAACTGTGGCTGTCCCCCCGCCTGCCTGCGTTGCGCGCAGCGTTCCCACGGCTGAAAATCTCGATCACCGCGCTGGAGACCCCGCCGAACCTGAAACGCGAACCCTTTGATATGGCGCTGTTTTTTGCCGAAAATGGCATGGTTTTGACGCAAGACGCCCTTTTGCCCGTGGCCGCGCCCGGCGTGACCATGCAGGCGCTCTGGCTGTCTGATGCCACGTGGGATCGTGACTGGGATCACTGGTTGGCGGCGACCGGCCAAAGCCCACGACAAGCAAACGGCGCGGTGCATTCCTTGTATGCCCTGGCGGTGGCCGAAGCCTGCGCCGGGGCAGGCGTTTTGATGGGGCACGCGGCGTTGCTGGGCCCGTTTCTGGCCGACGGGCGGCTGGTTGCGCTGGGCGAACGGGTTGCGCTTGACGCCCCGCTTGTGCTCACGTCCCCCCATGATCTGACACGCCCCGGCCCAATGACCGACCTGGCCTGCGCCTTGAAGGAGAACGCATGAAGCTCGACCACCCCAACCACGCGGCCCCTCAGGATGCCCAGGCCCGCAAGGATGTTGCCCCGGTGATCTGTTATCCGGTCGACACGCTGCCGCGCCCCGATATGGCGCTGTACCAAGGCGCCCGGGACGGAATGGCGAAAACGGACGAGGTTCTGATCCCCCCCCGCGAAGCCCGCACATTTCGCGTGCCCGCCGGGCATTTCTTTCGCATCACGTCCGTTGAAGGGCCACAGGTGGGCGATCTGAACCTGTTCAACGCCCATGATCTGGGCGAAAGGTTCTATTCCGGCAAAACCCGCGCGCTGCATGGCACGCATCTGTCGACCGGCGACCGCATGTGGTCGTCGTTTCCGACCCTGCGTCCGATGGCGACGATCACCGATGATACGCTGGACTGGTACGGCATCGACGCGTTTGGCGGTTCGGTCCATGACGTGATCGGCACGCGCTGCGACCCCTATACGCACAACCTGTTGGCGGGCGGCCAATACCACCACTGTTGCCATTCGAACCTGACCCGCGCCATGGCCGGTGTGACTGGCGACGTGACTGGCGACGTGACCCAGGCCGAGGCCGTGGTGCATGACGTGTTGAACGTCTTCATGTGCACAGGATTTACCCGTGACACCGGCCAGTATTTCATGAAAGCCAGCCCGGTGCGCCCCGGCGACTATCTGGAGTTCTTCGCCGAGATCGACCTGTTGGGCGCGCTGTCGGCCTGCCCGGGCGGCGATTGTTCGTCTGAACATTCCTCGGACTGCGCTGCGTGTCATCCGCTGTCGGTCGAGGTCTATGCGCCCAAACCCGGTGCGCTCGCGGGTTGGCAGCCGCCACAGATCAGCGGGTATTCGCGCAGCCATGGGATGTAACTTGCGGCCCTCTGCCCGCCGGGCCACCCTGATACCATTGACAGGAAAGGGTTTCATATGCGTTCGCCGGGCTTCAGATTTCTGATCGTGGGTCTTTTGACCTTGTTGATGTTCATCCCGCTGATGATGGTGTCTGACATCGTCAATTCACGGCTTAGCTATTCCCAGTCCACGATTTCAAGCGTTGGCGCGGAATGGGGCGGACCGCAGCTTTTGTCTGGCCCCGTGTTGGTCATTCCTGTGCGCGAAGAGGTGCAGGTTACCGTCCAGCGCGATGTGGTTGATCCTGCCACCGGACGGGTGATGTTGCATGAAGAAAGCGGCCAGCCGCTGAAGCAGAGCTTTGAAGAGGTCCGTGTTGAGAAACGCCGCGCGGTCTATATGTACCCCGACCAGTTTGATGTCGCCCTGGAAACGGCCACTCAACTGCGCCATCGCGGCATTTTTCAGGTCCCGGTGTATCAAGCCGAAGCCGACCTGACCCTGACCTTTCCTTTCGCCGCTGCCAGTGAGGTGCTGACCGGCGCCGAAGAACTGCTGTGGGACGAGGCGCAGCTGTGGGTCACCGTCACCGCCAACCGGGCGTTGCGGGGCGATGCCGTGTTACAGGCAGACGGGCGCGCCATCGCGCTGGAGCCGAACCCGGAAGGTGCCGGTATTCAGGCCACTTTGGGCGATCCTCGCGGGGTGGGCAGCTTTCATCTGACCCTGGGTCTGAATGGGGCCGAACGGCTGGAGATTGCCGCCGTGGGCCGCACCACGCGCGTGACGATCAAAAGCGACTGGCCCGATCCCAGTTTCCACGGTGCGTTTCTGCCCGATGGATCCGAGATCAGCGAACAAGGGTTTGCCGCCACGTGGACCATCCCCCATCTGGCGCGGAACCTGCCCCAGGTCGCGCGGGAAGACCACGACAGCCGGGCGCGGCGCGACACGGGGTTTGGTGTCAGCTTCTACCAGCCCAATGATTTCTATCAAAAGGCCTGGCGTGCATCGCGGTACGGCATCCTGTTTATTGCGCTGACCTTCCTGACGGTTCTGTTGATCGAAGGGCAGCGCGCAAAACCTGTGCATCCGGTGCAATACATCCTGATTGGTCTGGCGCAGGCAACGTTCACCCTGTTGATGCTGGCCTATGCGGAACAGATCGGGTTTTCAGCCGCCTACCTGCTGGCCACGGGCGCAACGATTGCCCTGTTGCTGATGTTCGGCGCGCTGGGCTTGAAGTTGGGCAAACGGACCTGGGTTCTGGGGGCCATGCTGGTGGTGCTTTATGCAGTTCTGTACCTGATCCTGTATTCCACCGACTATGCGTTGATTGCCGGCTCGACCCTGGCCTTCCTGGCGCTGGCGGCAACCATGTTCGCCACCCGAAACGAAGAATGGTATGGCCCGCCCCGCGCGGCGGGGCAGGGCTGGTTTGGCCGCCGCAAAGCGGGTGAGAACGATCAGCAGTAGCGTTCGATCCCGACGATCTGGGCGTCTGAATACCTGTCGCCATGGGCCCAGCCCGGCGGGGCAAGGCGGGCGATCTCAGTGCGATCCTGATCGGTGAACGCAATCTGGTCCGCCGTGGCCCAGTCGCGCAGATGCGCGGCGGTTCGGGTGCCAGGGATCGGCACCAGATGGTCGCCCTGATCCAGCACCCAGGCAATGGCCAGCGCGGGCAGGGTCCAGCCCTTGGCATGGGCAAAGGCGCGTAACGGTTCGATCTGCGCCTGGTTGGCAGAGAAGTTCGGCTGCATGAAGCGCGGGTTGTTTCGCAGGAACGCGATGGACTGTACGGCCTCGTATGTCGGGGCTGTCTCGCTCATCATCCCGCGCGCCAGCGGCGAAAACGGAACAAAACTCGTGCCCAGATCGGCGCAGGTCTGGATCATCCCCAGCTCAGGATAACGGGTCCAGATCGAATATTCGTTTTGCACCGCCATAACAGGCGCAACACTGGCGGCGCGACGCAGGCTGGCGGGGGCGATTTCGGAAAACCCGAAGCCGCCGATCAGCCCTTCCTGACGGAACCCTTCCAGCGTCTCGGTGACCGTTTCAATCGGCAGATCGAACTGGCGACGATGCACATAATACAGCGCCACGTGATCCACACCCAGACGGGACAGCGACCCTTCAAGTGCGCGGCGCAGACCGGGTTCGGAATTGTCCGCCTGTCCGCGTTCGCCACCGATGACGATGCCGCCCTTTGTGGCGATGGTGAACGCGTGGCCGCGATCCTTTTGCCACTCACCGATGATTTGTTCCGACAGGCCTTTGCCATACAGCTCGGCGGTGTCCAGGAATGTGATTCCGGCCTCACGTGCGGCGTCCAACGTGGCGAAACTGTCGTCGCGCGTGGTGCTGCCGTAAAAGCCCGCAAAGCTCATGCATCCCAAGGCGATGGCGGAAACCTCAGGGCCGCTCTGACCCAACGTGCGCATCTTCATGCGAAAGCCGCCTCAAGCGCGATTTCGACCATGTCGCCAAAGCTCTTTTCACGCTGGTCCGAGGGCAGCGCCTCGCCGGTTTGCAAATGATCTGACACGGTCATGATGCCAAGCGCGCGCACGCCATGACGGGCGGCCAGAGTGTACAATTCAGCCGCCTCCATCTCGACGCCCAGAACGCCATGGCGGGTCATCTGTTCGTTCAGGTCGGGGCGTTCATCATAGAAGGTATCGGACGAATAAATCCCACCCACATGCACGCCGACATCGCGGGTGCGCGCCGCAGCAACGGCGGCCTCAAGCAAGCCGTAGTCTGCACAGGGCGAATAGTTCAGCTCGCGGAAAATGGTCGATGACGGCGTGGCCACGGTGGTGCAGGTCATGGCAATCACCACGTCGCGCACCTTTACCTGTGGCTGCATGCCGCCGCAGGACCCAATGCGGATCAGCGTTTTCGCGCCATAGTCGCGGATCAACTCGTTGGCATAAATCGACAGGGACGGCATGCCCATGCCAGACCCCTGAATGGTCACGCGATTGCCCTTCCAAGTGCCGGTAAAGCCCAACATGCCGCGCACTTCGTTGATGCATTCCGCATCCTCCAGAAACGTGTCCGCCGCCCATTTCGCGCGATAGGGATCGCCCGGCATAAGGACTGTTTCGGCAATCTGGCCGGGTTTGGCACCAATATGTACGGTCATGAGACTCTCCTGAAGTTTGGAGAGACTATAGCGTTGTGATCGGCGGGGAAAAGGTATGCGAACGCTTTCAGCGGGGAGCGGCGTTGATCCAGCCGCGAATGCGGTCTTTCAGCTCGGCCTGCGACATGTCGTCGGGAATGGCGGAGGCAGGGAGAACAATGGCTTCAAAATAACCGATGAGGAGTAAGAGGCCGTCTTTCGAGTCAATGACATCAAGAACCTGGGACCATTCGGTATAGGTCCTGTGCCCCGGTTTTGTGGTTGTGAAGGCCTGCGCATCCAGCGTCCAGGTGATGTCGCCTTGCCGAAACGGGGCTGTGCGGATGCTCTTCCAAAGCTGGAAGTTCAGAAACAGGCTGCTGAACAGGTAGAAAAGCACTGGAACAAGCGGAAATATCGCAAGCGCGGTTGCCCACCCTGACGGAAGCCGCCCTTCCAAGGCGATATTGAGTGCGTAGGAGGCGACGAATAGGAACAGTGCCAACGGACGGGCGCGCGTCAGGACTGGAAGCCGCCGCCGCCGCATCGGAGGAATTGCCGCGCGATAGTTATAGCCGTCAAGATTGACGGTCAGCGTAAGAGCTTCAGCTGTGTTTTGGGTCATTCCGCCGCAATGCTTTTGGGATCAACGAGTTCAACAATGTCTTCCATGATGACATTAAGCTCGAAATCCTTCGGCGTATAGACCTTGGCGACACCCATGGCGCGCAGACGATCGGCGTCCTCATCCGGGATGATGCCCCCGGCGACGACAGGGATGTGGCCCAGACCTGCGGCGTGCATACGCTCCATCAGTTCTTCGAGCAACGGGATGTGGCTGCCCGACAGGATCGACAGGCCGACCACGTGGGCTTCGTCGGCCAGGGCGGCTGCGACGATTTCTTCAGGTGTCAGTCGGATGCCTTCATAGGTGATGTCCATGCCGCAATCGCGCGCGCGGGCGGCGATTTGTTCGGCACCGTTGGAGTGGCCATCAAGGCCGGGTTTGCCGACCAGAAACTTCAGGCGGCGGCCCAGGCTGTCGGACACCGCATCGACGCGGGCGCGAATGTCATCCAGCCCTTCGGTGCGGTTTGACGGGTTCTTGCTGACTCCGGTCGGCGCACGATACTGGCCGAATGCGTTGCGGACCATGTCACCCCATTCGCCGGTGGTTGCCCCGGCTTTTGCGGCGGCAATTGACGCGTGCATGATGTTTTCACCGGACTGCGCGGCGGCGCGCAGGGCCTCCAGTGCGGATTGTACGGCGGCGTCATCGCGATCTGCGCGCCATTGCTCCAGGCGGGCGATCTGGTCGGCCTCGGCGTCCTTGTCGGCCACCATGATGGCGCCGTCCCCGGCTGTCAGCGGGCTTTCGGTCGTCTCAAGCCAGCGGTTCACGCCAACAACGGTGGTTTCGCCGCTTTCGATCTTGCCGATCCGGGTGGCGTTCGAGTCGACCAGACGCGATTTCATGTATTCGATGGCGGCGACCGCGCCCCCCATGCCGTCAATCTGGGCCAGCTCAGCGCGCGCGCCTTCTTTCAGCTGGGCCACCTTGCGATCCACGGCGGGGTTATTGTCAAACAGGTCGTCATATTCCAACAGGTCGGTTTCATAGGCCAGAATTTGTTGCATACGCAGCGACCATTGCTGATCCCACGGGCGCGGCAGACCCAGTGCTTCGTTCCAGGCGGGCAGTTGCACGGCGCGGGCGCGTGCGTTTTTCGAAAGCGTTACGGCCAGGGTTTCCAGCAGGATGCGGTAAACATTGTTTTCCGGTTGCTGTTCGGTCAGGCCCAGGGAATTCACCTGCACACCATAGCGGAAGCGACGGAATTTCGGGTCCTCGACGCCATAGCGTTCGGCGGTGATTTCATCCCACAGTTCAACAAAGGCGCGCATTTTGCACAGTTCGGTGACGAAGCGGATACCTGCGTTCACGAAAAAGGAAATGCGCCCGACCATGGCCGGAAATGCCTCGGCCGGCACCTTGTTCTTCAGATCATCCAGCACGGCAATGGCGGTGGCCAAGGCGAAAGCCAGCTCTTCCTCGGGTGTCGCGCCGGCCTCTTGCAAGTGATAGGAACAGATGTTCATCGGGTTCCACTTGGGCAGGTGTTCGCGCGTATAGGCGGCCACATCGGTGATCATGCGCAAGCTGGGTTTCGGCGGGCAGACATAGGTGCCCCGTGACAGGTATTCCTTGATGATGTCGTTCTGCACCGTGCCTTGCAGCTTGGACACATCCGCACCCTGTTCTTCGGCGGCGGCGATATACAGCGCCAGCAGCCAAGGCGCAGTCGCGTTGATCGTCATCGAGGTGTTCATCTGTTCAAGCGGGATATCCTTGAACAGCGCGCGCATATCGCCCAGATGCGACAGCGGCACGCCAACCTTGCCGACCTCGCCCCGCGCCAGTTTGTGGTCGCTGTCATAGCCCGTCTGCGTTGGCAGATCGAAGGCTACCGACAGGCCGGTCTGACCCTTGGCCAGGTTGGTGCGGTACAGCTCATTCGACGCCTTGGCGGTCGAGTGGCCGGCATAGGTGCGGAAAAGCCAGGGGCGGGATTTGGCCGGGGCGCTTTCGGGGCTGTTCATGATACGACTCGCGGTTATGTTGCACCGCAGCATTTATGCAGACGCAAGAATATTACGCAAGTGCGAAATGTAAGGGAAGAAAGTTGCGCCACGTCATTTGGGGCGCAAAAGGGTGGGCGGGGCCGTCAGGCCCCGCGCCAAGTGTGATTAGTTATAGGTGTACGTGCCGATTTCGCAGACATTGATGCCGCGCCTCTCAAGAACGTCACCGTCTGAGAACACTGCTTTGAAGTCGAAAATGCAGTAGCCAGTTCCATCATCAAAATTGACGTTGAACGAAGATCCCGACGGCAGCACATCACTGCCCCAGATGTCTTCCTCCCAGCTGTCCGAACCCTTGTTGGATCCGTAAAACTCGACAATCGTGTACCCGGTGTTGTTGACAATGCGCACGCGACGATCTGCGGCTTCGGCAACGGTGGTGGTGATCACAAAAGCGGCCAAAAACGCGACCGTAGCAAATACTTTCTTCAGAAACGACATAGGCCCCTCCATTGGTATATGTGGGAGCAGTTTACGCCCACGGCCTGCTAAATCAATGATCTCACGCAAATACGCGTCAAAAGGTCCGGAAACCTTTACCTATCCGCCAATTCCTGAGACGGTGCCTGAATGTCGCGCGTCGTGGAACTCCCGCTTTGGTTGCTTGTTTTGATCCTGGCTTTCGCCACGGTGACCTTTGCGTCGCATTTTCTGTTCCCATCCGTGCGCTGGTTCTTTCGTAAACGTCTGGAACGTGCCGTTGCGCGGCTGAACGAACGATTGGAGCGGCCGATTGAGCCGTTCAAGCTGGCCCGCCGTTTCGACATGGTTCAACGGCTGAGCTATGACCCCGAGGTCGCTCAGGCCATTGTCGAACATGCCGCCGAAATGGGGGTGCCTGAACAGGTGGCCTTCGAGGATGCGAAACGGTATGCGCGCGAAATTGTACCGCGCTTTTCGGCCTTTGCCTATTTCAGCTTTGGCATCCGTCTGGCGAAACTGATCAGCCGTGCCTTTTACCGCGTGCGCCTGGGGGCCTTTGACGAGGCCAGGCTGGATGCGGTGGACCAGAAGGCGACCGTTGTCTTCGTCATGAACCACCGTTCGAACATGGATTATGTGTTGGTCACCTGGTTGGCGGCGGAACGCAGCCACCTGTCCTATGCGGTGGGCGAATGGGCGCGGGTTTGGCCGCTGCGCGCGCTGATCCGCTCCATGGGGGCCTATTTCATCCGGCGCAAAAGCCGCAATGCGCTGTATCGCAAGGTGCTGGCGCGCTATGTGCAGATGGCGACCGAAGGCGGCGTGACCCAGGCGATTTTCCCCGAAGGCGGGCTGAGCCTGAATGGCGAAGTGGGCCCGCCCAAGCTGGGCTTGCTGAGCTATATCGTCGATGGGTTTGAGCCGGGCAAAAGCCGTGATGTGGTCTTTATCCCGGTCGCCATGAACTATGATCGCGTGTTGGAAGACCGTGTGCTGGTTGCCGCTGACATTGGTGGTCACCGCAAATTCCGTCTGCGCGCGCGGGACGTGGTGCGCCATGTGGGCAAGCATTTCCTGCAACGGATCACTGGACGGTTTCACCGGTTCGGCTATGCCTCGGTGTCTTTCGGCACGCCTGTGTCGCTGACGGAATTCATGGCGGGGATGGCGCGCAATGAAGGTGGTGATGTCACCAAACCGCTGGGGCGGGAGATCATGAAACGTATCCGCCGTGTCGTTCCGGTTCTGCCGGTGCCCGTGGTGGCCGCGATCCTGCTGGAACACGACGGCGCCACGCGGGACGAAATTACGGCACGTTTCAAGGCGTTGGTCGAAGACATGAAGGCGGAGGGGGCCCATATCCACATGCCGCGCGATGATCTGGACTATGCGGTCGAGGTCGGCCTACGCCTGTTAGAGTTGCGCGATCTGGTCGAAGAACGTGACGGCACCTATCGGGTCAACCCCCCCGACCGCCCCGTGCTGAGCTTTTATGCCAATTCCATCGCCCATCTGTCCGGGCAGATCGACATGCATGCGATTGCGGCGCTTGAGGTGGCTCAGGAAGACGGCTGAGCCGAAATTCAGCGCGAACGCCGGTATGGCGCGCGCATGACGCCGCGCTTCGCTGCGACATAAAATTACAAAATGACCGCGAATGGTGTTGCAATCTTGCGAGGTCATCCGTAATGCTGCACTAGCAGCCGCATTTCTGCATTGCGGCAATGGAATCAAAAAGACAGGAGGCCCCCCATGGCTCTGGATACCGAAATCGGCATCGCACAATACGACGCACCCGAAAAGGACCTCTATGAGGTCGGCGAAATGCCCCCCATGGGGTATGTGCCCAAGTCGATGTACGCCTGGGCGATCCGTCGTGAACGCCATGGTGAGCCCGACAAATCCTTTCAGGTCGAAGTCGTCGACACACCCGTTCTGGACAGCCACGAAGTGCTGGTTCTGGTGATGGCGGCCGGCGTGAACTATAACGGCGTCTGGGCTGGCTTGGGCGTTCCGATCTCGCCCTTCGACGGCCATGGTGCCGATTACCACATCGCGGGGTCGGATGCGTCTGGCATCGTTTGGGCCGTCGGTGACAAGGTCAAAGCTTGGAAAGTAGGCGACGAGGTCGTGATCCACTGCAACCAGGACGACGGGGATGACGAAGAATGCAACGGCGGCGACCCGATGTTTTCGCCGTCACAGCGGATCTGGGGATACGAGACCCCGGATGGATCCTTTGCCCAGTTCACCCGCGTCCAGGCCCAGCAGCTTTTGCCGCGCCCCAAGCACCTGACCTGGGAAGAAAGCGCCTGTTATACGCTGACCCTGGCCACCGCATACCGCATGTTGTTCGGCCATGCGCCGCATGAACTGAAACCCGGCCAGAATGTTCTGGTCTGGGGCGCTTCGGGCGGTCTGGGCAGCTTTGCGATCCAGCTGATCAATGCGGCTGGCGCCAACGCGATTGGTGTGATTTCCGAAGAAGACAAACGTGAATTCGTCATGTCGCTGGGCGCCAAGGGCGTGATCAATCGCAAGGATTTCAACTGCTGGGGCCAGCTGCCCACGGTGAACACACCGGAATACGCCGCCTGGTTCAAGGAAACCCGCAAGTTCGGCAAGGCCATCTGGGACATCACCGGCAAGGGCAACAACGTCGACATGGTGTTCGAACACCCCGGCGAAGCAACCTTCCCCGTATCGACCTTTGTCTGCAAAAAAGGCGGCATGGTTGTGATTTGCGCCGGCACCTCGGGCTTCAACTGTACCTTTGACGTGCGGTATCTGTGGATGCACCAGAAACGCGTTCAGGGCAGCCACTTTGCCCACCTGAAGCAGGCCGCATCGGCCAACCGCATGATGGTTGAACGTCGCATCGACCCCTGTATGTCCGAAGTGTTCCCCTGGGCGGAAATCCCGGATGCGCACATGAAGATGCTGCGCAACGAGCACAAGCCGGGGAATATGGCCGTTCTGGTCCAGGCCCCGAAAACCGGACTGCGGACGCTGGAGGACGCGCTGGAGGCGCGCTGATCCAAGCGGTCGTGGGAGGAGAAGGCCCTCTGGGAAACCAGGGGGCCTTTTTGCGTCTGGGGTTGCCTGTCTGGGTTGTGCGGCGGGGTGATTCGCCACCCCG
>Ga0209121_10005342_pt1 | contig 11654 bp, 10 predicted proteins | sample Cruoilmetagenom3_FD_187292 | JGI IMG/M metagenome (GOLD analysis project Ga0209121, IMG submission 187292) | Oil polluted marine microbial communities from Coal Oil Point, Santa Barbara, California, USA - Sample 3 (SPAdes) (version 2) | ecosystem: Environmental > Aquatic > Marine > Oil seeps ...
TCTTCGTTCTGTGACCCCCAGCCGCCCGGGTCATCACCGACCAGGATGACAAACCCTCCATTACCTCCGGCCAGATTGCTCACCATGAGGGAGTCGAGGGCCACATTGAGTCCTACGCTTTTGACGCAGAGAAGCGACCGGATCCCGGCAAGCGAGGCACCAAAGGCCGCGTCAAAGGCTGATTTCTCGTTGATGGCCCACTCGATGCGCACCTGTGCGCCGGCTCCCGCAGATGGAGCGGGACCCTGGAGGCGTAGCAAGGCCTCCACAATGGTCGTGCTGGGTGAGCCGGGATAGCCGGTGACGAGCTGCACGCCGGCTTCCAATGCGCCGTAGGCCAGGGCTTCGCTTCCGGTCATCTAGGGACGCACCAGAACCTTGAGTGCGCCGCGACGTGCGGCGTGTGCAAAGGCCGACAATGCCTCGTCCAGCGGGTATTCGGCCTCGACGAGGGAGGTCACGTCTACCATCCCCCGGCCCAGCAAACGCAATGCCGCCGGGAACGGCCCGCAGCGGGAACCTATCACCCGGACCTCATCCACCACCAGGCTCGGCAGATCGGTCTGCACCAGGCCATGATAGGTGCTTTTCAGCACCAGTGTCCCCTGGGGGCGCACCAGCCGCCGCGCCACCTGAAAGCCCTCGGCACTGCCGGTGCACTCTACCACCAGGTCGGCGTTGTTGGACAATCCCTCGTCTCCAAGCCTTGTGGGGATGCCCCGCGCAGCCAGGATCGCCAGTTTCTCTTCGTGCCGGCCTACCGCGGTCAGATCGCAGCCGGTCAGGGCCAAGACCTGGGCCACCAGCAAGCCCAACTTCCCATCGCCCAGGACGATCACCCGATCGGTGGGCCGCACGTGGACTTGCCGCAACACCTGGCAGGCGGCGGCCAGCGGCTCGGTGAACACGGCTACGTTGTCCGGCATCCCCTCTGGCACCCGGTGCAGGTTGCCCGCGGGCAGGCAAAAGAACTCGGCCAGCGTGCCGTCCCGCCCCCGGATGCCCAGGGCGGTGCGATTAGGGCAGTGGGTCGGCCGGCCGGCGCGGCAGGTCTCACAGATGCCGCAGGAGACATTGATCTCACCCACCACCCGCCGTCCCACGAGCGCCGGATCTTCAGCTTGGTCCACGACGCCGACGAACTCGTGGCCCAACACGCCGCGGAACCCGGCATAACCCTGTACGATCTCCAGGTCGGTGTTGCAGATACCGGCCAGCGTTGTCCGCACACGTACCTCTCCCGGCGTCAGGTGCGGATCGGCGTAATCCATGGCCAGATGGAGCTGCCCGCGGCCTTCGGGCTGGCCGTCAAACACAACCGCTTTCATTCCTTCCCCCTCTAACGGCAATGGCCGTACACCGTTGCGCGCCTCTCTTCCAGCACAATCTGTTCCAGGCATAGCGGATAGTCGGCTGGATACCAGGCCAGTGCTTCCAGAATCATGTCTTTGATCTGGTCTTTGACAAAGCCGGGGGTCAACACCCCCGCTATCGAGATAGTCTGTATCTCCATCTGGGGCAGGCAATTTTGGGCTGTCACCGTCCCTACTGCTTCCGTGCTCACCTGGAATCCCAATACTGTGACGTTGCCGGTCACGACCACCTGGTCGCGTTTCAGATCCACCTGCACGTCGCGATAGGGCAGATCCGGGTTATTCTGCACCAGCGCAGCGATCTGGCGGTTCAGCATCGCTTCTTGGTATCGGATCTGCACGGCGCGCCCCGGGGCTGAACGGCTCATCTCGTTGTTCAGGCTCATCAGGTTGGTGATCTCGGGATCCGACATCAGGAGCGGGCTGCTAACCAACGCTTGTTCAGCCTTGGGTGTGGGCTTGGGGGGCAAAAGGCGTGGTGTCGGTGTCGAGGACCGGAACGCAGTTGGCGTAGCCTGGGAACGGGGAGTGGGCGATGGCAGCGAGCCAGTCGGCCAGACGATGGTCGACGAAGGTTTGCCTTTCACTGCCTCTGTCTCTACCTGGACCGGCAGCGAGGCTGTGGCTGCAGGAGTCCGCTGGACTTTTGCCCTGGGTAGCTTCTGGGATGCCTCCTCCCACACGGCCACAACTGTAGACTGCTGCTGGCGGATAAGGGTCTCCACACCCAGATCCAGCTTATCACCGACGAGCAATCCAACGGCCATAGCCACCACTACCCAGCAGACCAGATTGCAGACGGCAAAGATGGTCAACCAACTCCAACGGGATAGCCGATTAGACATTGGAAGCGCCCCTCTTGCCCTTTGCATCCTCTGGCGCTGGGTGCGGCTCCTCGAGCTCTGTCATTTGCTTCATCAGTGCGCGCAGCTTGGCCACGCTGCTCTGCGTCAACGGCCGGTCTGGCAGAAAGGGACAGGTGTGTGCGGCCTTGATTGAGGCTTCGTAGGTGCCGATGCGCCGTGCCAGAGCTATGATCTCTGTCTTGTCCAGTCCGATAAGCGGGCGGAGGATCGGCTTCCTGAGGCCGTAGGAGATTACTTCCAGGTTGCTCAGCGTTTGGCTGGCCACCTGGCCCAGCGAGTCGCCAGTCACCAGGGCCGAGGCTTCCATCTCTTCGGCGATCTTGGCCGCCTTGGCCAGCAAGATCCGTTTGCAGAACAGGCAGGTCCATCGTTCCTTGCGTATCGCCCGCAGCCGGGCCAAGGTCGGCCCCAGGATCTCGCTGTGGGAGAGGATGATAGGCTTTAAGTGCCAGCCATAGGCATAGCGCTTCAGGGTCTCGACGATGGCTTCAACCTGGTCGGCCTGCGCCTGACTGACGCTAAAGTGCAGCGGGATGACGCCACAGCCGCGTTTCATCATCAGCCAGGCAGCCACCGGCGAGTCAATCCCGCTGGACAGCAGGGCCACCACCTGGCCCTGACTGCCCAACGGCAGGCCGCCAGGGCCGGTCACGATTTCCCCAAAGACCAGGGCGCGTCCTGATTGCACTTCCACGCCGATCTCCACATCGGCTGCAGCCGAAAGGTTCACCCGCGCGCCCGTGGCTGATGCGATCGCTGCCCCCACCTGCCGCTCGATCTCGGGTGAGATATGGGGGAACGACTTGTCGGCCCGCCGGGCGTTTACCCGGAACGATTGTGCCGGGTTCAGCCCCGCTCGCCGGGCTACTCGTACCGCTTCCTGGGCGATGGCCTCCAGGCTTCGGCATGAGCCCTCAGCCGAACGCTCGACCGGCACTGCCTGGACCGGACTGAGCGATACGATCCCAAAGACCCGCTGCACCGCTTCGACTGCGGCTTCCACCTGGTCGGTTGCCAGGTAGATGCGCTGTCCTTCCTGCCATACGTCTCCGGCAACACCATTCGCTTTGAGGCACTGCCGCACGTTGCGCCGCAGTTTGCGGAAAAAGTAGGTGCGGTTCTGTCCCTTCAGAGCGATCTCGCCGTAGCGCAACAGTATCAAACCCATCAAAGCCATCCGTTTTCCAGGTACCAACTTGCCGTCTCTTGCACCGCTATCCCCAGGTCGCGCTTTGGAACGAAGCCCAGTTCCTGCCGGGCCTTTTCCCCGGAGCAAAGCCAATAACGCTGTCGCATGTCCAGCACGCGTTGGTCGTTGAGCAGGGCAGGTCGGTGGGTGAGTCGCCCTTGCGCCCGTGACCAGAGGGCTATCGGCGTCAATACCGCCTCGGGCACGGTGATGCGCAGCGGATGCTTGCCCAGCGCCCCGGCCACGACTGCAGAAAAATCTACATAGCTGTGGGCCGGCCCACAGCCAAAGTAGGTTTGCCCCAGCGCTGCTTCGCTCTCCAGGGTCAGGAGAAGCAACTCGACCAGATCGTGAATGTAGATGAGGCTGACCTGCCGTTCATCCCGCCCCAGTTTCAGGCTCAAGCCGCGCTTGACCAGGTCGAAATAGGCGTAGAAATCTCGGTCCCGTGGCCCAAAAGCCGCCGACGGGCGTACAATCGTCAACGGCAACCGGCCTTCCATGCCCCGTAAAGCCCGTTCGGCCGCCAGCTTGCTCCTGCCGTACCAGGTAATGGGCCGGGGCGGGCGTGATTCATCCGCGAAATCGTCCGTCGCCTGCGAAGGCCCTACCGCCGCATGGCTAGAGATGAAGAGAAAGCGCTGCAAACCGGGACTTGCCTCAAAGGCGGCCCGTGCCAGGGCTTCCGTCCCCTGGGCGTTGACGCGATGAAAGGTCTCCTCATCCAAGGCACGGGTCACTGCTGCGCAGTGACAGACACCATCTACCCCCTGGCAGGCCTGACGCAAGGCCTCGGCGTTTTGCAGGTCGGCGTAGGCCCACTCCACCGGCAGGTGGCGGATGTAGGTCAGGTCGCTGCTGCGCCGCACCATACAGCGCACGCGGCAGCCCCGCGCCAGCAACGCCTCGACCAGGTGTGAGCCGACGAATCCATTGGCCCCTGTGACCAGGATCAGGTCGCCAGGCTTAATCAAGGGTGAACACCCCCCTTGGGCACCGCTGCCAGCCCCACCAAGACCACCTTGCCACCGCCGGTGGCAAAGCGCAAGGCATCATCCACGCTGCCGTCGTTGCCCAGGTTCTCGTGATCGATGATAAACCGCTCGGAGTCAAAGGGCGGGAGGTAGGGGCTGTGTGTAGGTGGATCAGATTCCAGTCGCTGCCGCAGATACCGCCGTACCGGGTCTTGATCTTGACCTGGTTTGGGCCAGACAACGATGGCTCGGAGACCTCGCCGTAATGCAGACGCGACAAACCACTCCAATAGAGCAGCCGACAGAGAGCTCCCAGCACCTTGCTGGCCACATAGCGCGGCATGCTGACGTCGAATTGGATCGCGTTCATCAGCGGATGTTGCGTGCAAGCATCACACCGCCAGTTTAGCATAGGCTGGGAGTTTTGTCAATCTCGCAACTGGGGACAACTTCTGCTCTGTCCGCGAGGCGAGGCCCTCGGTCCGTCATAGCAAGACTTGACACGGTGCGGCACTTGGTGTATAATGACCAGCAGTCAGTGACTGACCAGGAGTTTGATCTCCACAATCGAGGGGGGAAGGAGCTTGGGCACGTCAGAGCGACGAGAACGTGAGAAGGCCCAACGTCGCCGGGAGATCCTTGACGCGGCCCGGCAAGAGTTCTTTGAACGAGGTTTCCATCGGCCCACTGTGGACGACGTGGCTGCCCGCGCCGAGGTCAGCAAGGGGACAATCTATCTGTACTTTGAGAGCAAGGAGACAATCCTTGCTCATTTGCTTTTAGAAGGACTAGAATTGCTCCTGTCCGAGATGGAAGCTGCCTACGATCCCCAGTCGTTATCACCCGTTGAACCGGCTTTGCGTGCTCTGACCAACGCCTATCTGAACTTTTGCCAGTCGCACCCCAATTATTTTCGGCTGATCATGGCCTTTGACCGGGGCCGGTTCGAGGAATCCATTTGTGGCGAGCTATACGAGCAGGTGTTGGATCGGAGCTTGCGGGGGCTGGACTTGCTGGCCCGGACCATCGCCGCAGGAAAGGAACCCGGCGTCTTTTGCGTGGACGATCCCTGGCAGGCAGCCGGCTCGGTGTGGGCGGCGCTAAACGGCGTGCTGGTGCTTATGGCCCATCCTCTACGCCGGCGAATGCTCAAAAGTGACCTGGAAACGATGTTCCAGGCCACGCTCGACCTGGTGATAAGAGGTCTGAGGGACAGACGCGATTGAGTGAGCTAAAGGAGGAAACGCATGAAAAAAGTCGTCATTGTTGGGGGTGTTCGGACCCCCATCGGCAGCCACGGTGGGGCATTCCGCAGGCTAACGGCCCAACACCTGGCGGCCCTGGTCTTCAGAGAGGTCATCGAGCGGGTAGGGATCGACCCCAATCTGTTTGACGACGTGATCCTGGGCTGCATCGGCCAGCAGAGCGACGCGCCCAATATTGGGCGCGTGGCGGCACTGATGGCCGGGGTGCCGGTCCACGTGCCAGGCTACACTGTGCAGCGCAACTGCGTGTCGGGCATGGTGGCCATCAGCTCCGCCTATCAGGCCATCCAGGCCGGGGATGGGGAAGTGTTCTTGTGCGGCGGCGTGGAAAGCATGAGCACCGCGCCCTACGTGGTGCGTGGCGCTCGCTGGGGCCTGAAGTTGCGGCACGACACGTTTATGGACACCCTGTGGGAGGGCCTGACCGACCCGGTGTGTGGCGAGATCATGGGCTACACCGCCGAGAACCTGGCCATGATGTACGACCTCAGCCAGGAGGAGCAGGACCGGTTTGCGGTGATGAGCCACAAAAAGGCCTTCCGCGCCACGCGCACGGGCCGCTTCCGCGATGAGATCGTACCGGTGCGGGTCAGCAAGAAAGTGGCGGGCAAGGAGGTTGCCTACGAGGACATCCTCCAGGACGAATGTATCAATCCCACGCTGAATGTCCGTAAAGCTGCCCTGTACCCCACGGTCTCTAAGAAGGGTGGCACGGTGACGCCGGCCAATGCCTGCCCCATCAGCGACGGCGCGGCGGCGGTCATCGTCATGACGGCCGACAAGGCGGAAGAGTTAGGCGTCGAACCGCTGGCAAGCGTTCGAAGCTATGCTTACGCTGCTGTCCCACCCGAGATCATGGGCCTCGGACCCTCCTGCGCCGTGCCGATGGCCCTGGGCCGGGCCGGGCTCAAGCTGACCGACATAGACCTCATCGAGCTCAACGAAGCCTTTGCCGCACAATCCATTGCCGTGGGCATCGAGCTGGCGGAGCAAGGCTGGGACTGGGACAGGGTCAACGTCAACGGCGGGGCCATCGCCCTGGGGCATCCGGTGGGCTGCACCGGCACGCGCATCGTGATCACGTTGCTCTACGAGATGATCAAGCGGGACGTGCCCTTGGGCCTGGCGACGGCCTGCGTGGGCGGCGGCATGGGCGGCGCTATGATCATCGAGCGCAAGTAGGAAACGCGAAAGGAGCGAAAACGGACAATGGCGGATGTAACAATGTGGCAGGACAAAAAGGTCAGGGCTGCCTTCAAGGCCAAGGCCCAGGCGCGCCTGGAGCAACTGCAAGCGGAATTGGAAGGGCAGGCGGGCATCGTCGCCGTCGAGCCGGAGAGCGGTGACTATTTCGTCGAGACCACCCTGGGCAAGGCCAACAAGGCCGCCTTTGAGAAATACCCCGACAAGTGGGTCTACTTTGCCCGGCTGGACAACCCTGAGGCGGCCATCACGCTGCCCACCTGGTAGGGAAAAGCGATAACGAGTCCCGAGTTCCCGAATCCCGAATAGCGAAATAGGAGAAAGCAACATGTGGATTTTCAAAGTAGGCGTCGTCGGCGCGGGGGCCATGGGCGGCGGGATCGCCCAGGTGGTCACCTACGCCGGTCTGCCGGTGGTAGTGAAGGACATTGACCAGGGCCAGCTCGACGCGGCTCGCAAGCACGTGGAGGGCATCTACCAGGGCCGCGTGAACAAGGGCAAGATGACCGTCGGCCAGGTGCAGGAGAAACTGGACCTCATTGAGTACAGCCTGGACTATGACGAGTTCGCCGACGTGGATATCGTTATCGAGGCCGTGCCGGAGGTGCTAAAGATCAAGCAGGCGGTCCTCAAGGGCTTGGACGAGGTCTGCCCGCCGGACACCATCTTTGCCTCCAACACCTCGGCCCTATCCATCACTGAAATGGGCAAGGCGACGGGCCGACCCCACAAAGTGATCGGGATGCACTTTTTCAACCCAGCCCACGTCATGAAGCTGGTGGAGGTCATCCCCGGCGCGGAGACCGACCAGGACACCATTGACACCGTGGAGCAGTTCGCCCAGGAACTGCGCAAGATCCCGGTTATCGTCAAAGAGTGCCCCGGCTTCCTGGTCAACCGGCTGCTGATGCCTTACCTCAACGAGGCAACGACGGCCCTGGAAGAAGGCGCGGCCACGGCCCAGGAGATAGACGAGGCGCTGGGCCGCGACGGCTTTGGCTGGCCGATGGGACCTTTCTTCCTGATGGATATGCTGGGCATTGACGTCTGTGCCCACGTAGGCGAGTACCTCTACTCCCGGTACGGCGAGCGGGTTCAGCCGGCCAAGCTGTTCTACAAGCTGGTCGAGGCCAAACGCTTTGGCGAGAAGTCGGGCGCGGGGTTCTACACCTACGCCAATGCCGACGCCGAACCGCTGGAAGCTATCATCCAGCGTATGCAGCAAGTGGGCGAAGTGCAAGGGGGTACGATCTTTAGTGTGGACCGGTTGATCATGCCTTTCCTTAACGAAGCTGCCCTGTGCGTGCAAGAAGAGATCGCCAACGTCAACGACGTAGACATGGCCTGTATCGCCGGCATCGGGATGCAGGTCAACAAGGACGGCCAGTTGGTGCGCATAGGACCGCTGGAGTACATGGACGATCTGGGCCTGGACATCGTCGTCGAAAAGTTGGAGGCCCTGGAAAAGGAACTAGGACCGCGCTTCCACCCGGCGGACATCCTGTACCGGAAAGTGCGCGCCGGAAACCTGGGCAAAAAGACCGGTTACGGGTTCAAGGAGTATACGGTGTAGCGTGATCCACGAATCACGAAAATGAAAGGAGCCAACCATGGGGGACTATCAATTCGTCAAGGTAAGTATCGAGGGCCGGGCTGCGATCCTGACCGTTGATCATCCGCCGGCCAACGCCTTTGACACCCCGACAATGTCGGACCTGGAGACCGCCTTCAGCGAGGTGACCGAAAACGAGCAGGTCAAGGTCATCATCATCACCGGGGCGGGGCAGTTCTTTGCCGCCGGGGCTGACGTCAACGAGATCAGCAGACTCCAGGGCTACGATGACGCTTACGAGGTGCTGCGCAAGGGGCAGTTGCTCTTTGCGCGGATCGATCACTCGAAAAAGCCAGTCATCGCCGCCATCAACGGGCGGGCCTGCCTGGGCGGCGGCCAGGAGCTGGCCATGGCCTGCCACATCCGCCTGGCCGAGGACAGTGTCCAGTTCGGCCAGCCGGAGATCAAGCTGGGCATCATGCCCGGCTGGGGCGGCACGCAACGGCTGTCGCGCTTGGTGGGCAAGGGCCGCGCCCTGGAATTGATTCTGGGCGGCGGCAACATCAAGGCCCAGGAGGCGTACCGCATCGGCCTGGTAAACAAGGTGGTGCCTGTCGGCACCGTCGTCCGCGAGGCCAAGCGCTGGGCCAAGGTCCTCTCCATGTGGGGCGCGGTGGCTATGGCCTCCATCATCCAGTCGGTCAACGAGGGCCTGGAGATGAGCCTGGATGACGGCCTGAAGCACGAAGCCGACCTCTTTGCCAAGCTGACGGCCACCGAGGACATGAAGGAAGGGGTGAGCGCCTTCCTGGAGAAACGCCGGCCCAAGTTCCAAGACAAGTAGCAAGGGATAGAGGACGGGGGATTCAAGTGCGGGTCTAGTAAGTATACCAGCTTGGCGATGTCACACTAACGTAACTCGTCCGAGTCCCCGCCCCTTTGGGGCGGGGTGAGTCACAGCTTCGCTATGGCGATCGAGTCGCACAAGGCGAGACGTGACATTGCCAAGGTAGTCGCCGTCAGCCATGAGGAGGAGATCGCATGGATTTTACACTCAGCGAAGATCAAATGATGTTCAAAAAGATGTTCGCCGACTTTTGTACGAGGGAGATCCGGCCCCAGGGCGAACAGATTGACCAGGCTGAGGAACCACCGCTAGACCTGTTAGAAAAGGCGGTAGAGCAGGGGTTTTGGGCGGCGTTGGTGCCGGAAGAAGTGGACGGCGCGGGCCTGGACATCTACACCTACATGCTCATGCTCGAAGAGTTGGCCCGGGCCGACCTGTCTACGGCGCTGATCCTGAGCGTCCACAACAGCCTGGCGGTCAAGCCCCTCCTCGACCACGGCAGCGACGACCAGAAGGACCGCTATCTGGAGGTGCTGGCCTTTGGCGAGATGTTGGGTGCTTTCGCCCTGACGGAACCGGGTGCCGGCTCGGATCCGTCCGGCCTGGCGACCACGGCCGCCGGCGAAAACGGCGATTACCTCCTCAACGGCTCCAAGACCTGGGTCTGCAATGGGGCACTGGCGGGCTTGATCCTCGTCTTTGCCAAAGCGGGGGGTGGCATCACCGCCTTTTTGGTGGAGAAAGGAACTCCGGGTCTCAAGATCGGCTACCGGGAAAAGACGCTGGGGCTGCGGGGCGTGTCGTGCAATACCCTCTATTTCGACGACGCCCGCGTGCCCGCCGCCAACCGCCTGGGCGAGGAAGGCCAGGGCCTCCAGATCGCCCTGGGCGCGCTGGACCTGAGCCGGTTGGGGATGGGGGCCCTGGCCCTGGGCGGCGCTGAGCGGGCGCTGGAAGAGGCGGCCCAGTTCTCCATGGAGCATATCCAGTTTGGCGTGCCCATCGCCCGGAAGCAGATCATCCAGAATTACATCGCCGATGCCAAGGCTCAGATCGAGGCGCTGCGCGGTTTGGTGACCCACACCGCCTGGCTGGCCGACACGGGACAGGATTTCGCCCAGCAGGCGTCCATCACCAAGCTCTTTGGCTCCCGCGTGGCCTACGAGGTGACCCACCAGATGCTCCAGGTCCACGGCGGCTACGGCTACATGAAGGAATACGCCATCGAGCGCTACTACCGCGACTGCCGCGCCCTGGAGATCATCGAGGGGACGAGCCAGATCCAACAATACCTCATCGCTCACGAGGTCTACAAGGCCGAGGGGATGGAGATTCAGCCCTGAAGAATTGAGGATTGAGAAATGAGAAGGGTGTGTCTCAAATGGGTGGGCGGTTGCTGTAGGCCGGAATGGTATTCCAGCCTACAACCGAAGTGAAATGCACCCCAATGAAAATTGGGAGGAGACTATGGACTTTGGCTTTCCCAAGGAATATCAACTCTTTCGTCGCATGGTGCGCGAGTTTGTCGAGAACGAGGTCCGGCCCCTGGCCAAAGTGATCGACCGCGAGCACCGCGTGCCCCATGAGACCATCGAGAAAATGGCCAGTTTGGGGCTGATGGGCGTGCCCTTTCCCCAGAAATACGGCGGCATGGGCGGTGGCGAGATGGGCTATTGCATCCTCATGGAGGAGCTGGGCCGGGTCTGCACCAGCACGACCACCGTCGTCGGCGCGCACATCGGCATCGGGGCCATGGCCATCTACCTGGACGGCACCGAGGAGCAGAAGCAGAAATACCTGGTGCCCCTGGCTCAGGGCACGGCCATCGCCGCCTTTGGCCTGACCGAGGCCCAGGCCGGCTCCGACGCGGCGGCCATCAAGACCACCGCCGTGCGCGATGGCGACAATTACGTCATCAACGGCGTCAAGCAGTTCATCACCAACGGCGACATCGCCGACATCATCACTGTCATGACCTTGACCGACCCGGCCCTGGGGGTGTATGGCGGCATCACCGCCTTTATCGTCGAAACCGACACGCCTGGCTTTAGCATCGGCAGCCTGGAAAACAAAATGGGCATCCGGGGCAGCTCCACCGCCGAGTGCGTCTTTGAGGACGTGCGCGTGCCCAGGGAGAATGTGCTGGGTGGGTTCGGCGCCGGGTTCCTCACCTTTATGAAGACGCTGGACGTCGGGCGGGCCAGCCTGGGCGCTGGCTGCCTGGGCGGCGCCCAGGCAGCGATGGAGGCCAGCATCCGCTGGGCCCAGGCCCGCGAGCAGTTCGGCGTGCCCATCGCCACCAAGCAGTCGGTTCACTTCATGATCGCCGACATGGCCACCGAGATCGAGGCGCTGCGCTCCCTGGTCTACCGCACGGCGTGGCTG
>Ga0209121_10005343_pt1 | contig 11653 bp, 7 predicted proteins | sample Cruoilmetagenom3_FD_187292 | JGI IMG/M metagenome (GOLD analysis project Ga0209121, IMG submission 187292) | Oil polluted marine microbial communities from Coal Oil Point, Santa Barbara, California, USA - Sample 3 (SPAdes) (version 2) | ecosystem: Environmental > Aquatic > Marine > Oil seeps ...
ATTGGCATGCTGACCAGTTTCAGGGCGCCTGCCGGGACTGTTCTCGATGCTCGAACGCTCTGGTTGATGGGCAGGTATCATCTCTACGACAGCGATCCAACCCGGGCATCTGGGCCTCTCAGCGAGGCCGCTGATGTTCTATCGAGTGACTATCAGGTACACCGGGACCTCCTATACGCCTACGGCAGTGCAGAGGCGCCTGAGGAGTTTGTACGCGAGTATGAGCGTGGCAGGGCTATTCGTCAGTCGTTGCGAGATACCATCGCGTCCGGCGGCGGGCCAGTTGTGTATGTGGATGCACTCTCAAGCGGGAGCTTTGATCATCAGAATCCACGTTCTCGAGAAGTGGTCCTGGTCAACTACACTCGCTTCGTGGATGCCAGACTGGCAGAGGGGAGTGTCCAGAGCGCTATCCCGAAGCTCATGCTCCTAGGGGATCTATTCAGCCAAGACCTGGTGGTGTTGTCCCGCATTGACGCTCTGTGTCAGATGCATTGGGAAGATGCGTTGTGCACGCAAACGTCTCTGGAGCAGTTACGCGATCTTCGCTGGAGAGCCTGGGAAGATGCTCGCCTGACCGGCTTGATGGCAGACCTAGCCATGCAGCTATATGACCAGAGCGTGTGGAGCGAGATGGAGGTGCTGGCTCTGGGGCGCTATTTGGTCTGGCAACACGCCGGGGAGGCAGAGACGGCACACTTCCTGGACGAAGTCTCAGCGCGTGGTCTCGACGGAAGTGCTTGGTGGGAGTTGTCGGAAGAGCTGGCGTGGCGAAACGAGCTGGCAGACCGTATGGTGACGCAGCCGGAAGAAGCGAGGGCTCCGATTGAAGGCAACCTTCTGGCCGATCCGTCAGCGCTCCTGGATGACACCCAGGGGCAGTACGTGTCTCTTGGGCAACAGCAACGGCAATGGCATCTGTGGGTTCCTGATGATCCGGCGCACGGGGAGGGCCGCGGCTACATTGGCGGGATTGACAGCCATGTCTGCCCGGGCGGAGAAGTCGCATTGCGGATCGATGGATTGTGGTCCGATCCCGGCATGAGTGGTCCAGACACTGGGGTAGGGTTTGCGTCTAATCAGTTCACACTGGAACCAGGTGCTGAGTACGAGCTCAGCCTCCTGTTCCTGATTCCTCAGTCCCATCCAACTCCCCAAGTAACTGTGGAGTTCTTGCCAGATGAGGTCTTCGGGCCCAGGAGGTCGTATCGGATGGCCCTGGTGGAGGGTCAGTGGACCTTCAGGCAGGAACTGGTGGTTCGGAATCAGAGAGCCGTGCGCGGCAACGTGCGAGTGCGTTACCTGGGCTACGGCCCCCTATGGCTCTGTGAACCCCAATTGGTCTGTGAGAACTGTGATCAGCCTGCCGAGACTGTTCAGCCCCTGTCGGATGAGTATCAGGTGCACCTCTCGGATTCTAGCCTGCGCTGTGAGGAATGCGTCATAACCGATTACCAGGTGCATCGTGACCTGTTGTACGCCTATGACAGGGCGGGTGAGCCTGAGCGGTTTGTCCAAGAGTATGAGAAGGGCCAGGGTACACGTCAGTTGCTGCAAAACATCATTGGGGCAGCCTTTCAGATGGACCAGTTGCTTCAGAGTGCTGCTGCTTTTGGTAGCGAGCTCCCCGTGCGCGCGGATGTGTTGTCAGAAGGCGGGTTCGACCTTCAGAATCCCGGCTCTCGTGAAGTGGTCTTGGTCAACTACATTCCCTTCATAGATGCCAGTCTGGAGCAGGAGGACGTGGAAGGTGTAGCATCCAGGCTTGCATTTCTCAAAGAGGCGTTCAGCGCTGACTTCCTGGTGCTGCCGCGGCTGTACCAACTCTGTCAACTGCAGTGGGAAGATGAGCTGTGCGCAGGAGTGTCTCCAGATACGTTGCGGCGGTTCCGGCTGGGGGCCTGGGAAGATGCTCGTTTGACGGATCTGTTTGCGAACACGGCGCTGTGGTTGTATGACGATGGGCTGTGGACGGAGATGGAGCTGTTGTCTCTGGGCCGCTACCTGGTCTGGCAACATGCTGGGGAGATCGAAACGATGGACTTCCTTGGGGAGGTCTCTGGCCGGGGTCTCAGCGATGGCGTGTGGTCTGAGTTGGCGGAGGAGCTGGCACGGCGTCGGGACCCAGCGGCTTGCATTGCGGCGCCTCGACCTGTTGAGGGCAATCTTCTGGCCGATGCCTCGCAGTGGCGTTTGGACATTCGCGACGTTGCACCGTATGGTGGTGGTAGCTATGTAGGTGGGACTGATGACTGTGCCTGCCCGAACGGCGAAAGGGCGCTGCGGATAGATGGACTATGGCAGGGTCCACGTGGTGGTGGTCTTGCTGCTTGGGCTGGCTTTGAATCGAATGAGTTCACCCTGCAATCGGGGGCTGAGTACGAGCTTGGCCTTGCGTTCCGCGTTGCGGACCCGCGTGCCGGCCTCTACGTGGGGTTTCTTCCTGTCGGTCTCTTTGGGCCCGAGAACTCGTATCGGCTGCCTTCTGAAGCAAACAAGTGGCTTGTCGTGCAGCAGTCACTGACTGTCGGGAGTCCGAAGGATGTTTCTGCTCGGTTGAAGGTGCGATACCTCGGCTACGGTCCTTTGTGGCTGTGTGAACCGCGCTTGCTCTGCAAGGAGTGCGACGAGCCAACCGAGGCTGTCCAGCCTTCCTCGGGTGGCTATCAGGTGTATTTGTCGGAGCCCGTTCTGATGTGCAAGGACTGCACTAACTCGTAGCACAATGCGTATTGGTATCCTGGCTTCCTTTCGCAATCCAGAACAACGGGGGTCTTGGGCTTCAGTTGCCGGCTATCGCCGAGTTAGCCAACTGGTGCAAGTGCTATCGCCCTTGCATGAGATTCATCTGTACATCATAGCCAGGAGTCCATGGGAGCCGGTAGTTCCAGGCTGTAGCTCCATAACGGTTGTAGCCTCTCCCCATTTGCTTGGGCAGTGGCTGAAGCTGATTGCCGCCTTTGTGCGCAGTCGCCATGAAATAGACCTGTGGATTGCATACAATCCGTCGATGGGGAAGTTGCCCATCCTACTGCCTCACTACCTTGGCATTCCGGTCGTTGTTGATTACTGTGACAAGCAAGCTGCTATCGACCACTGGAAGGGGGGAGCGCGCTCCCGTATCTATCTCGGTTTTCTGTCGGTTGTTGAACGTTTGCTTCTGCGTAGGATCAAGGCCTTCATTGTCATTTCAAACAGGCTTAAGAACGAAGTCCTGAGAGTGAATCCCGAGGCACGATGTCTACTGTACCGTGGCAGTTTTGATCCCCCCAGCATAGCAGAACCTGGGATCGAGCTATCTGAGACATGCCAGTATATTCTCTATCTGGGAAGCCTATACGAGTTCAACGGGCCGGGGCTTCTGATCCAGGCACTTGCCCGTATCGCAGACTCTGTTCCTGCTCTTTCTCTTCTCATGGTCGGCCCTGGTCCAGAACAAGAACGTTTGCGACTGCGAGCACTCGCAGCGCAGGAGAATGTCACCGATAGGGTTGGGTTTCACTCGGGCCTGAGCGACGCGCAAGTCTGTGGTTTGTTGAGACATGTGGACATGTTGGCAGTGCCTTACCTAGACCATCCGCGCAATCGTCTCAACTTTCCCACAAAACTCATTGAATACCTGTGGGCCGGAAAACCTGTTCTGGCTAGTCGTGTGGGCGATATCCCTCAAGTTCTAGGGGATGGACGGGGAATACTGCTTGCACCGGGTGATGTCGAGGAGTGGGCTTGTGCAATGCGCAATCTATCTACGCATGCGGAGTTACGGACTTGCCTTGGAAGGCAATCGCTGGTACTATTTCAAGAACAGTTCTCCCCGGACTCGGTCCGGGGGCCCATTGACGAGTTCTTGACCAGCGTCTATGCACAATCCTCGGAGGTGTATCCCCGATGATATCGATCGGTAGGTCAGTTAGGTTGGTCTGGCGGCGCTTCCAGCCTCAGCATCAATCGCTGGTGGCGATTATGGTGTGGCCTCTGCTATACTATCTCAAGCAAGGCCAGGATGTATTCCAATGGTCCGCTTTGCTGCAGTACGGTCTCTTGCTTTACTTGCTTGTATTGGCAAGTCGTCAAGATGGATGGACAGCCCTTCGATCAGGCAGCCTGAAGTACATATGGATTCTCTTCTTCTGCTTTGTGCTGTATATGACCATCGCAACTTTGGCTAATTCACCGATCTTCCTGAACGGCATTGTTGGCTGGATCAAGCACGTTCAATTCGTGCCGCTGCTTCTCGTGTGCAGTGCTATTGGTCCTAGACCTGATCTGCTGCGCCGCTGGTTCATCCCATACTTGTTTGTACTGTTCATCGTTGCCGCGTTGCCGGTACTGCTATCGGCGATCACTGAGAGTTCTCGTCTGACTCCGCTACTCTACACTGGGCCAGGTCTCAAATATCCCGGGCTGTACGTCCGTTACAAATTCGTGTTCAACAGCCCCAACACGCTTGCAGTATTCTTGGCAAATGCAGTAGTGTTCTGCTTCTTCTCATTATCCTCCCAGTTGCGCAGGGCGCGCGTGGCGATTCCTGTGCTGGGCATGTCGCTGCTCGGTGTCTATCTCGTGTTGTTGACTCTGTCACGCCGCACTTGGGTGATTCTACCGGTTGTTTTTGTGCTGGGTATCGGTTTGCAGCGAGGTATCCGGAGGCGCGTGTGGTTGGTCCTTGGGGTTGGTCTCCTATTCGCACTTGTCCTGTACCTGCTGCTGATGGCTAGCGTGGACGAATGGGGACCGATGGTCAAAAGATTGAGCAGCTTACTGGTTTTCAAGGATGGTGTCTCTCTTCAGCAGACTGGCCCGCTACACATACGTCTGATTTTCTACGAATGGATCATCGGGTATCTTCAGAGGCCTGTGGAATGGGCTTTTGGGCTAGGAGCAGGGACAATCGGATTCGCGGTGCGGAACTACCTTAGTTCTGGCTACGCTAGTGTGGATGGCTACTATGCGGTTCTGCTGGGAGAGTATGGTTCGATTGGCCTGTTGCTCTATCTTGCATTGATCGTGGTGATTCTGTCAAGGCTAGCACGTGCTATCCTGCAGCGGAGACTGCCGCTTGATGACGAGGGCATCGTTGTCGCCTGCCTGACCAGCAGTTTCCTTGTGTTGCTCGCTGGAGTGGTGGGGAACTCCAACACCGGTTTTCCCAATGGCCTATACATGTGGTCGTTTCTTGGCATTGGTCTGAATTTGTCCGAGGGGGCAGGGAGGACGCAGGCATAATGGGAGATCCGGATGTTCGCAGAGCGCTAGCATCGTTCTCCTATCCGGAGCCCGTAGTCCAGCGTGTCGAAGGAATAGCGGACTGGCTGAACCGCCATCTGCCTGTCTCTCGATTGTTGCTCTTGGGTAGTACGGCAAGGGGCGAGCTGTCTTGGTATGAGGATGATGGAGGGGTGGACGTTCTCAGCGATTTCGAGTTCTACCTACTCACCAGGCGTCCTCTACGTGCTCATGAAGTCCACGCTCTGTCCAGGGCGAAAGGTGAGTGGCGGCGCACGTCTTCATTCCCAAGTCCCTTCTTTCACGTGGACATAAGCCAAAACCCCGAAATGGTCTTCTGGCGCAAGATCCGTTTCGACAGGCGTATTGCGATCTTCGAAACTCTCAGCAACGCGAAGGTGCTGATCGGCACTGACTTTGATCGAGAACCGGTGCTCTTTGGCGCAGACCAACTGGATCTTGGCAACACAAATGAGCTCGTGTTGGTTCGACTGTGGATGCAGATGCTTTTCACGCCGATTCGCGTTGTCAGGGGGACAGCTTGTGATTATGAGAGGCTGGTATTTGGGTTTGCACTCTGTCGAAACATCTTGGAGGTATTGACCATCTTTCTGCCCAATGTGGGTGTTCTGCTGCCTTCATACCGCCAGCGCGAGGAGTACTTCTGCAGCCATCCGGAGCTACATGACTACCTTCCTCCTCGTGCAGTACAGGTGCATGCCACTTGTCTTGAGGTGAAGCTGCACCCGCGCATGCCAGAACCAAGGGCTTTCTACTACGAGCAGTTGCTGACTCAATACCTGTCTCTCTTGGACTTCTTGATGAGGACGTCCACGGACAGGGTGACCTCTTTGTCCTTGGGCCATGTGAATCGGGTCTGTGGGCAGGTGCTGTCAGGTCGTGGCCGCTTCATGGATGACCATTGGCTCCCGAGGATGCGGCGCCAGCGGCGGGAGCTGCGTCTGTTTCGCCGATACTCTCAACGTGAGGGTCTGGCGGTTGCTCTGAAGTGGCTGAGATTACCTCGCCGTTCCTTGATCATCTGTTTCCTGGTCTATATGCACTATGCGTTGTATGAAATCCTTCGGAGTGGGGAATCCAGGGCCCTCCGTTATGCGGCCGATCTGCTGGTCCAGATCCATCCTCCTTTCTCGATCAGCGTGACCTCGAGGGTACCTGCAGAGCAGTGGCTGCATCTGAGGAAGGTCTTCGTGGACTTCATGAGTTGGTGGCAGTATAGGGATGTCAACTACCTCAAGCGGTTGGGTATAGTGGAGTGGGTACATGAAGGCTAGTAGCAAGCTGCTCGTGATCTTGGTGGACGGACTACCTTATTGGAAGGTCTCTTCTAGCCTCACGCCGTTTCTGGCGTCAATCCCTATCCACGGTCCAGTTGAGCCCGGGTTGGGCTTCAGCATCAACATCTATCCGGAGCTATTCGCCGGCAAACGCCCCGATGATCTGGGATACTTCAACAAGTGGCAGTTGAAGGAGCCGGAGGAGTACAGTGTCCCGCAGTGGTCGACGCGGCTCGCTGCCAGGATAGCGGATCTGAGTCGGGTGTCACTCCTGGCCAGCAGGGGAGTGCACAAGCTGTACGAGCGTCTCAGTGGCAGTGAACGTTTGGCAAACGTGCCTTTTCGGTTGCTTCACTACTACACGAAGAATCCCTCCAAGGAGATCTTCGAAACCAGCGACTACCGTACCGTGTTCAATATGTGGCAGATGAAGCTTCTGTTCGTCTACGAGTTTCCGGGTAAATGGGGAGAAGGCGAAAAGGATAGGCGAACGATTGATGCGGCACTCGGCATGGTGGAATCCAACGAGAGTCTATTCCTGCTGCTAGGTGAGACCGATGCGACAGCTCACATTCACGGACTCGGCGAGCGGTTTGACGCGCATCTTCGGCGGGTGGATGGTTGGACAGAGAGGCTTGCGGACGCTTTCATGCACCAACATGCCAACAACGCTCACGTTGTGGTGGTGTCTGACCATGGTATGGCTCGAACGAATCCTGATGGAGCCATCTCGTTGAATCTGGAACGGGAGTTTGGTCCAATCAGTTACGATCGTTATGTACCCTTCGTGGAGGCTCTGATGCTCCGAGTTTGGACTCGAGATCAAGGACTGCGAAGAGAGATACCTGATTACCTAGCCAGGTTGGGACGCGGACATGTGCTTAGTTACGAGGAACGCCGGTACTTCGGTGTACTGAGTCCGAAGTTCGGCGACATCATCTTTCTGCTTGACGAAGGTTCCGCATTCTACCCCAGTTTCTTTGGTGCTCGGTTTCCGAAGGCTTTGCATGGATACCACCCGAAGCTCGATTCACAGAAGGCCTATTTCGGGTATCTTGGCTCAAGTGACGTGCCGGTATCCACTCGCTCAGTTGAGGTCTTCTCCGTGTTTCAATCTCTCGCAAGTCGTGTGTGACTTAGCTCCTGGAGAACCATGGCCCGAATCCTTGTCAACGCTCTGGCAATGGGCACCGCTGGGGGGCGGACGTATGCCTACAACCTACTGAAGAGCTTTGCCCAGAGCTCGCGGGCACATGAGTACGATATACTTCTGCGCCGCAACCAGGTTGCTCGGTTTTCAGGTCTCGCCTCGGGACGCGTAACTATCCTGCCGGATAGCTACAAGGTGCCAGAACGTCTCTGGGGGAGAATGCTCTGGGAGCAGTTGGTGTTGCCCTCCATCGTGCGGCGGCGTGATACGGATGTCCTAGTGTCCATGGGTTCTGTTGATGCATTCTTGGCGTCAGCAGTCACGCCTGTGCGCTCCGTTGTTGTTGTCCAATTGAACCAGCCATGGATGGTCCCCCATGTACTCCCATCCAAGCTCAGAGTGGCTTTCATAAACGCAGGAGTGAAACTATCCGCACGGACAGCTGATCACTTTGTGGTGATGTCGGAAACCGCCAAGCGTGAACTCTGTCGGATCTTCGGCATTGAACCTAGCCGTGTTTCTGTGGTGTATCACGGTGTTGCTCATGAGCTCTTCTCTCCGAAAGCCAGGGCAGGGCGAGCAGTATTGCATCGGTATGGTATTGTGAAGCCCTACATCCTCTCAGTCTCTTCGATTTCAACTTTCAAGAACTACCATCGTTTGGTGGAAGCATACGCGATTGTGCGCACAAAGCGTTCCAACGCCCCTCGGCTGGTACTGGCAGGGCAGGTGAAGCATAAATCGTACCATGCTGAGCTTGAGGAGCTGATTGGTTCATTGGGACTCCAGGAATCAGTACAGCTTCTCGGCCGTGTACCCCACGAGGATCTGCCGGCGATTTACTCAAATGCCGAGCTATATGTGTTTCCTTCGTTGTGCGAGACTTTTGGCCTCACTCAATTGGAGGCAATGGCTTGCGGTACGCCTGTTATTGCCTCCAATGTCAGCGTCATGCCGGAGATATGCGGCGACGCTGCTGAGTACTTTGATCCTTATGTGCCTGCTGAGATCGCGGAGGCAGTCGTAGGTCTCATCAGTGACGAAGAGCGCAGGCGGCAGTTGGTCGCCAGAGGGTTCCGCCGTGTTCAGGCCTTCTCTTGGCAGAGAACCGCTCAGCAGACCCTTGATCTACTGGAGGAGATAACTCATGCTGGCTGATTTGAATGTTCTGCTGCTCACTGTGGATTCGCTTCGAGCAGATGCTGTCATTGGCAGCGCGAACCGGATAGTAGACGAAAGTGCATCTCCAGTCCTGACCCAGTTCGCAGAAGACGCGCTTGTGTTTCTCGCGGCCTATTCGCAGGGGCCGTACTCTTCCTGCGCGATCTCCAGTCTGTTGACTGGTCGGTATCCTCGTTTCTCGATGATCCCTCCTCGGATTCTGCGTCCAGATAGGCCGACGATTGCAGAGGCTGTCCAACGGAGCGGCTATGCAACGATCGGGCTTCATTCCAATCCGCTGTTGTCTGGCCAGTTTGGCTATGATAGAGGCTTTGAGGACTTTGACGAGAGCATCCTCCCTCGCGGTTGGGCCAGGGTCCAAAGCGCTGTCCCATGGCGTGTCTCATACTGGCTTAGCAAGGGCTTGCGTGTCTTAACAAAACGCCCATACTTAGATGCCTATGGGATGAACAAGAAAGCACTTGGCTTGCTGTCAAGTGTCGATCAACCCTGGTTCATGTGGATACACTACATGGACGTGCATGGTCCCTATCAGTCGCATGGCCGTGCAAACTGGTTTGACAAGTGGCGCTCGGAACGGTTATGGCGCAAGGCCCTGACTCAACCCGAGCTCATTACGGCGGGCGATCTCGGGCGATTGCTGGCAGGCTATCAGGAGGAAATCGCCTATTGGGATAGCCAGTTCGGGATTCTCCTAGATGCCCTGGACAAGATGAACCTTCTGGAGTCAACCGTGATCATCGTTACATCAGATCACGGCGAGGAGTTCTCTGAACATGGTGAGTTCGCGCATCTGCGCAAGCTATACGATGAATTGTTGCATGTCCCACTCATTGTTCGGATTCCGGGACAGCAGGGGCAGGTGGTTCCCGAGCAGGTGGGTCATATTGACATAATGCCCACTGTCCTTGAACTCGCGCGGGTCCCGTTGGATGGGTATGAATTGGACGGACACAGCCTGCTTTCCCTGATCGGTGGAGGGCCCCCTGGGCCCTTCGCTGACCGCTGCCTCATAGCTGACGCGACCCCGGACCGGGCGGTTGATCGCGTGGCTGCTCGGACTGCGCGCTGGAAATACATCTATGATGAAATCGAGAGCAGAGAGTACTTGTTTGATCTTCAGGCCGATATGGGTGAGCAACGCAATGTCGTCGATCAGGTTGATCGTACGATTGTGGAGCCTCTCAAAGCGACCGTCATGGAGTATCTGTCATGTCCTCGTGGCCTGGAGAGCGCTGTCGAGGCTGATGTTGCTTCAACTGAGGCTGCCCAAGTCGACGAGGAAGTCATCCGCCGCCTTGTGGCTCTAGGCTACATTGAGGACGCTCACGAGATGCGCCGCTCATCGTCGGGTGCTTCCTCCATCATGCCGCGAAAGGCAGACAGGTCAAGTGCGACGAGTGAACCAAGCGAATAGGGGGTGAAAGGATGTTCAAGACTGCCATAGCGGGTTGTGGCTTGATCTCGACCCAGAAACATATCCCTATCCTTCGAAGCTTGAAGGACGAAGTGGCAATTGTAGGCATTTGTGACCTGAACGAAGACAACCTTCGGAAAGCTGCTGTAGAGTTCAAGGTCCCAAATGCCTACAAGGACCTAACGGATATGATTTCCGAGCAGAGGCCTGATCTTGTCATCGTATGCACGCCGCCTCGAACACACGCGGAGCTGGCAGTCCAAGCCATGGAGGGGGGAGCTCACGTGCTTGTTGAGAAGCCTATGGCTGTAAGTGTAGCGGATTGCGATAGAATGGTTGAAGCGTCTGTGCAGTATGGCAAGAGATTGGGGGTCATGCACAATCAGGTCTTCAATCCGGCCGTGGAGCGAGCTCGAAGTCTTGTCTCCAGCGGCTCCCTTGGTGAGTTCCTGGGCATGAGAGTTTTCCTGTCGACTGGCGTGGACTACATGACCTCGCGGCAGGAGCACTGGGCTCACAGGCTCCCTGGCGGCGTAGTCGGTGAAACTGGACCGCATGCTGTGTATTTGTCCTTGGCGTTTCTCGACGAGGTGGGCGATGTTCAGCTACGCGCCAGAAAGCTTCTGCCGGAGTACCCATGGTCCGTGGCCGAGGACATCAGGTTTGATCTGATTGCAGACAACGGCATGAGTTCCGTCACATTGACATACGGTAGCATTCACATGGCTGCTGAGTTGGATATCATCTGCAGCAGAGCGTTGCTGAAGCTTGACTTGCAGAGTAGGACTCTGGTCAAACACGAGCGCCCTGGCCCGTATTCTACTATGGGCGTCATAGGGAGATCAGTGCTGGGCACAGCCTATCAGATGGTAGGGAGCCTGGTGGCAAACGCTGCCCGCAGTGCTTTCTCAAGGGGCCTGGACCCTCACTATGTGGGCATGAAGAGGTTCTTGGACTATCTAACAGGTGATGTGGACTATCCGGCAACTGGTGTGGATGGAAGGCAAACTGTTGCTGTGATGGAGATGATCGTTCAGAAGATGCGTGAGAATGCTGCAATCCGATCCCCGTGAGTGTGGCACTCCGGTCCTGCAGGCACAAGGATGGTCGGCAGATGGCGGCGGAAGAAACCGGCTGGAGATAGGGTCGTGAGGATTCTCCTTCTCTCCCAATACTACCCTCCCGAATCCGGGTCTTCTGCCATGCGGATGTCCGAACTGGCGGAGCACCTTGCCCGGCAGGGACACCAGGTCACCGTGGTGACCGGTTTCCCCAACTATCCAGATGGCGTGATCTACCCAGGCTACCAAAGGAAGATATACCAGCGCGAGCAGATCAACGGCGTTGATGTCATCCGTACCTTTGTCGTGACCACCACCC